>Ga0272448_1007672_pt1 | contig 11377 bp, 3 predicted proteins | sample YNPCB0191_FD_202220 | JGI IMG/M metagenome (GOLD analysis project Ga0272448, IMG submission 202220) | Hot spring sediment microbial communities from Yellowstone National Park, WY, United States - YNP-CB-019-1 | ecosystem: Environmental > Aquatic > Thermal springs > Hot (42-90C) > Sediment... | reverse complement strand
GCGGTGTGTCAGGCGATCAACGAAGAGCGCATGCTCGACCTGATCGAAATCGACGCAGCGTCCAACACGAGCGTCGACGACGTCCGCGATTTGCGCGACAAGGTCGATTTTCGCCCTGGCGAAGCCAAGTTCAAGGTCTACATCATCGATGAAGTACACATGCTGTCGAACGCGGCGTTCAACGCGCTGCTCAAGACGCTGGAAGAGCCGCCACCGCATGTGATCTTCGTCCTCGCGACGACCGATCCGCAGAAAATCCCGCCGACGGTTCTCTCACGCGTGCAGCGATTCGATTTTCGACGCCTGACTTTGCCGGAGATTACGTCGCGTTTGAATGAGATCGCAATTAAAGAGAATCTGCGCATCGAACCGGGGGCGGTCGAATTGATCGCGCGACAAGCGACTGGCTCGCTGCGCGATGCGATCAGTCTGCTCGATCAATTGACCGCGTACGGCAGTGACGAGATCACACTCGCGCAAGTTCAGGGCTTGTTGGGCGCGGCATCGTCGCAAATGGTTGGCGAGATTGTCGCGCGACTGGCGGAGAAGGATGTCGCGCAGGGACTGGCGATCATCGCCCAGGCGGTCGATCATGGCGCCGACCCGCGGCAGTTGGCGCGCGAAATCGTCGAGTACGTGCGGGGGTTGATGCTGGTCAAAGCCGGGGGCGGCGCGACGCTGACGTTGACGGAGGAAGCGCAGGCGGAGATGAGCGCGCGCGCAAAACTGCTGTCGTCCGAGCAGCTGGTCCGCGCGATTCGCCTGTTCAACCAAGCCGCGTTCGAGTTGCGCACGAGTTCGCACCCGACGCTGCCGCTCGAGGTCGCGTTCGTCGAGGCGACTTTCGAGGATGCCGCGCCGGCGCCGCGTGTGGTTGCGCCGCCCGCCCCCCCGGCGCCCAAAAGCGTCTCGCCTCCTCCCAAGCCAAAACCAGGTCGTCCTCAACCGCCGACGCGGAATACAACGAGTGCCGCGTCGGCGAAGACGGAGACTGATACATCGAGCGCACCCGGGGGGCTTTCGGTGGAGGCGCTGCGCGCGGACTGGAATAAGGTCCTCGCGCGGGTGCGCCCATACAACAAGATGGCGGAGGCGTTGCTGCGCGATGCCGAGCCGGTGAGAGTGGAAGGCGACCTGGTCGTTCTGGGATTTTATTATCAGGGGCACGCGGAGCGATTCGAAAAGCAGGCGAATGGCAAGGCGATGATCGAAAAGGCAATGGCTGAGATATTCCAGACGCCGTGCCGCGTCCGATGTGTCTTGTCGCCGAAGAAAGCAAAACTCAAAGCCGTGGAAGAAGACCCCTTGATCCGGGCAGCGGTTAATCAATTGGGAGCAGAGATCACCGAAATTCATGACAGTAATGTTGCGAATTAGGCGCTTAGTGCATGGGCATCGACAATTTTTTGTCGATCTTGGTGCTGCAGAATTTTGCGCCTGTTTCAGCTGCTCCGCAGGAGCCACTTTTTCGGAACGCAGTCGACGAAAAAGCGTAGGACCTACCCAATGAAATCATTGCACAAAAAGCATTTTGAACCGCAAACCCTGGCACTCCCTGGCACTTGCGTTCCCGCCAGGGCAAGTGTGCGTTTCCGCCAGGGCAAGTGGAGCGCAAAGGTCGCAAAGTTCAGAAATTTTTCCTGCTTTGTGTCCTTCGCGGTTAAACCGTTTCGGCTTGCCCGAGTTAGGAGTAGGATATGAGCAAACGAGGCGACCCGCGCCGCGGCGTACCGACGCCGCGAACGAACCCCGCGAGCGCGCAGAACGCGTTCCAGGCGTTGCAGCAAAGAATGTTAGAAGCCCAGGATGCGCTTGCGAACGAAAATGTGGAAGTGAGCACTGGCGGGGGCGCGGTTACCGTGGTCATTAACGGACAACAGAAAGTTCAGTCGATCAAGATTTCCGCGGAGGCGATGGCGGCGGGCGACGTGGAGATGCTGCAAGATATGCTGGTGGCTGCGATGAACGAAGCCATTGGAAGATCGCAGGAACTCGCGTCGCAGAAGATGGGCGCGCTCACCGGCGGACTCGGCTTGCCCAATATCCTGGGTTAGTGATGGATACGACGCCGCGCGCGGTGACGCGCTTGATCGAAGAATTTCATCGCTTGCCGGGCGTGGGACCCAAGACCGCGCAGCGACTCACGTTTTATTTGTTGCGCGCGCCCAAAGAGCAGGCGCAGTCGCTGGCCGAAGCGCTCGTGCAGCTGAAGGAACGCATCGTCACCTGCTCGATCTGCACCAATATCGCGGAAGAGAATCCGTGTGCGATCTGCCGCGACGAATCGCGTGATCGGTCGATCGTCTGCGTGGTGGAAGAGCCGCTCGATGTGCTCGCGCTCGAGCGCACGCGCGAATATCACGGCTTGTATCATGTTTTGCACGGGGCGATCTCACCGGTCGAAGGCATCGGTCCGGAGGAACTGCGCATTCAAGAATTGCTGAATCGACTGCGAAGCGATTCGGGGATTCGGGAGATTGTGCTCGCGACGAATCCGAACCTGGAAGGCGAAGCGACGGCGATGTACCTGGAGCGATTGATCAAGCCGCTCGGAATCAAGCTGACGCGGCTGGCGCGCGGATTGCCGGTTGGCGGCGATTTAGAATATGCGGACGAAGTAACGTTGACCCGCGCTCTCGAAGGTCGACGAGAAGTTTGACTTGACAAAGCAAAAAATTCTGCTATAATGGCAGTGTAGTAAGTTAGCTTTAAAAAATTCTGCGCTTGCGGAGGGCATAGAGACAAGTCGACGTCATCGTTCGTGATTTCGTTGAGGGTGTCTCTTTGTCTCCGCCGGCGATGAGTCGGCGGTTTTGTTCTCTCAAGAAACCGAAAACTTGACACGGGTTTGGAGATGTGGTATAACTTCGCCCGTTTAGTCAAGGACCCCGCGAACTTGGCGTGGGTTGAGGCGGAACCTTAACAACTGAAGAGTGGTAGGAAAGAGGCGTTTTGACGCAGCATCACCGGGGCATTTTAGTTTCACTGTGCTCACAATCCCTGATGTGATGATGTGTCACGGAGTCGAAGAATCTGGATAGAAACTCAAACGTTGAAATACAACGGAGAGTTTGATCCTGGCTCAGGATGAACGCTGGCGGCGTGCTTAACACATGCAAGTCGAACGGACGCTTTGAGCAATCGGAGCGTTAGTGGCAGACGGGTGCGTAACACGTGGGTGACCTACCTCAGAGTGGGGAACAACAGACCGAAAGGTTTGCTAATACCGCATGTGCTCGGCTTGTCATCGAGTCGAGTAAAGCTTCCTTCGGGAGGCGCTTTGAGAGGGGCCCGCGGCCCATCAGGTAGTTGGTGAGGTAATGGCCCACCAAGCCGATGACGGGTAGCTGTTCTGAGAGGAAGATCAGCCACACTGGCACTGAGATACGGGCCAGACTCCTACGGGAGGCAGCAGTGAGGAATATTGCGCAATGGGGGAAACCCTGACGCAGCGACGCCGCGTGGGCGACGAAGGCCTTCGGGTCGTAAAGCCCTTTTGGCAGGGACGAGTGAGGACGGTACCTGCCGAATAAGTCTCGGCTAACTACGTGCCAGCAGCCGCGGTAAAACGTAGGAGGCGAGCGTTATCCGGATTCACTGGGCGTAAAGCGCGCGTAGGCGGTTGATCAAGTCGGACGTGAAAGCCCCTGGCTCAACTGGGGGAGGTCGTTCGATACTGGTCGGCTTGAGGGTGAGAGGGGAAAGTGGAATTCCCGGTGTAGCGGTGGAATGCGTAGAGATCGGGAGGAACACCAGTGGCGAAGGCGGCTTTCTGGCTCACCCCTGACGCTGAGAGCGCGAAAGCGTGGGGAGCAAACGGGATTAGATACCCCGGTAGTCCACGCCCTAAACGATGAGAGCTGGGTGTTGGTGGGATTTCCCATCAGTGCCGAAGCTAACGCGTTAAGCTCTCCGCCTGGGGACTACGAACGCAAGTTTAAAACTCAAAGGAATTGACGGGGGCCCGCACAAGCAGCGGAGCGTGTGGTTCAATTCGATGCAACACGAAGAACCTTACCAGGGTTTGACATGCAAGTGGTAGGGAAGGGAAACCGGACCGACCCGCAAGGGAGCTTGCACAGGTGCTGCATGGCTGTCGTCAGCTCGTGCCGTGAGGTGTTGGGTTAAGTCCCGCAACGAGCGCAACCCCTTTCGTTAGTTACACGTGTCTAGCGAGACTGCCGGATTAACTCCGGAGGAAGGCGGGGATGACGTCAAGTCAGCATGGCCTTTATATCCTGGGCTACACACACGCTACAATGGGCGTTACAATGCGTTGCCAAGCCGTGAGGCGGAGCTAATCGCACAAAAGCGTCCTCAGTTCAGATCGCAGGCTGCAACTCGCCTGCGTGAAGTCGGAGTTGCTAGTAAACGCGCGTCAGCTATAGTGCGTTGAATGCGTTCCCGGGCCTTGTACACACCGCCCGTCACGTCATGGAAGCCGGTAACACCTGAAGTCGGCGACCGAACCGCAAGGACGGAGCCGCCGAGGGTGGGACTGGTAACTGGGACGAAGTCGTAACAAGGTAGCTGTACCGGAAGGTGCGGCTGGATCACCTCCTTTCTAGGGAGAAATCTTTCGCTGTGCGTTTAGGCGCATGGCTCAGATATGCTCCAAAATCTTCGATTCTTTTGCGCCTTTCCTATCACTCTTGAGTTGTTAAGGTTTGCTGAACTCGGGCCTTTAGCTCAGTTGGTTAGAGCATCCCTCTGATAAGGGGAAGGTCTGTGGTTCGAGTCCACAAAGGCCCACTCGGAACTACCGTATTGTTGATCATGTGGGCGGAACCGATGGTTAGCCGAGGGGCCGTAGTTTAGCTGGGAGAACGCCGCCTTTGCAAGGCGGAGGTCAGGGGTCCGAATCCCCTCGGCTCCATTGATGTCCCAAGAACTCTCCTAGATTCAACGCTATGGTGGATCCATGATTTCAAAAATTTAGATTGATGATAATCGCGTTGGGTTTAGTTATTCTGGGTTTATTGGGAGTGCGCGCTCAACCGGCTGATGCTTATGCTTTGCCTAATGCAATTGGTGCTTATGACAGTAATCCTTACGGCGTAAAATCCAGCGTGAGTACAGCTGACCCGCAGATTAGAGATGGAGCATATTCGTGGGCGCGTCCAGCTTCACTAAATATGACAATATCTGGATTCTCTCAAGTCTTAAGGGCGATGTTATTGGTTGGGGTGCTCAAGCTCCTGGTTACGAATTGGACTTGAAGTCACCGCCGAAGCCAATCACGAAATGGCCAGCGCCAACGAACCCCAACAAGTAGTGCTTGATGGGACACGAGAGCTTGAGATGGTTGATACTCACGATACGAGGAACAGAATATCGAAGAGTCATAATGGTTCGGGTTCAAAAGGAAACTCATCAATTGTCGAGCGGTCGCTTCAGAACTCTAGTTTGACAAGGTGAGCGATTCGCATATAATGGTTGCTGTGAGGTGTGACTTCAATAGTATGTTAATCCATCTAGAGACTCAAACGGAATAGTTCTTGTTTCGACACTATCGCTCTGTCTGCTTCCCGACCTGGCGATGTGCCAGGTCGTTTTGTGTCCCAGGGCGGCGTATCCTGATCTCTGACGAGTGTCGATCGATAAAACAATCGCCATTCGCTAGCGATCAAGCGACCGCTGGAAACTGCACCTTAAAAACTGAACAGAAGGTAATTTGTGTGTGTTCCTGCAAACACACACATGGCAATCGTCGTGCTGCCGTAAGGCAGTGCGGCGAACTAGACCAAGATTTCAATTCGTCCGTATCCTGAGAGCAAAGCTACTAAGAGCACACGGCGAATGCCTTGGCGCCAAAGGCCGAAGAAGGACGTGGTTGGCTGCGATAAGCCGCGAGGAGCCGTCAGCAGGCGTTATATTCGCGGATTTCCGAATGGGGTAACCCGCTCGAGGTTATGCTCGAGCACCTTCGTGTTGAATTCATAGATGCGAGGGAGGGCACCGGGGGAACTGAAACATCTCAGTACCCCGAGGAAAAGAGATCATTCCCCTAGTAGTGGCGAGCGAACGGGGAAAAGCCCAAACCTGTTCATCGTGAGATGGGCAGGGGTTGTAGGGCTCGGCAGGCGTAAGCCAGAGAGTTACCAATTTGATCTTTAGCGGAAGGATTCTGGAAAGTTCCGTCATAGAGGGTGATAGCCCCGTACGCGACAAAGATCAAACTCTCGTCGAGTCCCTGAGTACCACGGGGCACGCTAATCCTGTGGGAAGCTGGGGAGTCCACTCTCCAAGGCTAAATACCTTTGGCGACCGATAGTGAACAAGTACCGTGAGGGAAAGGTGAAAAGTACCCCTGCTAGGGGAGTGAAATAGAACCTGAAACCGTGTGCTTACAAGCAGTGGAAGGACTATGCCGAGTGTTGATCTTCGGATCCGCTCGGAACGTCTGACCGCGTGCCTCTTGAAGAATGAGCCAACGAGTTACTTCTCTGTGGCAAGGATAAGGGAGTCACACCCGGATCCGTAGCGAAAGCGAGTCCGAATAGGGCGACCAGTCGCAGGGAGTAGACCCGAAACCCGGTGAGCTACTTATGGGCAGGTTGAAGCGACGGTAACACGTCGTGGAGGACCGAACTCATTAGTGTTGCAAAACTATGGGATGACCTGTGAGTAGGTGGTGAAATGCCTAACGAACCGGGAGATAGCTGGTTCTCCCCGAAATGGCTCTAGGGCCAGCCTCGCGTGTTTAGTAACGGAGGTAGAGCACTGGATTGGCTAGGGGGCATCAAGCTTACCAACCCAAACCAAACTCCGAATGCCGTTACTCCACAGCGCGGGAGTTGGACTACGTGGGATGAGCTTCGTAGTCAAAAGGGAAACAGCCCAGATCGTCGACTAAGGTCCTCAAGTCTCGGCTAAGTGGGAAACGATGTGAGATTGTTCAGACAGCCAGGAGGTTGGCTTAGAAGCAGCCACCCTTCAAAGAGTGCGTAATAGCTCACTGGTCAAACGATCTCGCGCGGAAAATGTAACGGGGCTCAAGCCGAGCACCGATGTCACGAACTTTGCCGCAAGGCGGAGTGGTAGGGGAGCGTTCCGAAAGCAAAGAAGCCCGACGGCGACGACGGGTGGAGCGATCGGAAGTGAGAATGTTGGCATAAGTAGCGAAATTCACGCGAGAAACGTGAACGCCGGAAGCCTGAGGGTTCCGACGCAAGGGTAATCCGCGTCGGGTTAGTCGGGCCTAAGCCGAGAGCGAGAGCTGTAGGCGATGGACATCCGGTTAATATTCCGGAACTATCAGGGATGGAGCGATGGGGTGACGCAGGAGGGTAGCTCAGCCTGCCTATCGGACATGGTAGGTGCTAAGCTGCGAGGGAGATGAAAGCCGTTGGCAAATCCGCGGCATGATCCTGAGCAGTGGGCGGTGTCGCAAGACCACAAGTGAGTGATCCCAAACTGCCGAGAAAAGCCTCTAAGCGATCAAGACCATCTCGGATACCCGTACCGCAAACCGACACAGGTAGGCGGCATGAGAAATGCAAGGCGATCGGGAGAACCTCCGTTAAGGAACTCGGCAAAATGCACCCGTAACTTCGGGAGAAGGGTGGCTTGCTGGGGTCAGTGAATAACAAAGCTCCGGCAAGTCGCAGCGAAGCGGCTCGACTGACTGTTTAACAAAAACACAGGTCTCTGCAAAAGCGCAAGCTGATGTATAGGGGCTGACTCCTGCCCAGTGCCGGAAGGTTAAAGGGAGAGGTTCGGCGCAAGCCAAAGCTTTGAACTGAAGCCCCGGTGAACGGCGGCCGTAACTATAACGGTCCTAAGGTAGCGAAATTCCTTGTCGGGTAAGTTCCGACCCGCACGAAAGGAGTAACAAGTTGAGCGCTGTCTCAACGGGGGACCCGGCGAAATTGAATTAGTGGTGAAGATGCCATTTACCCGCACTAGGACAAAAAGACCCCGTGGAGCTTTACTGTACCTTGGCATTGAGTTGAGGTTTGTTGTGCGTAGGATAGCTGGGAGGCGTTGAAGCTGGGCTTGCGGGCTCGGTGGAGCCAACCTTGAAATACCAGCCTCAAGAAATTTCGACCCTAACGTCTAGCCGTGATCCGGCGGACGGACCGTGCCAGGCGGGCAGTTTGACTGGGGCGGTCGCCTCCTAAAAGGTAACGGAGGCGCCCAAAGGTTCCCTCAGGCTGAATGGAAACCAGCCGCTGAGTGCAAAGGCACAAGGGAGCTTGACTGCGAGACCTACAAGTCGAGCAGAGACGAAAGTCGGGCTTAGTGATCCCACGACTCGGTGTGGAACGGTCGTGGCTTATCGGACAAAAGCTACCCCGGGGATAACAGGCTGGTGAAGCCCAAGAGTTCACATCGACGGCTTCGCTCGGCACCTCGATGTCGGCTCGTCGCATCCTGGAGCTGGAATAGGTTCCAAGGGTTGGGCTGTTCGCCCATTAAAGCGGTACGCGAGCTGGGTTCAGAACGTCGTGAGACAGTTCGGTCTCTATCCAGTGTGGGCGTAGGGGATTTGCGGGGAGCTGCTCTTAGTACGAGAGGACCAGAGTGGACGGACCGCTGGTGTGCCAGTTGTCGTGCCAACGGCATCGCTGGGTAGCCAAGTTCGGCAAGGATAACCGCTGAAAGCATCTAAGTGGGAAGCCTGCCCCAAGACGAGATCCCCCACCCCGAACGCAAGTGAGGGGGTAAGCGCGGTGATAGACCATCACCTTGATAGGGTAGACGTGTAAAGGATGTGAGTCCTGAGCGAACTACTACTAATGCGCGAGGGCTTGCTCTCGGGATATTGATGCATTGAAATCTGGCGTAAGCCATACCTTCTGTTCGGTTCTTAGGGTGCGTTGCACCTTCTAAACTCGACTGTTTGAAAAACAGATTCCTCTGGTGATTTGAGCGGCGGGGAAATACCCGGTCCCATCCCGAACCCGGAAGTCAAGCCCGCCAGCGCCGATGGTACTGGCGGTACGCACCGCTGGGAGAGTAGGTCATCGCCAGGCAGGAATCTGTTTTTTTATCGATCAGCCCTTCTCCACCAGACCAGCGCTTGCCGGTGGCTGTGTCGATTGCCCGCTTCGAGTTGTTCCTCCAGTTCGGTTCGGCGGATCGCGCCATGCTCAAACACTTTTTCGATTTCCGCGAGGCGGGGTCTCCTATTGAAATTTCTCCCGCGCGACAAGTTTATTCCAGGTTGGCATCTGTTTTTCCTTTCGACGCGATTCCGTTCTGATTCTGTCGTCAAGACCAGGCAAAAGCGCCCCCACAATTTGCGGAATCGTCTTTCCTATGCTACAATGTGATTTGCCGTTGGGGCGTGGTGCAGTGGTAGCACACCGGACTTTGGATCCGTGAACGGAAGTTCGAATCTTCCCGCCCCAGCTCGCTGATTGCAGATTGCATATTGCAGATTGCGGATTGGAACAAATCTGCATTCTGCAATCTGCAATCTGCAATTGCATTTGTGGCAATGATGTCCCGTTTCCTCACCCGCACTCATTTCCTCCTCGCGGCAATCGTGCTCGTCGCCGCGTTCTTTCGCTTGTATCGCCTCGATCAGATCCCACCCGGCTTCCAATTCGATCAAGCCTTCTATGTTTTCGATGCGCTGAAACTTTTGCAGGGCGAGTTCGCGATTTTCTTTTATCAACCCGGTCGCAGTGAGCCGCTGTACCAGTACTTGCTGATGGTCGGCGTCGCGCTCTTCGGCGCGGACTCGCCGCTCGGTCTCAAGCTGACTGGCGTCGCGATCGGTCTGCTGACGATTCCGGTCATCTACGGTTTTACGCGCACGATTTTCAAGTCTGCACTCATCGCGCTGCTCACCGCGCTCTTCACCGCGATTTCGTTCTGGCAGGTTTTTTACTCGCGCTATGGCGAACGTAACCCACTCACCGCTTTGATGGCAATTCTCGTTTTCTGGTTTTTGTGGCGCGCGCTAATCCCCATTCAACCTTCCCCCACTGTCGATAGAGAAGGGCAAGTATGGCGCTCTTTCATCTTCACCGGCTTTTTCACCGGCGTGACGCTCTACACATACCCCGGCGGTCGCGTCATTCCGCTTGCGGTTGTGCTTCTCATTGCCTACGCGATGCTCACCGACCGCGCCCACGCGCGCGATTACGCCAAGGGCTTGCTGCTCGTCGCGCTCGTCGCGGCGATTGTTTTTCTGCCACTCGGCACCTACTATATCCAGCATCCGCTCGATTTCTATTCGCATACCGCCGAAGTTTCGATCTTCGTCCCGCACGGCGCGGTGACCGCGAATGTGCCGCTCGAGTTGGGCAAGAACGCGCTGCGCCTGCTCGGCATGTTCTTTGTCATCGGCGATAGCGGCGTGCTGCGCAACCTGCCTTATCGTCCGATTTTCGATCCACTCGTCGGCGCGCTGTTTTGCGTCGGCGTCCTCGTCTGGTGGGCTCAACTCTTGTCGCGCCGATCGACGCGCACACAGCGCCAGCGCGCCGTGTTCTTCCTCGTTTGGCTCGGTCTCGCGTTGGGGCTATCGCTCATCAGCGACGACGCGCCGAACAACGCGCGCGTGCTGGTTGGCTTCCCGGTCGTGATGATTCTGCCGGCGTGGGGCGCCTCCGCCATCTGGGAACGATTGCGCGCGCCAACGGCGCAGCGCGCCGCGGCGGTCGCGCTCGGCATCGTCATTGTCGTCAGCGCGACACTCGTTTACCGCGACTATTTTATTGTGCTCGCGAATGACCCCGGCACTTACTATGCGTTCGATACCGACAAGGTCGAGACCGCGCACTGGATCAACCAGAACGCGCCGCGGACGCATCTCTATCTCGCGCCGCTCACGGCGCAGAACGGCACGATCTCGCTGCTCACGCGCGACGCGCGGTTGAAATCTTTTGAAAGCCGCGATACAATTGTTCTCCCCAGTAGCTTGGATGGCAAGGACGCGCTGTTCGCGTTTCCATGGGAGCAGGAAAAGAAAATCCAAACCATGGCGGAACGGCTCGGCGCGCTCGGCTCGCGCGAGGAGTTGGATGGATCGAATGGGGGCAAGCTCTTGCTGATTTATCGCGTGCTGGCGCAGAATCTGCCCGACGCGCAACATCCGCTCGATGCGCTGGCGCGCGGCGGCGCGTTCATCCAGCCACAGCACATCGAACACGCGGTGTGGGACAACAAGTTCGAGTTGCTCGGCTATTCGGTGGACGCGGCGGATTCGGCGAAGCGCAATCTCGAAGTCACGCTTTTCTTCCATGCGCTCGAGGCGATGCACACGGATTACACCTTCTCGGTCAAAGTGCGCGACGCGAGGGATCGGACGTGGGGACAGGAAGACAAGTGGGCGGGCGACAACAGCTACAACACGACGGTGTGGAGTCCGGGTGATGTGATCATCGAGAAATTCTATCCGGGTTTGAACGCGTGCGCGCCG
>Ga0272448_1007671_pt1 | contig 11377 bp, 7 predicted proteins | sample YNPCB0191_FD_202220 | JGI IMG/M metagenome (GOLD analysis project Ga0272448, IMG submission 202220) | Hot spring sediment microbial communities from Yellowstone National Park, WY, United States - YNP-CB-019-1 | ecosystem: Environmental > Aquatic > Thermal springs > Hot (42-90C) > Sediment... | reverse complement strand
CATTTTCCATCGCGTGCGATAGATGCGCGCGATCCACCATAGCGATTCTGAGTCCCGCGCTCCCTCCAGCGCGTTCCTGAGCAGGAGCATCGGCTCCTCTCCAAACCCAGCTACCACCACCAGGTACAACGGTTCCTGGCGCCCCACCAGACGAATCGGCTCAACGCCGTAGCGCAGATCGTAGGTCTTCTCTTTCCCGTCCTCAACCTTGACGACCCGCGTTTGATAGCGCCGCCGGCGCCTCGCGCCAAGCTCGGCTACACTCCGGCTCACATTCTTTCGGTCGATGACGAAGCGCTTCCCGGTGGAGCGGATGACGAAGCGCTCGTGCCGGTCCAGCAAGGGTTCCAGCAGTTTCTTTCGATCGCCGCCCCCATCCTCAAATTACGCGATAGGCGATCTTCTGTTTTGATAAGTGGAATCTCTGCTTTCAAGCTGCGCGCGATGTGACTCCGCTTCACATCCTGACTGGCTTGGATACCGAACAGCATCTGGCCGACGAACTTCTCCAACGGCCGGCTTAGTCCTTCGCACCGTTCCGAGGAGAACTTCGTCAGTTGCGCTGTCCATCGTGATCGCAGTTTGCTATCTTGCATTCGGGGACGGCTCCGGTGGCTGGTTGAGTTCTTCGCCAAACCCTTCTACCACAGCTTTCGTCCCCTACCACTTCAGAATCCAGGCCATCTGCTGAGCCGGAATCACTTAGCGACACTTGCCACTAAAATCTGAGGAAACTCCTGATATCTGGCCCTGAAGCGCGAGATCGAGGCCGCTGGCGGGGTGCTGGCGTGCGGCATTAACTGTCTGAACGAATCGCATTTCTCCGATACGACTCCCTGCCTGGCGTGGAACTGGCTCTACCAGGACATCGGACTCACCTGGGGATGCGAGGGGGACACCATGGCGATGCTCACCCATCACATCCTGCACCAGTCCCTTCCGGCGCCGATCATGATGACCAACATGTATCCGTTCCTGCTAGGACAGGCGGCGCTCAAACACGAGCGCATCGTGGCATTCCCCGAGGTGACCCAACCGGAGAACCATCTCCTGGTGGCTCATTGCGGTTACCTGGGGGTGCTGCCGCAGTTCTTCGCCACCGAAAGGAAACTGCGTTCCAAAGTGCTCGCGATCGTCGATGAGAACGTTTCGGCAATCGATGCCCGCCTGCCGGAAGGACCGATCACGCTGGCGAAACTGCACCCGCGGCTCGACCGGCTCAGCGTGGCCGAAGGTTCGCTCGACGGTTACGCCCAATACCCTGGACGTGCGGCTACTTCGCCGCAGGCGTGCGCCGCCCGGCGAGTGCTCAGAAGGCACCCCGGCCCAGCCGCCTCCGCAAAGCCGACGACCCGCAAACGGCGGGGCAACCCATGAGCGCATTTGCGAGACAGGAGATTCAACCCTGCCGTATGACGACAATCTGATGGATATCGAATCCGGGTAGATCCATTTCCAGACGGCCGGCCCGATATGCCCATTGCTCCACAATGCGGCCTTGCGGCTGCAGTTCGACTTTGCGGGGGCGGCGCGGCAGCAGCAGTGAGAGGTGGCACGCCGGGCAGCCCGGAATGGCGTCAATGCGGCCACTGGCATCGGGCTCGACTCGTGTGCGATTGACCAGGTGCAGCATCAGGTCGTCGCCGCGGCTACGCAGAATCGTGTCGATTGCGGGAGGGGCGTCGGTATGGACCTGCCTGCGGCTGGCAGGCAGCAGTGCATCGAGGAAGCCTGCAAGGTCAGGCGCCGTCAGCCGTCCCATTTCGGCCCCCGCGCGCACCACGACGCCTTTGCCGCGAGCCGTCCGCGTCCAGCCCCTTTCCGGCGCAGCGCCGAACCGGCTCGCCAGCCGACTGCCTGTCACCCCGAGTGTGCCGCCGCGGGAGACAAACCGTTCTAGCGCCTCGATCTCGAAGGAGGCCAGTTCGACCGGATCGTCCACAATGAGGACCCGGCAGCCGAACGATCCTCGTTCCAAACGGGCGCTCGACACCATTTCGTAATTCAACCGCGCCCGCCACAATGCGTCGGTCGCACGGAAAGTTCGTTTGCGCTCCCGCAGGTCGGCATACGGGCGCGGGTCGCGTGCGGTTTCGGCATAGAAATCGGTGTAACTGTGGAGGAGTCCGATCTCGGGCACACGCCGTGTGCTCTGGCACCACGGCTGGCGGCTCCGCAGGAACGGAGCCACGCGCTCCGCCAGCAGGCGCTGGTTCTCGGCCACCGGCGCGCCCGCTCGCGTCGGCACGTCCCAGGCGCTATATCGGCCGCCGTTGGCGATGATAATCGCCATCTCTTGTTCGATTTGGACGGCTGACTTGAGTTTGCGTCCTGGCTGGATATCCGTCATCAGTTCGAACGGCAGGCCCGTGGAGTCGTACCAGTGCGCATCCATCGACAGCAGGTGGACTTCGTTGCCGCGATCTCCCGTCAGGTAGTCCACCGTGCCGTCCGGCTCCTCTGGCATGCGCAGCGCGAAAGCCCAGTTGACGGCAATCAAGGTGGCCGGAGCCCGCTGGCGGATGCGTGCGCAGGTCTCCTTCAGGAACTCCCGGAAGATCTGTCGATGCATCTGCTTGAACTCGGCCCACCCCGGATCGTTCCACGTCTTCGGCATCCCCATATTGTGTTCCCGCCGGAAACGTTGCTCACACTTGCGGCAGTAGCAGTTTTGGACCGTGAAGACGGAGCCGTCGAACCAGAACGCGTCCGGACGATAGCGGTCGATGATTTCTTCGAGCATAGGCCACAGGTACTGTTCAGCTACGCCCGAATGGTAACAGAGGGCATGTTCAACCGGAGCGCCCTGCGCATTGACGCGGTTCCACTCCGGGTGGCGCTTCTGGATTTCGCCGTCGCGGCCGAGGTTGTAGTAGGCGACAAAGCGCGCTCCGTTACGGGTAGCAGCGTCTCGCCAGATCTGCATGACGTCGCGCTTCAAGTTAGGCGGAACGTGCCCGATGCTGGAAGGGTACGTTGTCCAGCCCGGGCGTCCCTTGGCGTGCATCTGGATAGCGTCGGGCCGGGAGAGGGCGAGCAGGCGCGCCACTTCGTCCGGGTCGGCGTCTCGACCCACTTCGTCGCGTTCATTCGTGTGATAGTCGAAGTGGAGTATATAGAATGACCGGTCATACCAGCCGGCAGAGAAGGCGGGTGCGCCGCCAGCAGACGCGGCAGCCGCGGCGGCCGCGCTGAGAAAGTCGCGCCGGTTCATCGATGGGTTCGTTCTTTTGCCTGGAAACTCAATACGTCAGCCGTAACCCCACCTGGATCGTCCTGGCGCCGCGGGCGCTGAGCACGCGTCCGAAATCGCGCGAGTTCACGCCGGTGACGGGGTCGTCGAACTGGGGCGTGTTGAACGCGTTCGCGAATTCGCCACGCACTTGAAGGCGCACATTTTCACGAATGCCGATATACCGCCCGCAGCCCACGTCGAAGTTCTTGATCCCCGGCGTGCGGAGATCGGGCTGAGTCCGTGAATCGTTGCCCAGCGTGTATGGTGGCGGCGTGAGGAAGGCGCTGGTGTCGAACCAGCGATCCAGGGTCTGCTCCCCGCTGGAGAGAACGCCGGAACGCAATCGGATCGCCCGGGCGGTGACGCCAGGCAGACCCGTATTGCTCGGAGCGGTGATATAGACGGGTTGGCCCTTGCCGAACGTGGTTATATTGCTCACCTGCCAGCCTCCCAGGATGGCCGATCCCCATTTTCCGGCCGTCCATCGCTTTCCCTTGCCGAACGGGAGCTGGTACACAGCACTGATCACTAAGTACTGCGGGCGGTCGTTATCGCTGACCGAGCGCGAGAGCCGCAGATTATTCGGATCGCTCAGGCTGGTCCGGCCCCAGCGCAGTTCCGGCGTGGTGTCGATGAGCTTGCTGATGGTGTAGAAGCCCTGCAACATCAGACCGTTGCTGGTCTCCTTGGCTGCCCGCAGGGTAAAGGCATGATAGATGGAGTCGCCAACCGGGTCACGAAAGCGGGTCACGTCGGCGAACTGGCTGAAAGGCCTCAGCAGTGCGGACCGTCTCACTGTGCGGGCGCTCAGACTCCCGGTGGTAATCTGGCCGAAATAGGGATTCGGCACTAGTTCGTCGAGCGCCGGGCCGAGCGCCAGATACTCGGTGCTCACCGCGTTCTGGTTGCGGTTGAACCAGAGGTGTTCGCCGCGGCTCCCGAGGTAGGCAGTCTCCACCAGCACTCCAGCCGGCAACATGCGCTGCACACTCAGGTTCCACTGCTGGTTGAAGGGCACCGGGTTGTTCCGGAAAGCAGTGTAAAGGCTGCCTCCAAGGAGGTCAGCAGGCGGTTTGTACAGCCCGGTCGCGAAGGGGTCAGCAAGCGACGCACCCGTGGGCGGCGTATTCGGAGCCGCAGGAGGCTGGCCCAGGAAGACATTGGTCGTCGTGTTGAAGCCGGATCCGAAATCGGACGGAATGTCACCAATGCTCGAGTTCCCCGGCGCGAAGTACAGACCATATCCCGCCCGAACGACGGTGGAGTTGAGCAGGCGCCAGGAGAGGCCGATGCGGGGAGCAAAGTTGTTCTTGTCAGGATCCCACGGATAGCGCGAGCCGCCGTCCTGGCCGACGAAACGCAGAGCGCCTTTGGCTTTAGTCACCGGTTCGATCGCATCCGGATCGAAGTAGGCAAGTTGATTGAAGCGATCCGTGTAGGGCGTGTGATATTCGTACCGGATCCCGACATTGACGGTCAGGTTGGGGCGCAACCTCCAGTCGTCCTGAATATACCAGGCGTACAACTTCTGCGAGGCCGCCATGGATGCATCGATGTCAAATTGCCCGCCTGTCGGCGCACCTAGGAGCAGGGTTGCGGGCCCGTAGCCCGCCGACGCGCTCGCGGTGACCGGGTCGGGGCCCTGCGTGAACGCGCGCGAAAAGATGTAGCGGCCGGCGGCGTAGTTCGGCCGGGTGGTGTTGTTGATCATCAAGTTGTACTCGCCGCCGAACTTCAGCGCGTGTACGCCACGGATCCAGGTGATATGGCCCTGAGGTCCGGCATTGCCCTGCGCCAGCCGCCGGTACGAGAGACGGTCGGGGCCCAGCGCCGCCACGTCGCTCGGCTCGAACCGGGGAAACATAAGGGTCCGGGCTTCTGCTTTGAGGTACGCCGGCAGCCCGAGCTGAGTGAAGTCGAACCCCAGGCTCCGCGGAGTGGAAGTGTTGAAGGCCCGGCTCAACGTAAAGCGGAACTGTCCCACCAGCGAGGGGCTGAATGTGACCGTGTCACTTAGGACGCCGAGGCTCGAACGGCTGAACCATTTGGAGTAGTCGTTGTTCGACGCCTCGCCAGGAAACGCAAGAGTGATCCCGGGAGTGAAGGCATCAGTCCGATTGACGCCGAGCGTGAAGTAAAATCTGTGACGCATTCCGATATTCTGGTCGCCGCGGAGGAAAAGCCGTTGAGTATCTTGCCTGCTCGACGCCGCAACTGCGAAGTTCTCTGTGGGCGTCGTTCGGTTGGGCTCAGGGTAATACTCCAAGACCTTGGCCGAAATCGGGCTAATGCGCCCGGCCGGGATCCGGTTCTCGGGGAATGGGTCCCGCAGGTACCTTCCTGGCCGGGTGGGGTCGGGCCTGGTTGTCGTGGGATCGTAAATCCGGATCGTATCTCCGCTCAGCAGGCGAGTGGCGGAGAAATCTCCCTTGCGTTCGAGTGTCGTCGGAACGGTGAAGCGGATGTTGCTGGGCGTACGGGTGGGGGCGGCTTCCCAGTTGATGTAGAAAAACGTGCGGTTGCGTCCGTCATAGACTCTGGGCAGGAATACCGGCCCCCCGGCTGCGATGCCGTAGTTGTTCCACCGGTATTTCGTCCGGCTCAATCCCGCGCGATTGGCGGTCCAGCCGTTGGCGTTGAGCTTGTCGTTGCGCAGGAACTCGTACACGCTGCCACGCAACTGGTTGGTGCCAGAACGCATTGCCGTAGTGATCACGCCGGCGGGGGATTGGCCGAACTCCGGGGAGAAGTTGTTGGTCAGCACTTTGAATTCCTGGACGGCCTCCAGGGGCGGCGCGTACGTGGTGTTGCCGGCGGTCGGGTCGCGCGTTTGCGCGCCATCAACGAAAATTGAAGTCTGCATGACGCGCCCGCCGCCGATCGACGCCCTGCCCGCGAACGTTCCATTGTTTGCCGGAAGCACTGCCGGCGCCAGGGCGACCAGGGAATACGGACTGCGCCCAACCAGCGGCAACTGGGTGATCTGCGTTGCGTTCACCACCGAGCCGAGTGCCGCTGTCTGTGCCTCGATCTGCACCGTCGGCGCTACCACCGTCACCTCGGTTTCCACCGTGCCGACTTCAAGCGTTGCGTTCACCGTCGCAACTAACCCGACCGTAAGCCGCACGTCAGAGACGCGCGTTCGCTTGAATCCTCTGGCCTCTACCACCAATTCGTACAACCCGGGTTTCAAGTACGGAATCCTGTACTGCCCTGTTTCGTTCGCCTGCGTCGTGAAGGACGTGCCCGATTCGACTTCCCGGAGCACCAAGGTGGCCCCCGGAATTACCGCACCGGTCGTGTCCGATACCGTACCCACCAGGGTCGCCTGCTCGGTTTGGCCCCAGGAAGCTACGGCGGAAAACGCCAGCAGGAGCAGGGCGGGCGCTATCGAGTTATAACGTGCTGTCATTTCCTTCCTCCTACCACGGTCTTCAATGCTGCAAACGTGCTCTTCTCGAAAAAATTATCCTATCATTTCATTATGGATAAATGTAAGCAAGCTGGGAGCAAGCTCCCGGCCCGCTGTCGAAGTCGTCCCTGGAGGCGCCTCGCGGAAGGCGGTCTTACTAACGGGATTATGGTGGTGTCCTGGCTGGACCGGCCGGCCATCGAAACATGCTCGGATGATAGCGATGCAGGTGAGTTCACCTTCCTCCGACATCAGTCAGCCAGAGCATGGAGATGGTTGCTGAGGGGGCCCAACTGGAACTCACCAAAGGGCAGATGGGCGCCGTTGTCACGGAAGACAAGATCCGGGAGCTACCTCTGAACGCACGGAATTTCACCCAGTTGCTCACTCTCACGCCCGGCGCGGCCCCGGTAAGCGTAGGCCAAAACGCGGGTGGCGCTCAGGTGCAGCGCATCGGCGTGATCGTGTTTCCCGCCATCAACGGTCAACGCAACCGCAGCAACTCCTTCACCCTGGACGGTGTGTACAACAACGCCCACTTCCAGGGCACGTACGCGATCGCCCCCGGCGTGGACGCCCTCAGCCAATTCAAGGTGCAGTCGCAGGGAGATCAGGCGGAATTCGGCGGCGTCAGCGGCGGCGTTGTGAACATCGTCTCCAAGGGCGGAACGAACGAGTTTCACGGCGTCCTCTACGAATTCCTGCGGAACGCCTCCGACACGTTGACAGTGGCGCCGGCCAAACTCGCCGGCAAGCCGGTCAATGGGCCTAACCGCACCCGGGTGGCGGATTCGCAGAGGGTCGGCTCGATCGTCAAGCGGAAGCACGCCGCCGTGATGACCAGCCGTTGGCGGCTGGTGAGTCCGGCAGCCGATGGCGACCAGGGCCGGATCGAGTTGTCCGATATCCGGCGCGATCTCGGCCAGAAAAGTTATGTCGCGGCAGCCCATCCGGACGTGATTCGAAATCTCAAGGACCAATACGATGCCTGGTGGCGGGAGACTTCGGGGCGCGCGGGCGAGATGCAGCGCATCGTTCTCGGCCGCGACTGTGCGGGACAAGATACGCTGTCCAGCCACGACTGGCACGGCGCCGGGGCGGAGGCGGCCTGGAACAAGAAGCAGATCCGCGGGCGCCGGCCGCCAATGGCTAATGGGCGGCCGGGGTGGCTCGTGGCGGCCTCCACCAATGCGAACTGCGCCGCTGGCCCCGCGAAGTGGACCTCCCGATCAATGCTCCTTTTCGCGATTTCAGGCCCAATCGCGAAACAGAGCCCGGCCGAGCCGTTGCCGCGGTGAAGGCTCACCTGAGAATTGGCGCCTTCGACCAGACCGCCGCGGTGTGCGGCCGCGCGATAGATCGATCCGGTTTCAAGTTATCCTGAAGCAAAGGCCTGCGGAAATGCAGACCTGGTTTTACGATCGCGACGGCTCCGAGCGAGGGCCTATGACGTCTGCGTGGAGCGCCCTGCATGACCGGGGCTACACGTGTGGGTTTCGCCCGGCGCCTCTCTGGGAAAGGAGTTGGTACATCTCAGATGCACAAGAGAAGAATCCTCACTTTCGCCGTGGGTGTGATCTCGGCCTGCGGCATGGCCCAAGCGCGCGTGGAAGCGCCGGAGAAGAGCATGGTCGCCTGGGTCTTCATGAATTCGGTCGACTATTGCAATGGCTGCAACGTCTCCGATAATTCCGACGAAACGCTCGAACTCAATTACCGGAGGCAGATCGAGGACGGGGTGGCGGTGGGAGCGCGGATGTTCTTTTTGGACGCCGCCTCGGGCGATACGCGGGTCCGCACCGTGGGGCGCTTCGCTGCCGCGGCGCGATCGTTCAACCTGGACCACCCGGACGCCCCCGTCTGTGTTGCCATGTTGTATCAAAACACGGGGTACACGGAGACCGACGTGCTCCGCTTGTTTGAAGCGGCCGACGGACCTGACGCCGACTCCAGCGCCTACTGCACCATGCAAGGTAAACCGGTCGTGGCTTCCTATCTGGGCGCTGCGAGTTGCGAGCAACGCCGGGACTTCTATGCCGACACGGTCCTCGGAACCCTGGTGAAGAACGGCAAGGGCTCCAGTTTTCATTGGATCCATCACCAGCAGCAAGGAACGGCGCTTCCCGACAGCTTCACCAATTGGAAGGACGCCTGCGCGCCCTATCTGTTTGACCGCGGCCATGTGCCGGGTTGGATCGAGTTTTACTCCGGAGATCCCCGGCGGGTGAACGTCGAAGGTCCTCGCAAGGCAGCCATTGACGAACTGGGCCATGGAGGTGTCATGATTCCTGGATTGCCTACCTCGCGGGCGTCCAACTGTGGGGAAGGAAATCCCTGCCCGGGAGCAACTCCCAAGTCCCTCACGCCTGACATACGCGGAATGAATGGCTTCTACTGGCTGCTGATGGCCTGGCATGCGGTGCTGCCGGGAGGCTTGGTGGCCTCCGCCGGCTCGACACCGTTGCGCTACGCCGCCTACACGCTCGGCTTCGCGGGGGACTATGGCGAGAATGCCAGCCACTCGTCCGCCCTGATCTGCGAGCCCACCGACCTGGTGCATTCGCCGGAGCAATGCCTTTCCTTGCCGGCACACCTCAAGGCCGCGATCCCCGCCACCTTCTTCCGCACCGGTCACCAAACGACCATCTGGACCCATCGCGGGTTCCACCGTATCGACGCGGAGTTCTGGAAGTGGTTCCGCGACGGTGTGGAACCACCTGTCACCGAAGAGTTCGTCGCTTGGGCCTACCGGCAGCATCGTCTGCGGCTGCCTCCGCCGGAAACCGACTACTGTAAGGGCCCGGTACAGGCTGCCGGCGAACCGGAATCAGACACGATCTACATCACGTCCTATTTGGCGTCCCCTGCGGTTCTCAAAGTGAGCCTGGGGGACCAGAAGCAATTCATTGAATTGCCCACTCGCCAGATCTTCCTGCCAAACCCTGCCTTACGCCAGAACAAGAGTGTTTCTTACGAATCCGCCGTGGGAACTCCTCATTTTGTCCTATATAGAAACGAAAAGGTGATTGCTGAATGGGACGGGAGGCTTGAGATCACGAACGAGCCGATGCAGGCCAACGGCCGAATCGCTCGCAATCTGAACACCTACGCCGACTATCATGTGGTCGGCAACGTGGAAGCGGCAACGCCCCAGTCGCAAAGCCGGCGCCCAAGACGGCAATGAACCATCGGGGCCCCCTTGCGCTATCGATCGGAAGGGCAGATCGCCGAGCTGGAAGCGAAGGTGGGCTAGGGTGCGAAAACTCAAACGGCGCCATTCCCTTGACCAGCCTAATGTTACACCCCTCCCCGAAGCCCGCGGAATGGCCATTTTGGGCAGGAGACTGCGCTCGCAAACACTTCACGGACGTTGCCGATCACGCAGCAGAGGCGCCAATCCCCGAATTCCCGACTTCAACGGTTTTCGGCAGGCATCCTTGCCCAAGCCATCTGGCGCAGTGGCCCATCGAGGCCCGCCACCGCGACGCGGCCCAGGATGAGCAGCCGTTGACGGTCGGCCTCAAGAAACTGCGCGAACAGCAGCGCGTGGTCACCGGCGTTCACGAAGTGCTCGGCGCGATTCATCGGGAGCTCGGCTTCGCCCGGATGATGGACGCCATCGGCGAGAAGGTCGTCGAGAAGGCCAAGAGGCTGGCCACAGCGGCGGCCAAGGATCTGCTGAGCTGCCCGGTCCAGTGGCTGTTCTACGATTGCACGGCGCTGTAGTTCGAATCCTTCACCGAAGACGAGCTGAAGAGGAACGGCTACAGCAAGGATATGAAGTTCAACCAACCGCAGGTGATGCTGGGTCTGCTGGCGGCCGAGAGAAGACGGTGACGAAGCTGCGCGCCAAGGAACTGACGGCGAGCGAGGCGCTCGAACAATACAGCAAGCTCTGGCAGATCGAGGACTGTTTCCGGGTGGCCAAGCACGATCTGCGCATCCGGCCGATCTTTCACTGGACGCCGCAGCGGGTGCGTGCCCACCTGCTGATCCGCTTCCTGGCGCTGGTTTGCCTTCGTTCGCCGGCCTGCCGGGGCTGGCTGCGGTCGAGGATCTCCGAAGACGCCCGGAAGCTCTACACAACCCTGGCCCTCAAACCCGTCACGGCGCCCTTCGAAATCCCCCAAAACTGAACCGTTCCCCCATCTCTCAATGGAATGTAGTGCCTACCGGGAGTTTGCTCGAAAGGCGAGTTGTGTGGCCGTAAGGCTCTGATTCTGAGGGAGTTCACCTGGGCCGGCGGTATTACCGACGTGGGGTACTACGCAGGCTCTCTAAGCCCAGCGCTTCGGCCAGGCTTTGTTGGGCCAGGGTTTGCTTGGATAAGACCGTGGCCACCCGAGGGGGTCCCTTTTCGCCCTGCGGAGGATAGAGCAGCACGAACTGCTGAATCTGCCGCAGTTCTTCCAGCAACTGTTCCATCGACAGCCCCGGCCAGACCGCTTCGGCTCGTTGGTGAAGGTACTGCAGCAGCGAGATGCCCAACATGCTGTAGAAGGCATGGACGCGGATCTTGCTGTCGGTCCAGTGGTACATCGGCCCCCATCCCAGCCAGTCGCCATCTTTGAGCCCGCGGAACACTCGCTCGACTTGCTGCTGTCCGGCGTAACCCGCCACCACCTGTTCGGCCGTCCAGTCCAGGCGGTTGGTCAACAGCGTGGTGCGGCCCAGACGCCGCGCCAGCAAGCGCTCGAAGGCGGCGTTGTCAAAATCGAACTCCAGGCGCC
>Ga0272448_1007670_pt1 | contig 11379 bp, 10 predicted proteins | sample YNPCB0191_FD_202220 | JGI IMG/M metagenome (GOLD analysis project Ga0272448, IMG submission 202220) | Hot spring sediment microbial communities from Yellowstone National Park, WY, United States - YNP-CB-019-1 | ecosystem: Environmental > Aquatic > Thermal springs > Hot (42-90C) > Sediment... | reverse complement strand
TCGCGATCGAGTTGATCGCTGCCGCGCAGGGAATCGACCTGCGGCTCAAGAACCTGGGACGCGGCGTCGAGATGCTGGGGCGCGGCACGCGCGCCGCGCACGCGCAGATTCGCCAAGCGATTCCATTTCTGGACCGCGACCGCGTGCTGGCGGGCGACATCGAACGCGCCGTGGAGCTGGTTCAGCGGGGTGCGCTTTGGGGGCAATCATCAATCCAACCGGAGCACAAATGATTCTGTGGGACCTTTTTGTCTTATTTGCGCGTGTCGCGCTCTTCTCGTGGGGAGGCGGACCCGCGTCGATGGCGCTGATGCAGCGAGAAACGACCACGGCGACCTGGGTGCCGCCGAATCAAACCGATGCGCAGCCGTGGGTCACGCCGGAAGAATTTGCGGACGCGCTCGCGATTGGCAACGCGCTGCCCGGTCCTATCGCGCCGCAGGTGTCGGCATACATCGGTTACAAACTCGCCGGGTTTCCCGGCGCTGTCGCCGCCGTTGCCGGCACGGTTCTCCCCACCACCCTCCTGATGCTGGCGATGGTCGTCGCGTTCTTTGGGATCAAGGACAACCCAACGATTCAATCGATGATCACGGCGGTGCGACCGGTCATCATCGGCTTGCTGCTCTGGACGGCGTACGATGTGGCAGGCACGGTGTTCGGCGCGAAGAAGATCGGGTGGAGTGCCGGGCTGGTTCAGAGCTGGGACAAGACCCTCATTGCCGTTGTATCGTTCGGCATCCTCACGTTCACCGACATCAACCCGGTCTTTATCATCCTCGGCGCAGCGGTACTGGGATTGATGGTGTACCGTTAAATTCAACGGGTCGATGATTCGGTAATGGGGAGATGGGGTCCGGGGGCTAATCACCGAATGACCCGATCATCTATTCACTGCTCAGTCCCCGTTCCAAATCCGCGATAATATCTTCCGCGTCTTCCAGTCCCACCGACAAACGCACGAGTCCGTCGGTCACGCCCTGCGACAAACGCTGCTCGCGCGAAACCACGCTGTGCGTCGTCGACGCGGGATGCGTGAGGAGCGACCGCACGTCGCCGAGACTGACCGCGAGCGCGCACAATCTCACCGAGTTCATCAGACGCGCGCCGGCTTGCACGCCGCCCTTCAAATCGAAACAGACCATGCCACCGAACCCGCGCATCTGCTTGCGCGCGAGCGTGTGCTGCGGATGCGATTCGAGCCCGGGATAGGAAACCCACGCGACCTGTGGGTGGGTTTCGAGAAAGCGTGCGACCGCGAGCGCGTTCGCGTTGTGGCGCTCGACCCGGAGCGGCAGCGTTTGCGTGCCGCGCAGGATGAGATACGCGTTGAAGGGGCTGAGGATGCCGCCGAAATAGCGCAGCGGCTCGTCGGCACAGCGCTTGACGAAATCGGCGCGCCCGGCGATCACGCCGCCGACCGCGTCGCCGTGCCCGCAAAAATATTTCGTCATGCTATGAATCACGACATCGATTCCGAAATCCAGCGGACGCTGGTTGATTGGCGTCGCAAACGTATTGTCGCATATCGTCAGCACGCCGGCGCCGCGCGCGATCTCGGCAATCGCCGCGAGGTCGCATAGCGCGAGGATCGGATTGCCGGGAGTTTCGAGATAGATCAACTTCGTGTTCGGCTTGAGCGCCGCCGCGATGTTCCGCGCGTCGGTCGCATCGACAAAAGTGGTCTCGATGCCGAGCGCGCGCAGTTCGACATCGAAGAGGTGATACGCGCTGGGATAAATCGATATCGCGCTGATTACGTGATCGCCCGCGCGGACGATGTTCAGCACCGCGGTCATGATCGCCGCCATGCCACTGCCGGTGCACAACGCGGCTTCCGCGCGCTCCAGCGCGGCGACGCGTTCTTGCAGCACCGTCACAGTTGGATTGCCCCAGCGCGAATAAACGTATCCTTCTTTTTCGCCGGCGAAAATCGCCGCGCCGTTTTCCGCTGTGCCCAAATGAAAAGTCGATGCGAGATGCATCGGCGGCACGAGCGCGCCGGTTGGCGGATCAGCCGTTTCGCCGGCGTGAATCGCGAGCGTGTGAATTCCCCGTTGCTGATTCGGCATTTGTCCTTCGTCTTTCGTCACGTCTTGCCGCGCAGCGCGACCGCGTCTTCGATCAGACTAAGCACCTGCGGCATTTCGATCGGTTTGCTGACGACGCGATCTACGCCGGTCTGTTTCGATTTCTCCTGGCTCAATTCGATGGGCCAACCGGTGATCAGCACGATCAGCGCTTTGGGATCGAGCTGCTTGATCTGGCGCGCGACATCCCAGCCGGACATGCCCGGCATGCCCAGATCGGTAAAGACCACGTCGAACTTGCCAGCTTTGAACGCGTCGATCCCCTTTTCCCCGTTCTCCGCCGTCGTGACGCGATGCCCGTACAGGGCGAGCAAGCGCGTAAACGCATCGCGAACGGAAGGTTCGTTATCGATCAGCAAAACATCTGCAGGATGACTAGACATCGGCGTCTTCTCCTTTTCCTCGCTTACCCCTTTTGCCACCGGCAGCGCCAAGATGAAACTCGTGCCGTGCTCCGGTTTCGATTCGACCGTCAGCGTTCCGTTCAGGTCGGCAGCGATCTTCGCCGCCGCGCTGAGCGCCACGCCGCTCCCCGCGAAGAAGGGCGTGGCGATGGACGCGCGCGCCGTGGGGGACGACGCCGCGCCATTGACCACGGACGCGAGCACCTGATCGCCGCGGCGTTCCGTGCGCAGCGTGATGACTCCGCCACGCGGCAGCGCATCGACCGCGTTGACAATCATGATGACGAAGGCTTCGCGCAGTGCCGCGGGACGTGCCGACACGCGCGGCACGTCGGCAAAATCCGTCACCACATCGATCACAACGCCGGCGGCTTCCGCCTGATCGCGCCACAAGAAACGTGTGACCTCCGCGGCATCGTGCAGCAAACGATTGACATCGCACGCCACGCGCGCATCGACGCGATCGTCGCGCATGAATTCTTGCAGACGCCGCACCATCTGCGCGCCGCGCGCCGCGGCTTCTTGGATATCGAGCAATTCGGCGCGATCTTCGGCACCGCGCGTCCGCTCGATCAGGAGCGTCATCCGACCCAGGACGACCGCGAGCAAATTGTTCAGCGCGTTCGTCGCGCCGGCGAAAACCTGCCCCAGCACCATCGTGCGGGCGTCGATGGCGACGCGCTCCCGTATCGCCTCGACATACGTCGCGCCGATCAACAGCATATTCGCATTGAACAGATCGTCCCACGCCGCCAGCGCGATTTCCAGCTCGCTCCCGGCGGGATAGACGCGCATCAAGAATGGAATCGTGCAGCGCTGGTATTCGCGGAACAACGTCAGGGCGCGACCATACGCCAGTCCCGCCGTCGCCAGTCGGTGCGCCCACGTGGCAGTATCGGAAAAGTACTGGCGCGCATTGCGCTGGCGCAATGACGTGAGCCACGCGCGCACCACCTGGTCCTCCAAATCGATCACGGCATCGCCCGCGGCGGACGCATCCCGATGGGCGCCCTGCCATGCTTCGATCAAGTCACCGGCGACCGGCTCGATCCGGCGAGCCAGATCCGCCAGCGCGGGCTGACTGTCGTGCGTTTGCTCGATAATCTGATCGATGACCTGCTCGGTCAGTCCGCGGGATTCGCCCAAATCAATCCTCCTGGCTCCTTTTACAAAGACGCGCTAGTCAGAAAACACCTGGGTCGCGACGATGCGACGTCCGTCCCGCGTGACCGAGAGCGCGACGCCGGTGCGACGATAGTGAGTGTTATAAATGTTGGCGCGATGTTCCGGGCTATTCAACCAATCCTGGACGAATTCATCCGCCAACTCGGTCGCGCTGTAGCGCGCGGCAACGGTGAGCCACGGCGGCACAAAGCCCGCGCCATTCTTGATCTCGGCGATGTTCTCGCCCGCGTATTGGTACGGGAAATTGTACGCCTGCAAGTAGCGCAGCAGCGGCTCTTGCCCCGTCTGCGGATCGTAGTGACTGAAATAGTCTCGCGTGATCATGTCCGCACTGCGATCACTCGCGATGCGAGTCAGCACCGCGTCGTACCGCAGCAACGCCATGCCATGCTGGGCACGCGCCACATTCACCCCGTCCAGCGTCTTTCTCGCCGCGAGGGATGGATCAAAGGGCGATTGCGCCGCTTCGGCCGTCGCGCGCGCCGCGGCGGTGATGTTGGCGACGGGCACACGCAGCTGCCACCCGGCTTGCAAGAGCGAGGGATCGCGCGCCAGCGCGGGATAGCGCTCCGAGTTCAGCGCGATCAGTTGCTCGATCGTCATATGGAAACGCGAGGCGATCTGGGCGAGCGTCTCGCCGTGCTGGACGACATACGTGATGTATTCCACGGGCGTCGGCGTTGCGCCAGGCACAGCCCAAACGGTATCCAACACGCCGCAACCCGTGATCGTTACGCATGCGAACACGACCAAGAGAAAAACGCTTGTGCTTCGGCTAGCCAAGACGCACCTCAATCGGATAACCTTCCGCTGCACCGCCAGCGACGAAATCCGCTGATAGACCGGATCGATGACAAGCCCTTCGAGCCGGTCTATGCCGAATTCTCGCGCGTCGCGAAATATCGGATCAGTCCGAACACAACCAGCATCACCGAGAGCCCCATTCCGCCAAGCGCGACCGGGTTCGCATCGGGCGTCACCTGCGTCTGGGATACAGACGGTGTGGGCGACGCGGTTGGCGTGTCCGGTATCGCCGTCGCCGTTTCAGTGGGCGTTGACTCCGGCGTCGCCGTCTCGGTAGGTTCCAGCGTTGGTGTATCCGTCACAGTCGATGTGGGCGCAACTGTCGCGGTCGCAGTCGGTCGCGGCGCGCGCGTCATCGTCGCTGCCGCGACGAGAACGATTGAGTCGCTCGCCGTCGCCGTCCGCCCCCTCGCGTCGCGATATTTCACGTAGACTGTTTTGGTGCCGCCGCCGGGAGACAGTTTCCACGGAATCTGTGATGCGAACGGCTGCCACTGCGCGCCCGCGAAATTCGCAACGTTGGAAATCTGGACTTGCACCGCGCTGCCCATGATGTTCGAACCATCGCCGTCCGGCATCACGTCTTCGTTCGTCAGCGTGAGCGTCACGTCCGGCGAGCCGGTCTCGCCCGCGCCGCTGTCGATGAAGAAAGGCAGGACGTTCGGCTCCGCGCCGAAATCGACCACAAAGACGGTATTGCCCCGGCTCGGCGCGATGCCGACACCGATCTCGCGATAGAGCGGATGCAGGATATTGGCGCGATGCGGCGGGCTGTCCATCCACATTGCCATCGCGGTGGCTGCGTTTGGGTACCATGCCCAGTTCTCACCCAGCCGTCGCCCCCAGCTGTACGCGCCAAAGCCCACGCGCGCCACGCGGTCGAAAACCGTCGAGCCATCCGAGCCGATGTGACTGTAATTGCCGGTGCTGGCGATGTCGTTCGCGTGCGCCTGCGCGGCTCGCGTCAAGTCCGCGTTCAGCGCATAGGGAGCCATTCCGCGCGCGACGCGTTCGTGATTGATGCGCGCGACCAGGTCGGCGACCGCGCCGGGCGACTGGGCGTGCGCGGCGTTCGGCACGCCGAGTGCGACGAACAACAGCGCGCCGATCTCGAAAACGAAATGGCGCAAACCAGTCCGCACTATTTCGGCACACCCCACATCGGCACACCGGCGGTTTCGAAAGCATTCTGATCCGCGTTAAAGTTGCGCGTATACTCGCCCATCTTCGCAAGACTTCCATCTTTCCGCGCGGAAAAGTAGTAATAGTGATTGTTGATGCAGCCCGCCGGACAATCGCCCGAACCTTCCCAGAAAACAAAATCCCACCCATCCGCGCGCTCGATCGTCGTGATGTTGGTCGTCGCGCCGATGATGCCCGCGGCGGCTTTCTCGATTTTGCCGACTTCGGGGTAACGCGTTTTGATCGCGGCGATCGCGCTGTCCGCGTTTGCGAACGGCGTTGCCGCCGGCGTGCTGACCACAGGACCCTCCGGCACGGCGCAAGCAGTCACCAGTGCGAGCCATGCAACCGCCAGTAATTTGGACATGACCATTCCCCTCAGCAAGCCGCGCTACGGCGCGACCGTGACGGTCACGGGGCGCGTCGGCGCCAGGGTCACCGCCGGGGTGAGGGTGCGCGTCGACGTGATCGTCGCGCTGGGCGCGAGCGTAATGGTCGCGGTGGGCGTCGGCGCACTGCGCGCAAGAACCTCGACGCGGCGCGCTTCCAGGTAGCTCGTTCCCAATCGAACATAGACCACGCGCGCCGTCAATCGGATCACGCTCCACGCGTCCGCGCGCGACGATGGATCGAGTCCCGGCGGTATGGCGCCGGTGACGTAGAGCGCGCCGGTGTGATCGGCGATCACCCAATCGCTGCGCGTGACTGGCGGGCTGCCACGCGCCTCGCCAAACAAATTCCAGCCGCGAAAAAAACCGGTGATCTGGAAAATGCGTCCATCGAACTCGCGCGGCGCGTCGAGGATGATGCCAGCCCAGCTGCTCAGATGCGGGGCGCGCGGCAAGTCCGGCGCAAAGCGGACGCGGTACGCGCGACCGCCCTCACGATACAACGACGCCGGCAGATTGCTGGCGATGAGCGCGCTGATGCGCGCGTACGCGCTGCCGGAAATCGTGATGCCGTTGATGGCATCGGCAAGCCGCACGCCGGCAATCGACCAATCGCCCAGAACATCTTGTGCGCCGAGATTGCTAACCGGTCCCGCGTCGGTCGATTCCAGATACGCGCTCGTCGGCGCGTACGTCTGCGCGTCCGCCGGCATCGTCTGCATGATTCGATTCATCGCGGCGGCAAACGCCGGTGGCGTCGATTCCGAGTCTGGCGCGAATACGCTCACCATCTTGACCCGGCTGGCAAAGACGCGGATGTGCGCCGTCGGCGCATCGACCGGCGCGGGACGCGGCTGGTACGAATCTTGCAGCGAAAAGAAACCGACCTGGCTGAGGTATGCGAACAGGTTCTGAATCTCCGAGTCTGGCAGATGCCCAACACGAACCACCGCGTCCAAACCGGTCGATAACGGTGCAGGCGCGCCGGCGAAAACGACCATGCCATCGCCGTAGAGTCGCCAAATTGGAACGTGCATATCGCTCGGCGGCGCAGATGATCCGCCGTACACGTCCGCTTCGATCAATAGCGCGCGCGGATTGCGATCGTACGCGACCGGCGTCACCGTGACCGCCGGCGGCGTGCGGGTCGGCGCGCTGAGATTTTCGATAGTCGGCACCTGCGTCGCTGGCGGTGTCACGGTCATCGTCGCCGTGCCGGTCGGTGCTGGGGTTGTCGGCGCGGCTGTCCCGGTGGGAGTGGAGAGCGTTTGCGTGGGCACCGGCATTGGCGCACACGCGCTGACGAGAAACAAGAAGACACCGGCGAGCGCGGCACGCATCATCGCAGAGCTTGCTCGTAGATGAACATGCCGCCTTCGCGGCGATAGCCCGCGCGTTCGAGCGCGGCGTTGAGCGCTGGATGATTGATCAGGATTGCCTCGAGGCGCGAGTAGCCGCGATATCGGGCTTCGCCGCGTGCCGCCCGCGCGAGCGCGAAGATTGCTTTTTCATCGCCGGCCAGCGCGTGCAAACTCGCTCTGCTCCAATCGCCTTCCTCGGCGGCGAGCAGCAACGCAAAGCCGCCGTCCACCCACCGCACTTGACCTGCGTCCATTTGCGCGAGCAGGCGCGCGTGCGTCAACTCGCACCAATGCCAATCTCGATCCGGCAGGAGCGCACTCGCCGCGTGCGCGGATGACGCGTGCCAGAGTTGAAGCACGCGCTCCGCGTCGTTCGGTGTCGCGACGCGCGTCGCGGAAAAATCCAGGCGCGCGGGCGCGGCTTCCCATTCGTTGTAGCGCGCAACGCGTGTGTAGCCCTCTTTTGCCAGAGTCGCCTGCGCGGGAATGTTCTTGACGCTCGTTGCCAAACGCGCCCAGCGCGCACCGCGCGCGCGGGCGAACGCGCGCGCCGCCGCGTCCATCGCGCTCGCGATGCCCTGGCGGCGAAAATCGGGATGAACGCGCATCCCTTCCATCCACGCGACGCCGGCATCGATGAACGCGACGTGAACCAACCCGACCGGCTGCCCATCGATCGCGCCGACCAACAACTGTCCTTTTTTATCGGTCAGCCATTTGTCCCAGACGTCCGGAACATAGTCGCCCCAGGCAAAGGTGTTCTGACAAAACGCGAGCACCCTATCTTTGTCCTCCCCCCGCGCGGGGCGCACATCGATTCCAGCATTCACGCGGCTATCTTACCACAACCATTTGCGAGCGTCAAAACGAAAAAGCCACCCTCGGGTCGAGGGTGGCTTGGATTGGGCGGACAGATTAGACAGTCGCCTCACTGCGTCGACCGAACAGCCGACCGAAGAACTTGCCGACCTCGTGGTTCTCCCACACGACCAGGATGGGCGACGCGTTGAAAATCGATGAGTACGAGCCGCTGAGGATGCCGATGAAAAGTGTCAGCACAAAATGCCGAACCGTGACGCCGCCGAAGAGGATGAGCGCGGCGAGCGTGAAGAGCACGGTGAGCTGCGTGTTGATCGATCGATCCAGTGTTTGCAGAATACTGTGATTGACGACGTCTTCGAAGCGGACGCCGCGCATACGCGCCATGTTTTCGCGAATGCGGTCGAACACGACGATCGTGTCATGCACCGAAAAACCGATGACCGTGAGGAGCGCGGTCAGGAAGAGCGAATCGACTTCCCAGCCGAACAGCAAACCAAAAATCGACGCGCTGCCCAGCACCACCAACACATCGTGCACCATCGCGATGATGGCGGCGACGCCATAGCGGAATGGTTGCGGCACGTGGCGGAACGCCCACGTGATATAGAGCAGAATACCCAGCGCAGCAATCGCGACGGCGATGGACGCGCGCTGGGTGACCTCGGCGCCAATGGCCGGACCCACCGATTCGGCGCTCTGTTCGGTAAAATTGCCATAGCGTGCTCGCAACGCATCTTCGATTTGGACTTTGGTCGCGTTATCGATTTCTTTCGTGCGGATGACCAGGGTATCATTGCCGGAGGGTTGAACGCTCACGTCGGTTGGGCTCATCCCAAATTGGGACAGAATACCGGCGACCTCATCGGACCGGAACGTCTGCGGCTTGTCGAATTTCAATTCGAGCACGGTGCCGCCGGTGAATTCAATCGAGAGACTGAATGGCTCGCCTTTCTGCGCCCAATGCACGCCCATGGCGATCAGACCAGGAACGATGACGAGCAGTGAGAGAGCAAAATACCAATAGCGTTTCCCTACAATGTCGAGCACGCGTCCTCCAAATCTGTAGAATGACTTGTCATGCACCAAGTTCAACGACGAACGGTGGGCATTCTAGCACAACTCCACTAAAATAGCAAAAGATTCTTCTCGTGAAAATTTGCACTGATCTTTGACCACGTTTTGACCAGCCTACGACTTGTGGTTGCTATATTGTGTGCGGAGTCAAGTGGGCGGTGCGGCCCAAATTGTGCTCCTCCCTCCTTCCTTAAACGTCCTTGTTGCGAACAACCGACACTCGGCTTTGCAACGAGGGCGTTTTTATTCGGCAGCAAGCAAAAAGACCGGCGAGCGTAACTCGCCGGTCTTTGCGTTTGCAGCATAGTGCAGCAACACCCTGGCACTCCCGGGCACTCCCTGGCACTTGCGTTACCGCCAGGGCAAGTGTGAAAAAGCTGCACGCTTCGCCCCCTCTGATGCTGAGACGCCGACAAACTGGGCTTGGAATCTTGGTTGCAGCCCGCACTGCCCTAGCTCCGCCCCCAACCTCCATTGCTGGAGGGTGGAGGTTGGGGGCACCGCCCGCGCACCCCGCGAACGACGCGGGGCAGGTGTCACGTTGATGCACTAGACTCCGAACCACCAGTGGTTTTCGGTGACGTTCATGTCCATCGTCAGGCGCAGAAAAGTGCGCGTCACAGTAACGGCGGTAAAGAGACTGACCAGGACGCCGATCGCGAGCGTGAGCGCAAAGCCAGCGACGATGCTCGCGCCGAACGACGCGCCGAACCAGAGCAGGATCGCGCAAGTGATGAGTGTCGAGATATTCGAATCACGGATCGAGGGCCACGCGCGATGGAAACCCGCTTCGACTGCCAGCATGAGCGTTCGCCCCGCGCGCAGTTCTTCCTTCATGCGTTCAAAGATCAGGATGTTTGCGTCGACCGCCATACCGACCGACAGGATAAACCCCGCGATGCCCGGCAAGGTCAGGGTCACGTAGGGAAAGATGCCCGGGATGCCAAACTTGTAGATCGCAAAGACAATCAGCGCATAGACCGTCAACGCCAAATCGGCGAGGAGGCCCGGCAGGCGGTAATAGAGCAGCATAAAGAGGACGACAATGAGCAAGCCGATCGCGCCGGCGGTAATGCTCTTGTTCACCGAATCGCGCCCTAGCGTGGGTCCGATCGAGTTCGACTGGACGACTTTCAAGGGAACCGGCAGCGCGCCGTACTTGAGTTGAACGACCAGGTTATTCGCTTCCTCCAGCGTGAACTGACCTTCGATGATGCCGCTGCCGTCGGTGATCGCGGTCTTGATGACGGGCGACGAAATCACGCGCTTGTCCATCGTGATCGCCAGGTACTTGCCCACATTCTTGCTGGTAAAGTCGCTGAAAATCTTAGCGCCGTCGCTCGTCAAGGTAAACTGAATGTACGGTTGATTCGTCGTCTGGTTGAACGCCACGCTGGCTGACTGCAAATCCTTGCCGGTCATGATCGTTCGATAAACCGTCGTGATCGGCGTCGTCGAGGTGAGCGGCGTGGTCGAGGTCACCCCTTCGGTCGAGGTCACGCCAGCGGTAGAAGTAATCACAGCCGTCGGCGCAGGCGTCGCCGTGGGCGTTACTGGCGCGGGCGTCGGCGTCGGCTGGCCGGGGACAACCACCGTCGAAGGACCCGTCGTCTGGACGATCTGTCCTTCCGTCAGCGGGGTATCGCCGGCGTCGATGAATTCGAGCAAGCCGGTGCCGCCGAAAGTCTTGATCGCTTCATCCGGGTTGCTGATGCCGGGCAACTGCACGATGATGCGGCACGCGCCCGAACGCTGCACGAGCGGTTCGACCACACCCAAGCCGTTGATACGATTCTCGACGATCGCCTTCGCCGCGTCCATCGAATCGCTCGGGACGGAAGCACAGTCCGGCACATCCGCCTGGAGCAAAACCTGGAGACCGCCCTGCAGATCCAATCCTTCGTGAACCCGGATGTCTTTGTTGATGGGCCCGATGTGCAAACCGGGGTTGTCGGGGAGATTGATCCAGCCCGCAATGAGCGCGATGAAAATGATCCCAACCAGAAACAAGTAATTGCGTTCTCGCATCGATGCCTTTCCAAGAAAAGAGAAATTACACCAAAACCTG
>Ga0272448_1007669_pt1 | contig 11381 bp, 10 predicted proteins | sample YNPCB0191_FD_202220 | JGI IMG/M metagenome (GOLD analysis project Ga0272448, IMG submission 202220) | Hot spring sediment microbial communities from Yellowstone National Park, WY, United States - YNP-CB-019-1 | ecosystem: Environmental > Aquatic > Thermal springs > Hot (42-90C) > Sediment... | reverse complement strand
TGAAGAGGGTATGGCAGCCGCACAGTTTGCTCAACGTGTGGGAATAGACCACCGGTGTGCAGGTGATGTGGCTGCGGATCACATCGTAAGCGGTTTCGATGTCCAGTTTCCGGATCATTCCGGTTCACCCTATGTCAAGCCAATGGAACTGTCAAGATAGGGATATTTTATTGGTTATTTCCATACACATCTTTAACCCGTGTTTCGGCATCCGGCGAGAAAATGCGCACGTTGGATTCAATATCGTTTAAGTGCCGGATGATGTCTTTTTCGGCTATACCCGCCGGAGCATATACCGTGAACAAAACCTGACGCGTTTCCTCTCCGATGCGCGTCCTATGGTCCGGCCCTTTCAATATGCTGGAAATAACCGACTCCCCGTCGGTTATCATAATGTCTCCGGGTACTGTCTTTGCAAGCTTTCCGTTAATGCTCGTATAGCTTTCATCTCCCGACGATTGCTTTAAAATGAGCGGCTGTTTTATTTTTGCCAGGTCGTGTCCGGCGGTGAGAAGCATATTTTTTAATTCAGCCATGAACATCGCTTCTACTAACACGGAAACATTATGGATACTTTTGCCATGGGCTATTGATTCCAGTTGATGAAGCACATGATAGGTGTATCCGAATCTTTTATAATAAGCGACATAAACTTCCATCGGATACACGTTCTTCATCAATTCCTGCCGGGTCATCGTCCCGTAACTCTTCCTGATTTCTTCTTCCACCTGGCATCTGGCCTTGTCCAGCGCTTAACTACAATTAAGATTGCTGACGTCCGACATAACAAGAAACCCTACCGAACACCTGGTTGAAGCTTTATGCAATTCATTTTGTATCTTAAGCATTTTGTTACACCATTCCTTTCCCGATTTAAGCCGCTTCCTGATTGTTCAATTTGTTTCCGATGCGGCCTATCAGCACCATTCCGGAAATGACCAATATTCCGCCGCACCATTGCTGTATGGCGGCATGTTCCCCTAATATTAAAACCGACATTAGCAGTGCTGTAAACGGCATCATGCCTGAAAAGGCTGCGGCGGTAGAGACAGGACACCGTTTGATTCCTGAATACCAGAACAGAAACGCCAGCGCGGTAACGAACACTCCATACCATACAAGCGAGAGCCATCCCCGCAATCCCAGCTTTGCGAGCAAGCTGACAGGCTGTTCAAAGCAGGCCGGAATGAGGCAAAGAACCAGGGCGATAAAGGATACGAGCACGGTTTTTGCTATCGGCGGCATGGAGACTTTTTCCATAGACCGCGCTTTAACCACAGCAATGCGGGAACAAACATTGAAAAGGGATTCACACGCCACAGCGCATAACACAAGAATATTGCCGAATAAGTGTTCCGTCATAAAGGATTTTCCGGGCATAAGGAGGCCTTGAATGAAAAGAATCCCTGCAACTGTGCTTAGTATGCCGATTATCTTGTTTGCGTCCATTGCTTCCTTTAAAAGCAGTCTGGAAAGAACTGCGGTCATCGCCGGCGTCGCTCCGGTGAGAATGCCTGCCTCCGCGGAGGTTGTATGAAGCAGACCGAGCAGTAGAAACATGCGGAACAGAAAAATACCAAACAGCGCCTGAAAGAATAGATAGACCCACTCCCACATAGACACGCCCCGGAGTGACTCGATAATCCTGCTTCCCGCCAGCGGGACAAGAAGAAGCAGCACGAAAAACAGGCTGACGGCAGTTATTGTAAACGTTCCGAGCCTTCCCACTACAAACCTTGCCGATACTACCGATGTTCCGGCTAAAGCGAACGCATATGTCAAAAAAATCATGCCTCTCACCTGAGCACTTAAATGCTTCATACTGTTTCTCCCTTAAACCAAACCGCTTAACTTAATGACTGAATACGCTATAGAATTGTGCCAGGCATACTGGTATGAGTAAAGTTCCAGTTTAACAATATTTCCGCCAGTCCAGTGGAGGCTTACAAATCATGTACAGTATTGAATTAAACCGTCAAAGTGAAGTTCCTATGAAACGCCAGATTTATCAGTCATTGAAAAATCGTATCCTGGACGGCAGCCTGAAAGCGGGAGAAGTTTTGCCATCCACCCGGGTATTGGCGGAACAGCTAAATGTCTCGCGTCATACCGTGTGCGAAGCTTATGACATGCTGATAACCGAAGGGTTTGTTTTAAGCCGTCAAGGCGCACCAACCCGGGTTGCCGAAGGCTTGTATATCGCCGGGTTTCCTAAGGAGGTTCTTAATTCCCGGGAAAAAAACAAAACACGGTACAAGGTCGATTTTAAGACAGGATGGCCTGATGTGCGGCATATCCCAAGGTATTTATTGCAGCAGATCGCCCGCAAAACCTTTGAACAAATGCCGCTGGATCGGTTCGGATACGGCAGTCCGCAAGGGACATTGGACTTGCGAATTGAAATATCCTCATGGCTGTTCCGGAGCAAGGGTCTGAATGTGGATGCCGAGGACATTTTTATTACATCCGGCGCAACCCATGCACTTCACATCATCGCCAACCTCTTCTCCGGCCGCGGAAAAAAAATTGCAATCGAAGATCCCTGTAACAGGGGCATTCTCCAGACATTCCTGAACGAAGGGTGCGAAGCGGAACCGATCCCTGTTGATGAAAAAGGAATTCAAGTGGAATGCCTTGACGGAATTTCGGTCAGCACGGTTTATACCACGCCTTCCCACCAGTTTCCCCTGGGTCCCATCCTGCCTGCCGTGCGACGAGCGGAATTGATCCGTCTCGCAAGGGAAAAGGACATCTATATCATCGAGGATGATTATGACAGTGAATTCCGCTATTCCGGAGAACCGGTCGCTCCTCTTTATGCCATGGATCCGAGGAGGGTTGTTTATGTGGGAACCTTCAGCAAAATCCTGTTTCCGGCCATCCGCATAGGTTACGTTATCCTGCCGAAAGAACTGCAGTCCCGATGGCACGAGCTGAGAATGCACACGGATGTGCAGAATCCGCCCTTTGAACAGGCGATACTGGCTGAGCTTATGCGGACAAGAAAGTTCGACCGCCATCTAAGGAGGATGCGGAAGCTGTATGGGGAACGCAGAACCGCGCTTCTTGGCGCATTGGAAGAAGCTTTCGGGGAAAAGTGGCGCGCCTATGGCGACGCCGCGGGTCTGCATCTCTCAGTGGAATTTAAGTCCATGCGATTCGACGAGGCATTCATAAAAAAATGCAGGGAAAACGGAATCCGAATCGCATCGGTAGAACAGCACGCCATACGAAAGGGAAGGCATTCAAATAAGCTTCTCCTTGGTTTCGGGCATCTGGAACCGGTGGAAATCCGGGAAGGAGTCTCAATCCTGCGTTCAGTTATTCAGGAAATCTGAACCGGCTGTTTTCTGCAGAATGACTTCTTCCCCTTTGCCGCACTCCGGGCGTTCTCTGCCATCCGTTTCACGAGAGCGAAAGCTTCCTCCTTTTCCGTAGGAGTGAAACCAGCAAATAGGACCTCCTGCCACTCGAGGAGGATATCGTCCAGACGGCTTCCCAGTTCCTGCCCCTGCTTTGTGGCAAAGAGTCGGTACATCCTGCGGTCCGCCTCATCCACCCTGCGTTCGATCCATCCTCCCTTTTCCAGCGCTTTCACCGCTTTCGCCGTTGTGCCTTTATCGATCACCAGGTGCTCGGAAAGCTCTTCCTGACTGAATCCGGGATGCCTGCAGACGGCCAGGAGAAAGGGATGTTGCCCCGAGGCAAGCCCGTAGGGCTGCAGTCTCCTAGCAATGTGCATGTGGCTGTACCGGTACAGGATGGAAATGAACCGGAGGATCGTGGGTTCTTTTCTGCGCATTCACCCCTCCTTCAGGGATCGCAGGGTACCTCGGGTAAGGATTACGGCAATCAGAAAGGTAGTGAGATCTGCCAACGCCTGACTGACCTGGATACCCGGCAATCCGAACAGGTGCGAAAGGATCAGAATCAACGGAATAAAGACAAGACCTTGCCTCGAAACGGCTAACACGGTGGCTTTTTCTGGTTTCCCGATGTACTGAAACATCATGTTGGAAATCACGATATAAGCCGACAGCGGGAGCGCTATGGACTGCATCCGCAGGGCAAAGGCACCTACCTGCACCACTTGCGGATCGTCCCGGAATACCCGGATGATCCACGGAGCGAAAGCTCCCGCGATCAGAGCAAAAAAAGAAAGAAAGACAGCGCCCACCCGCACGGAGAACCAGAAGGCTTCATACACCCTGTCTTTCTTCCCTGCGGCATAGTTAAACGCAGCGACCGGCTGGAATCCCTGCCCGAAGCCCAGCATTATGGAATTGATGAACATGATGATCCGGGTTACCACCGACATGCCTGCCACCGCCGCATCCCCATAACGGCTGGCCGCGGTGTTCAACACGATGGTTGCAAGGCTCATGGCGCCCTGGCGAAACAGGGTGGGGATCCCCGAACGTACAATCTCCCTGTAGATAGATCCCTCGAGCCGGAGGTTTCGAAATTGAATCCGTAAGGCACTTCGCTTTTTTATGTAATGGGAAAGGAGGATCGAGAACCCTACAAACTGGCTCAGGATGGTAGCCACCGCCGCGCCGGCGATACCCATCCCGAAGACAAACATGAAAAGGGGATCCAGTCCAATGTTCAGCACCGCGCCGCTAACAAGACCTATCATCCCCAGCACGGCACTTCCTTCCGATCTTAGGTTCACGTTCATCACAAAGGAAGCGGCCATGTAGGGCGCCCCCAGGAGGATGTAGCGGGCGTATGATTTCGCATAGGGGAGAATCGTCTCTGTGGACCCCAGAGCCTTCATGAGAGGCGATAAGAATAGTTCCCCCATGACGGTTAGAATCAGACCCAACACGAGGGCAGTAAAGAAGGCCGTGGTAACCACGAGGGTCGCCCGTTCACTGTTCTTCGCTCCCAGGAGCCGGGCAACATAACTCCCCGACCCTACCCCCAGGCTCATCCCGATCACCTGGATGATCGTCATCAGGGAAAACACGATCCCCACCGCACCCGTTGCACTGGTGTTGATCTTCCCCACAAAGTAGGTATCCGCCATATTGTAGAGGGCGGTTACCAGCATGCTGATGATCGTAGGAATGGCAAGCGCGGGAATCAGCTGGGAGATCGGTTCGGTGGTCATCCGGCGGTGCCGCTCCACCGGTTCATTTCTGATGTTCAACAAATTCACCTCGAAGAATGGATATTAGTTGCCTATGCAACTAATATAGTGGAAAGGAGAATAGAGTGCAAGTCTGTTCGCTAAGCGTGGATAGGTTCCCAGGTGTTAGAGGAAAGGAAGCCCCCTCGGTCAGGGACTCCCCTTGAATCCCAAACCGCTTACCTTCCCCGTGATGGTACCGGAGGCACTGAAGGTGGCCCCGTCGAGGGAAGAATAGATTTCCCCATCGTCATTACCCGTCAGGAACCTGCCTCCCCCATAGTAGACACGCTGAAAGGTAGCCGTTCCGGAGATACCTGTGGCCTGAGTCCAGGAAGAGCCATAATCGTCGCTGTAATTCACCTGCGGGGCAAGGCTTCCCACCGAAAGGATCCGCGCTGTAGTGGGATTTGCGGCAAACCCGTAGATGTAACCCGGGGCGGTATGGACATTAACCGTCGATGCGAAGGTCAACCCTCCATCGGTAGAGGCGCGGGTTTGCTTGTTCGTGCTGGAGGGGGCTCCTCCCCCTACCACAATTCGATCATCGAGGCCAATAAGGGTGGTAACCGCGTACATATTGGACCCTGTACCCCCCAGGGGGGAACCCCAAGAGGACCCGTCGATTGATTTGTACCATCCTATACCGTTTCCCGTAGTGATGTAGAACGCGTTGCCGTAGACAGAACCAGTGAGCCAGGCAGGACCTACCGCCGTATAGACGGTAGTGATGGGGCCTGTCCAGTTTTTTCCATCCGAGGAGATGAAGGTTTGTGAAACCCCAGGGTATTGCCCAATGGTTACAAAGGCGCCTGCGGGGCTTGCGGCAATCCGATAGAGGGAAGCGCTGGATCCCCCTAAATTGACGGATTGCCACACGATTCCGTCTTCTGACCAGGAGATACCATAGGATCCGCCCGCAATCTGCCCTACTGCCACAAAGGTTCCACCCCCCACCGCTAAATCGTTTCCCACTGCGAGGCCTGTACTGTAGGGGCCTTCCCAGGTAGAACCATCGTAACTGACCCAGGCATTCCCCGTGTCCGTCAAGGCTACGAATCGAGCTTGAAACGTGGGCCCCTCTGGTTCCCACACCGCATAGAGCTTAACCGACTGCGCGCCCATGAGAAAAGTCGATCCCGGGGCGCGGTATATGCCGGTTCCATCCGAAGCGGTGTTCCATCCAGAGAAAAGGTATGAAGTTCTACTTAGATTCCCTGCGTTCCCTTTAACGGTGACTGTCGCCCCTTGCAGAAAGTATTCTGTGGCGGGAGGGCTTCCGCTTGTATGGCCGTTGCCGTCATAAAGCAAGGCGTACAGAGGAGGCTCTTCCTGGGTGTCTTTTCCCACGGGGGTTTGTAAGAAGTTCAGATCGCATCCAGCTAAAAGAACAGCAATCCCTAGCACTGCCCAGGCCATAAGTCTAAAGTTTCGGTTCATCCTGGTATTCCTTATAATTTAAGTAAACTTTTAGTCACAGTTAAAATGTATCTCTAGGGGAGAGAAAAAACAAACCTCACGATTCGATAAAGAGCCCTTATGAGCATCGGAACGAAAATAAGAGCGGGACTTCTAATGTCTAATCAACGGGTCAGCGATACCAAATCCTGTACGGAAATTTCCGGATGATGGTACCTCTTTTTCCCTTTTGTCCCCTTACCGTACTGAATCGCCTCTACCGGGCACCACTGGATGCAAGCGTAACACTGTTCGCAGCGGTGGTTCCACACCGGTCGTCCTTGATGGAGATTGATGTTACCTACCGGGCAGACCTGTTCGCAGATGCCGCAGGAAGTACAGGTATCCTCTACCAGAAAACGTTTATCCATCGTTGCCATATGGGGAGCGGAGAGCCTGTTCAGACCGGATAGAATGATGTTCTGCCAAAGGGGGCCTTTTTCCACGGGTATCACCTCTCGGTCCCGGATCACTCCCGAGATGGTTTTCAGTTTTTCCAAGGCATCCCTGAAACACCGCTCCTGAACCTCTTCCGGTTCTGCCCCCCCAAAGGGCAGGTAGTTGGAAGGCATCCGGATGGAAAAACCCGATGCAAGTTCCATTCCGTACTTTTCCATCTCTTTGCCAAGCTGGACCAGGGTATTCGCCACCTGCCCGGCATTTACCGCCAGGGCATAGTAGTACCCCGCACCCCGCAGAGCCGGAAGGGACCGCAGGATGATGCGAGGAACTCCCCAGGCATGGACAGGAAACACAAGCCCCACCGTGTCGGTGGGAGCAAGGGGTTCTGTCCCAGGGGAGTCAGGGGGGCCTTTTATAGAGGGAAGAGGCGCCTTAAGGGTTGCGGAAGGAGCTGTACTTGTTGTATCTATCACGAAAAGGCTTGTAATCGGCAGGATCGTCACGCGCCCTTCACCGCCAATTATCCCCAGTAATGTCTCCAACAATTTTCGGGCTACCCAGAGAGAGTTCCCCGTGCCGGTGAAATAGTAAATTTTGTGGTTCATAAAGAATGATAGAATTTTTTTCATCGTACAGTCAATGATAACTAATGAATTGTCATATTTGCGCGATATCCTATTCCCTGTATTGTCCAATCCAAAACTGAAAAGCTTTGCAGGAGATACTAATTTCGGCGCTGTAAGATCATAAAGCAATTTTCAACGCTATCCGCGAGGGAGATCCGGAAAAAGCACATTCATTTTCGAAACAGCATATTCAAAGGTATGAAGAAGATTATAAAAAACAGATTTTATAAACATTTCAACCTTCCTGGTATCCTATGGATTGCGTCCAAAAACTTACTCACCTTCGTAGAGTCGCCGTGAGCCGCATAGGGTGCAGGAAGAGATCCAGGCAGTCCAGGATATTTTGGCATACTATCCGAGCTGAAGCGATAAGCTCCCCTGCACATCCCTCGGGACCGATAACCGCGATTCCTAGGGCCGCTGCTCGGATCATTTCCACATCATTATTTCCATTCCCGATAGATGCGGTTTCGGATTTGCCTAACTCTTCCAGGAGCCTTCGCTTATCCTGGCCATTTTGAATGAGAATAATCTCGACGGGAAGACCCCTAAGCTGATCTTGAGCTTTTCCGAATGTGTCAGCCGTAGCCACGATGATGCGAACAAACTCCGACAAGGCTCTCAATCGATCCACAACCCCATCCAGCAATACTCCATCTTGGGAGAGGGTACCAGTATAATCAAGCAAGATATTATGTATCCTTAAATCAGAAGAGCCGGGTATGTGGATAACAATGCCCTTTGTAGGCTGCCTCATGCATCCTCCTATATCGAATATAGCCGCCGCATACTCAAACAACAATGCCCTAATGTTGAATCAGTGCCCCTATATAAAGGTACGGTCTTTCTAACCAGGCAAGGTAGGCCCTTCTGTAAAATTGCTGGATGATGAACAGTTAGGTACTTTACACATATCTATAAAATGAGTGATAACTATTGCGATTATATGTACACCACCGGATTGACGGGCCTGGATTCCGTGTTACACGGTATTCATCCGGGGGACAACCTGGTATGGGCGATCTCGGAGGTGAGAGAATACCGGAGTTTCGTGGTTCCCTTAGCGGAAGCGGCCCGAAATCGGAACAAACAGGTAACGTACTTTCGCTTTGCCGAGCATCCTCCTCTTCTCCAGGAAACAGAGGGAATTGAAATCATAGAGCTGAATCCCCACATCGTAAAAGCTCGCTCATGAAGCTCTGGCAGAACCTCATCACCTCTCCATCGCTTTTTCCCTTGGGTTCAGCTGGATTGCGTGCGGCCACTTCCGCCAACACTTTGTCAGTGAATGCACTCGCCATACACACTCCTTGTAGAGAAGAATCAGGTTTATTTCATGCAATGTAACCCTGGTGTTCATGATTGAAAAGAGGGTAAAACATTACGCCCACGGTGATGGCGGTAATGAAATAAAAGTGATTGATATGTATAAATATTTATTGTAGTGTATAAATATTGACAAAAATCCTCTTGGGGAAGTATAAAAAAATAACTTCGATACCTTATTTTTAGGAGGATAACAGATGCTCGAATATCCAAAAACAAACGACGCGTTGGGTACAGTGAATCGAGGGAATGCCGCAGAATCGGGGCTGTGCACCCTCTGTAGAGCAGATTGCCAGGGAAAATGTGAAACCTGGCTATCCAGCATTGCAGGAAGAAAGATGCTCTACCCACGGGATTTCGGTTCCATTACCGCCGGTAGCTCCAACGTAACCCACATCGGGGTAAGCTATAATTCTCTCAGAATCAATGGGTACAACTACGGAGCCCACGCGATTCCTCCTGGACTCTCCCATAGCCCCGACGACTGTATCTTTCCGAATGTAAACATTCAGGTCGAGTTTGGCAGCACGGTAAAAACAAAATGCCGCATGCCCCTGATGACCGGAGCCCTGGGAAGTACCTTCATTGCTGCCCGGTATTGGGATTCCTTCGCAGTGGGGGCCGCATTGGTAGGTATCCCGATCGTCATCGGCGAGAACGTAGTGGGTGTAGATAAAGAAAGCGTGTTCGAGAAGGGAAGGCTCAAATCCTCCCCCGAGCTGGATCGAAGGATCAACGCTTATCTAAAATACTTCAATGGATACGGGGCGATCATTGTCCAGATGAACGTAGAGGATACCCGCAATGGGGTAGCCGAGTATGTAATCGAGAAATACGGGGACAAAGTGATCATCGAATTGAAGTGGGGACAGGGTGCGAAGGATATCGGAGGGGAGATTCAGGTAAAAGACCTGGATTATGCTATCTTCTTGAAAAATCGCGGATACATCGTCGATCCAGATCCCACCAAACCTGAGGTTCAGCAAGCGTTTAAAACCCACGCCATTACTGCCTTTGCCCGTCATAGCCGTCTTGGATACACAGACCTGCAGACTCCGGCACAGGTAGAAGATAACTTCATGAAGCAGGTCGAGTATCTGCGTAAGCTCGGCTACAAGAGAATTACCTTGAAAACGGGTTCCTACAACATGGAAGCCCTCGCCATGGCCATCAAGTACGCCTCCAAAGCAAAATTGGACCTCCTGACCATCGATGGTTCCGGAGGTGGAACAGGAATGAGCCCCTGGAACATGATGCAGACCTGGGGTGTTCCTTCTATTCTGCTGCATTCTAAAGCGTATGAGTATGCAAAAATACTGGCCGACAGGGGAGAAAAGGTAGTAGACATGGCCTTTGCCGGTGGGTTCGCCCGGGAGGATCATATCATCAAGGCAATGGCCCTCGGCTCGCCCTTCGTGAAATTGATCTGCATGGGAAGGGCAACGATGATCCCTGGTTTCCTCGGAACCAACATCGAAGGTGTCATAAATCCCAGTCGAAGGGAAAAAATCTACGGGAACTGGGATAAGCTCCCGCCGTCGGTGACAGCCTTCGGAGTATATCCAGAGGAAATCTTTGCCGGGTATTTCGACGTGAAGAAGATTGTCGGTGAAGACGAAATATACAAGATCCCCTATGGAGCGATAGCCTTCTGGACTCTGGCCGATAAGCTGGCGGGAGGGATTCAGCAACTCCTTGCCGGTCTAAGAAAGTTCGATATCAAAGCCCTTTCCCGTTCCGACATCTCCTCGGGAAACCGGGAAACGGAGCGGGAAACCGGGATTCCCTTTATCACCACGGTACAGGATGAGGAAGCGAAAAAAGTTCTCCTTTCCTGATGCATCTGAAAAGTATAGGGGAAAAGCGCCCAACCCGTGGCCTGTGGGTGGGCGCTTTTTTCAATCACCCTCTATCCCTATAGACAAAAACCTTCACTCCCTTGCGTAAATCCCCACAAGCTTCGGGGTACTACATACATTTCTATCCCAACCCTTGAGCGGATCGCCGGAGTCGGGTACACTGCACACCGTATGAGTTGTAAGGAATCCGCACTGAAGGCTAGAACTGCTTCCATCCCCTTAGGAGCCTTGAAGGGGGATCAAAAGAACCGGGCATTACAGGCTATCCGGGCATCCCTCTGGGCGAATCGCCAGGCTATCTTCGAAGCAAACGCCAAAGACCTGGAACGCTCGGAAAAGGAGAGGCTTGCCCCTCCCCTTTTGAAGCGCCTCAAGTTCGATGAAATAAAATTGAAAGAGGTGTGCGCGGGGATCGAGAGTCTCGTCCAGCTTCCAGACCCCATCGGAAAGGTGCTGTCCGCCCGGGAACTGGATACTGGGCTTGAGCTCTATCAGGTGACCTGCCCCATCGGTGTCATCGGGGTGATCTTCGAATCCCGGCCCGACGCCCTGGTACAGATCTCTTCCCTCTGTTTG
>Ga0272448_1007668_pt1 | contig 11382 bp, 11 predicted proteins | sample YNPCB0191_FD_202220 | JGI IMG/M metagenome (GOLD analysis project Ga0272448, IMG submission 202220) | Hot spring sediment microbial communities from Yellowstone National Park, WY, United States - YNP-CB-019-1 | ecosystem: Environmental > Aquatic > Thermal springs > Hot (42-90C) > Sediment... | reverse complement strand
TCATTGGACGGACGTCGCGGCCATGAAGCCGACTGTCTGGTGCAGAAAAAGCACACTAATCACCCCAGTAGAGGGCCATGCAGCCACCCTTTCAAAATGTCTGCCCTCACCGTTCCGCGCTTGCCTTTTGCACCAAAATCAGCTATGATAAGGCCCTACCGCAAACACTGACGACAGGGGGAGGGTGTGCGAGCTCTGATCACCGGCATTACAGGCTTTGCCGGCAGCTTCCTGGCCGAGCATCTCCTGGCCCAAGACAACATTGATGTTTTCGGGGTGGGTTTGGCCCAAGGCGGACCGGGGCATGTCGCCCATCTGCTTGATCGCATTGACCTGAAATCGGGCTCGCTCAATGATGCAGCATGGACATATGAGATGGTGAAGGAAACGGCCCCCGACTATATCTTTCACCTTGCGGCACAGGCAGCCCCGTCCCTATCCTTTGCCGACCCATCTGCCACCTTGATGACCAACATCCTCGGGCAGGTCAATATCCTGCAAGGATGCTTGGCCGCAAGGCTCGATCCAATCATCCTGATCGTCGGCTCAGGTGACGAATATGGATTGGTCGAGTCAACGCATCTGCCGATCGGCGAAGAAACACCTTTCCGGCCCACCAATCCGTACGCGGTGAGCAAGATTGCCCAGGACATGCTTGGCCTGCAGTATTTTCTGACACACAGGCTGCGCTGCATCCGCGTGCGCCCGTTCAACCATATCGGGCCACGCCAGAGCGATGTGTTCGTCGTCGCCAGCTTCGCCCGCCAGATTGCCGAAGCCGAAGCTGGTCTCCATCCACCTGTGGTGCATGTTGGCAACCTAGCCCCCTCACGCGATTTTACCGATGTGCGCGACATGGTGCGCGCCTATTGGCTCGCCGTGCGTCTGGGTACCCCGGGTGAGGTGTATAATATCGGCTCCGGCCATGCCTATATCATCGGCGACATTCTCAAGATGTTGATGTCTATGAGCCGGGTATCGCTGACCATAGAGATTGATCCGGCCAAACTGCGTCCAACCGATGTACTGGAAATTCGCTGCGATAGCACCCGCTTTTTTAAGACGACAGGCTGGCGTCCCGAAATCCCCATCCAACAAACATTACAGGACGTGCTCGCCTATTGGCGACAACGTGTTCAGGTGAAGCGATGAAGATTGCTATTCTGGCAGGAGGAAGTGGCACACGCCTCTGGCCACGCAGCCGATCGCGGCGGCCCAAGCAATTCCTGGACCTGGCGATTCCCAACCAGTCGCTGCTCCAGGAGACCGTCGAACGCATTCGGCCTCTGGTTTCGGTCGAAGATGTTCTGATCGTCACCAGTAGAGACTTTGTTCGCCAGACTGCCCGCCAGCTTCCCGATGTGCCAAAGGCCAATATCCTGGGCGAGCCCTATGGGCGTGGTAGCGCACCTGCCATCGGCTGGGCAGCGGCGACCATCATGAGGCGCTGGGGCAATGAGACCATGGTCTCCCTGCATGCCGATCACCACATCGCGCGCCCCGATCTCTTGCGTCAGGCCCTTGTTGCTGCAGCACGGGTTGCCGCTCAGGGCCACATCGTCACCTTGGGCGTCGTTCCACCCCGGCCGCACACAGGCCTGGGGCATGTCCAACGTGGCCAATTGCTCGGCCAGTTCGATGGCTTCAGTGCCTTCACCATTGCCCGTTTTGTCGAGAAGCCAGATTACGAAAGGGCCAGGCAATACACAGACAGCGGCGAGTATTACTGGAACACCGGCATGTTTGTCTGGCAGACGCAGACGATCTTGCAGGAAATTGACGCCTACATGCCGCAGCTCTCGGCTGCCCTCGCAGCACTGCAAGCCACCATCGGCACCAGGTTGGAAAGGCGAACCGTCGCCCGCTTGTGGCGCGATCTGCCCGTCCAACAGATAGATTACGGCGTCATGGAGCACACGCGAATTGGCGCGGTTATCCCCGTTGAGGGCCTGGGCTGGAATGATGTGGGCGATTGGGATTCGCTGGCCGATATTCGCAAGGCGGATGAGCATGGCAACATCATTGCTGCTGAGTTTGAAGGCATCGACACATCGGGGTGTATTATCATTGGCAGCGGGCGACGTCTGATCGGCACCATTGGCCTGAAGGACATGGTCGTGGTTGCCACGGATGACGCTGTCTTGGTCTGCCCGCGCCGGCGCGATCAGGAAGTGCGCTCCCTGGTCGAGCGACTGCGTCTGGCTAACAAAGAAAAGTATCTCTAATTCGGGAGGAGAGCGTTGAAAGTTCTCATCACAGGCATTACCGGCTTTGCCGGCAGCCACCTGGCCGAATACCTTCTAACTCTTGATGACGTGGATGTCTATGGGGCGTGCCGCTGGCGCAGCCGTCTAGACAACCTGCGCGACCTTGCTCTGGCAGGCAAACTGAACAACATCGTCGAATCTAACATCACCTCTGCCGAGACCATGCGGCGGCTGACCAAACCAAAGATGGTCAATCTCGTCCACGGCGACATCACCGACCCCACCTCCATGAAGCGCCTCATTGAGAGCGTGCAACCTGACCGCATCTTCCATCTGGCAGCGCAGAGCTTCGTTCCAACATCATGGAATGCGCCGGCGGAAACATTCCACATTAATGCCATCGGTCAGATCAATCTCTTCGAGGCGATTCTCAGCGCCGGACTCAACCCACTGGTGCACATCGCCGGCTCCAGCGAAGAATATGGCCTCGTCTATGAGCATGAAGTGCCGATGAAGGAAACTAATCCCCTGCGTCCGCTCAGCCCCTATGCCGTCAGCAAGGTGGCGCAGGAGTTGCTGGCCTGGCAGTACTTCCGCAGCTATGGATTGAAGACGGTGGTCACGCGTGGCTTCAATCACACCGGGCCGCGTCGTGGCGAAGTCTTCGTCACATCCACAGTTGCCAAGCAGATCGCCGAAATCGAGAAGGGCCTGCGCCCGCCTGTCCTATCCGTCGGGGATATCGAGGTGAAACGAGACTGGACCGACGTGCGCGACATGGTGCGCGGCTACTGGCTGGCTCTGGACAAGGGCGTTCCCGGTGAGGTTTACAACGTCGGTTCAGGGACAACACGCACGGTGCGCGAGATGATCGAGATCCAGTTGTCGCTCAGCAGGGTCAATATCGAAGTACGCCAGGATCCAGCACGCTTGCGACCATCGGATGTGCGCATTCTGTGGTCAGATGTCGGTAAGTTCCACAAGCAAACCGGCTGGGAGCCGGTCATCCCCTTCAGAAAGACAATGCAAGACTTGCTTGATTACTGGAGAGGAAGGGTTAGTCAGACAACGTCTGCCTGATGGAGTAGAACTATGAGCAGTTCACAGATCAAATTCGGCACCGATGGCTGGCGAGGTGTTATCGCTGAAGACTACACCTTTGAGAATGTGCGCCTATGTAGCCAGGGCGTTGCCCAATATCTGCTGGATACAGGCAAGGCCAAAGGCGGCATGGTTGTCGGCCACGATACACGATTCGCGTCGGAGCACTTTGCTGCCGCGGCTGCCGAGGTTCTGGCCGGCAACGGCATTGCGTCCTTTTTGGTCAACAAAGCGACACCAACACCCGTCATCTCCTATGCTATTCTGGCACGCAGGGCGGCGGGGGCAATCAATATCACTGCCAGCCACAATCCACCCACAGACAATGGCTTCAAAGTACGCTCAGAGTATGCTGGAGCAGCCGATCCGGAGACGCTGACGGAAATCGAGAAACATATCAAACAGGCACAGGCCATCAAGCGCATGCCCAAGGCGGAAGCAATAGCAAAGGGGCTGATCGAGGTCTTCGATCCTGCTCCACCCTATCTAACCCACCTGAACGACCTGATCGCCATAGAGCCAATCCGCCAGTCGCCATTGCATGTCGTGGTTGACTCGATGTGGGGCGCTGGCATGGGCTGGTTGAAAAGCATCCTCGCCGGCGGCGATATCAAGGTAGAAGAGATCCACGGCGAGCGCAATCCCGTGTTCCCCGGCATGTCTCGCCCCGAGCCGATCGCCGATAACCTCAGCGGATTAATAGAAGCCGTAGGCCAGCACAAGGCCGATGTCGGTCTGGCCACCGATGGCGACGCCGATCGTATCGGCGTCGTGGACGAGAATGGCAATTTCATCAACCAGCTTCAGGTCTACGCTCTCCTGGCCTACTATCTACTCGGGGTGCGCAAGTGGCGTGGGGCAATCATCAAAGCCCTTTCCACCACCTCGATGCTCGAAAAACTGGGGGAGATCTACGGTGTTCCCGTCTATGAAACCGGCGTTGGCTTCAAGTATGTAGCACCCAAGATGTTGGAAACCAACGCCATGATCGGCGGTGAAGAATCGGGGGGCTATGCCTTCCGCAATCACATGCCGGAGCGTGATGGCATCCTGGCTTCTCTCTTTATCCTCGATTTGCTGCGGTACACCGGCAAAACGCCATCGCAACTTGTGCAGCACCTCTTCGATCTGGTTGGACCGCATTACTACGGTCGCATAGACACTGCATATCCGCTGCAACAGAGGGAGGCAATCGGCCGGCGTCTGTTGGTGCATCCGCCGAAAGTAGTTGACGGTTCACAGGTTGTGCGCGTGCAAACGGATGATGGCTTCAAGTATCACCTGGCCGATGGCTCGTGGTTATTGATACGCTTTTCCGGCACCGAACCGATCATGCGTATCTACACCGAGACGAACAGCCCTGATCGGGTGCGACGCATACTGGAGGAAGGGCGCAGGCTGGTGGGGATCTGACAGGAGGGGCGTCATGAACGTTCCCTACATTTATTGTCCACGTTGTGCTGGCCGTAGGGTGGAGCAGGCCGTCCAGGGCAGGATGCGCCCCGTCTGCCCATCATGCGGCCTCATTGTTTATCTCAATCCCCGTCTCGTTGCCGCCGTCATCCCTGTCTTACATGACAGGATCGCGCTGGTGCGCCGGGGCATGAACCCACGGCGCGGCAGTTGGGTGTTCCCCGGCGGATACGTTGACCAGGGCGAGAACGTCGAAGATGCAGCACGACGCGAGACATGGGAGGAAACAGGGCTACATGTTCGGCTCGATCGCCTGCTAGGAGTCTACTCGCAAACGGGCGAAGACGTTGTGCTTGTGGTCTATGTCGGCCAGGTCATTGATGGTGTGTTGACTGCCGGCGACGAAGAACTCGAGGCCGCCTGGTTTGATGCCAATGAGCTTCCACCCCACGATCAGCTTGGCTTTTGGAGCACCGTTGCCGCGCTGGAAGATTGGAAGAAACAGTGACAACATACAACAAACAGACGGACGGGAGACCCGGCAGTATGAGCGGGCACGGGGTCTTGTCACTCAAACGATCAACGGGTGCACTGGTGCCGAGGTGATTCATGGCTGACCACATTCTGCTGGTTGATGACGATGACTTGCTGCGTCGTAGTCTCACCTTCAACCTGGAGAAAGCGGGCTACCGGGTTAGCGCGGCTGCCAACGCCGAAGATGCGTTGGCAGTGGCAGCACGCGACGTGCCCGATCTGGTTCTGCTCGATATTGGCCTGCCGGGCATGGATGGGCTCGATGCTCTGCGCCATTTTCAGAACCGCATTGGAGTGCCGGTGATTTTCCTCACCGCACGACGACGCGAGCTCGATGAAGTGCTCGGGCTGCAATTAGGAGCTGACGATTACGTCACCAAGCCCTTTGACCTGGACGTTCTGCTTGCCCGCATCAAGGCGGTCCTTCGGCGGGTTCGGCCCCCTGTCACCGACGAGAGACGGCTAGGCCCACTCGTGGTAGGCGATTTAGTGATTGACCCGGCGTCGCGCACAGTGACCGTCGGCGGACGTCCTGTTGACCTGCCGCACCGCGAATTCGACCTGCTACACGCCCTGGCCTTGTCGGCGGGACGTGTTGTCTCCGTAGATGAGCTGCTGGCGCGAGTGTGGGGAGCAGAATACCAGGGGGAATCGCAGGTGGTTTACGTCCACATCCGTTGGTTGCGCGAAAAGCTCGAAGAAGATCCCCAGCACCCCCGACGGATCCTAACCGTGCGCAGTATCGGCTATAAGTTGGTGGCCCAGGAGGGCTGATGATCCGCTCGTTGCGACGCCGTCTGATCTTGAGCCATGTCCTGCCGCTGCTAATCATCATTCCACTCATCGGGCTGGCCCTTGTCTATGTCCTGGAAAGCCAGGTCGTCATTCCGAATCTGGCCCTGGAAGTCTCCGATGAGGCGCGCCTGATCGCCGACCTAGCGTCCAGTCAGCCGGCCATCTGGACCAGCCCAGAGACGGCCCAGGTTTTCGTGACCAGCATGCAGCGTTATGTCTCAGAGCGTATCATGCTCTTTGACACCAGTGGGCGACTGCTGGCCTCGAGCTCCCCTGATGACGCCGACCGCGTAGGAATGGTCATCACCATGCCGGGCATGGCAGAGGCGCTGAGCGACAACATGAGTGTGCACGCTCAATACAGCCAGGGATTGAGCACCGACATTGTTGACGTTTTCACGACCGTGCGAGCACCAGACGGTAAGCTGCTCGGTGTCGTTCGCCTCAGTCACTCCCTCAGCAGCGTCTATGATCGCTTCGTCCATCAGCGCTATCTGATCGCGGCCGTGCTTGTCCTCGGGCTACTGATTGGAGGGACGGTAGGCTGGCTGCTGGCTCTGGACATTGAGCGCCCGGTGCGAGAAGTGACCGAAGCCGTGCTTCTGTTGATGAGCGGACAGGATGTTCGGCATGTTCCAGAAGAGGGGCCCGAAGAGGTACGGGCGCTGGCCCGCTCCTTCAACAGCCTGGTCGAACGACTAGCCGGCCTTGAACAGGCCCGACGCCAACTGCTGGCCAATCTTGTGCATGAATTGGGACGCCCTCTCGGTGCTCTCCACTCGGCGATTGAAGCTCTTGTCGGCGGCGCCGATGAGCAGCCGGAGCTGCGGCGTGAGCTGCTGCTTGGCATGGATGGTGAGGTTGCCCGCTTGAGGCGACTGCTTGATGACCTGGCACGCCTGCGCGATGAGCTGGTGGGAACACTGGAACTGAATCTTCGTCCGCTGGCAATGAGTGATTGGCTGTCCCAGGTGCTGGCGCCCTGGCAACAGGCAGCACAGCACAAGGGGCTGCACTGGCAAAGTGCTATCCCCCTTGATCTACCGACGATCTCCATAGACCCTGATCGGCTGGGACAGGCCTTAGGCAACTTGGTGAGCAATGCCATCAGGTACACGCCATCGGGAGGCCAGATCACTGTGGCAGCAGGGTATCAGGATGCATGGCTCTGGATTCGCGTCAGCGATACCGGGCCGGGCATTCCCCCCGAGGAGCAGGAACATGTTTTCATACCGTTCTATCGTAGCCACCCTGGCCGTCGCTTCGCGCCGGGCATGGGACTAGGATTGAGCATTGCCCGCTCTTTGGTCACTGCCCATGGCGGGCGGCTAGAGCTGCACAGCACCCCCGGTCACGGCAGCGATTTCACCATCTGGATTCCCGCCACGTGATCACCGTACCTTGACCAGCCATGCCGCGCCAATCCCCAGCAGACAGACCGGGATCAGGAGATAGCCGGCTGCCGCCCACCCCATCGTTTCCAGCATCTTGCCAAAGATCAATGGGCCAAGCACCATACCCAAATTCTGCCCCACAGCCAAGACAGCCATACCCATGCCGGCCAGTTGCGGTACCCCCATCACTTCGGGAACGGCCGCAAAGTTCGCCGTTGGGATCGCCCCTGCCGTCAGGCCCATGGCAATGACTAACAGCAGAATCAGCCAACCTCCGACGTTGAAAGGAAACAGAAACATCACCGCCAGGGCCATGAACGGCAGGACAATCACGAGCTTGCGCGACCCAATGCGATCCGACAGCCATCCGCCGATAATGGAAGAGAAGATCGTACCGACCATGAGCAGACTTGCCGTGAACGATGCGCCGGCAAGAGTGTAGTGGCGAACACTTGTGAGGTATGTCGGATAGAACGTGTTCAGTGCCAGAACCACCAAGTTGAAGCACAAAAACTCAAAGCTGAGCAACCAGATGTGGCGATTGGCTATGGCCTGCCCGAGACGCAGCGTATCGGCGGCGGCCGGTTCGACTGACGCTTCGGCAGATGCTGCCGTCTCCTCTGGCGTCGGCAGGCGGAACAGCAGTCCATACAAGAGCAAAATGACCAGCGTGATGACTGCCGCCATCCACCACACGGCTTGCCATGCAAAATGCATCGTCAGTGTCGGCGCAACCGCATACATGATGACGCTACCCACCGGCACCCAGGTTGCCCATATCCCCATCGGCGTACCCCGTTTGTCGGCCGGAAACCAGATGGCAATTGCCGCCGGCGCCGCCACCGCGATCAGCCCCATGCCAATACCTTCGACAAGACGACTGGCCAGCAGCGAGCCTGCCGTCCCGGAGAGCGCGCCCATCGCCGAGCCAAGTGTCAGGAATGCCAAGGCGACGAGCCCAGACCGCTTTGGCCCAAACCTCTGCAGGATGAAGCCGGCCGGAATAGCCAGGATGAGACCGGTCATAGCAAACACAGACATCAGCAAACCGGCTGTGGTGAGATCGAGCTTGAACGCGTCAATGAGCACGGGCATCACTGGCGGAACCTTGAACTGGTTTAGGGGCGCCGTTACACTGGCCAGGAAGACGATGGCCAGGATGACCCAGGCATAGCGTGGGACGACGGCAAGGGTGATCCGCTCACCCGTGCTCTGTCTATCCATGTCAACCTCCGCATCGAATCGGGTGTTTGTTTGTCCACTATCTTGTATCACCCCAACCGTCGCTTGTCAAGCGCTCGAACCCTTAGGGTATATCCATGAGTTGTTAGTGAATTTCGCCGGATTCTGAGCTTTCCTCCATTTGGAGGCCGACTGCGCATGCATGTGGCATGAGATTACATACAGACAGCGCTTCCAAAATCGAAATTGCTGGCAGTCAACCAGACATTTCAAGATAAGGGCCCTGGCGACTGCACGTCGCAGCTACGACAACGCGAAGCCTGCCTTCGCAGGCTGGAGACGGTCGGCGGAGGCCGACATCGCGTCGTTGTCGCTGCGGTTTCTAACCGCTGAGTCTTATCTCCAAATGTCTGTGATAGAACGCGGTGGCTTGACAAAGAGCGTCACGATAGACTATAATCGCGCTGTCAGGAAAGGTAAACGTGGACATCGAAGTCAAGCTATTTGCTAACCTGAACAGATTCCTGCCTGCGGGAGCGACAGGACGCTCGGTCCGCCTCTCGCTGCCAGAGAATTGCACAATTTCCACACTGCTGCAACAACTCGGCATTCCCTCTGACCTGGTTCACCTCATCGCGGTCAACGGCCGTCACCAAGCAGAGACCGATTACGTCTTACATGATGGGGACGTGGTGAGCCTTTTCCCTCCCCTGGCAGGCGGTTCAGAGACACGGCTGGGCCCGTTTCATGTTGGCCCAGAAGCAATTGACCTCGTGTCGCTCAGCGAAGCAGTTGCTGATCCGGCGGCAGGGGCCATCGTCACCTTCACAGGTACCGTGCGCAACCATGCGCGGGGGAAGGTCGTCACGCTCCTGGAATACGAGGCCTACACGCCGATGGCCGAGCAGGTCATGGAGCAAATCGGCCGAGAAATGGCCGAGCACTGGTCTCTCATCGCCATCGCCATGAGTCACCGCGTTGGTCAGCTTGCTGTCGGCCAGGCCAGCATCGGCATCGCCGTCTCGGCAGCCCACAGACGGGACGCGTTTGCCGCCTGTGCGTACGCCATGGATCGCATCAAGGAGGTTTTACCCGTCTGGAAAAAGGAATATGCCAACGATGGCGCCTGGTGGGTAGAAGGGCCGGGAGTGCATAATGAGAGTTCTGGCTGACTTCTGCCGGCTATAACGAGAAGAAGCCGACAAAGCTGAGCAGCGTCGCTCATATACTTCCAAGGAGGAAGAGCTATGATTCGTAAGCAGAGGTCACACGAGGATGACACGGTGCTGGTGACCTTTGAATTGCCCACAGTCATTGGTGCCAACAGCGTGTACCTGGTCGGCGACTTCAATGCCTGGAACCAGCATGACACGCCCATGCACCGCAACGGAAACGGAACATGGCAGATCACCCTGCCCCTCAAGGCAGGCCGCCAGTTCCAGTTCCGCTATCTGGTGGACGGCAAACGATGGTACAATGACTGGGAGGCCGACTCCTACGTTTCTAACCCCTACGGGGGGAAGAACTCGGTCGTTATTACCTCTTCGGACCATGCTGCATAGCAACTGCACAATCACGCTGGCCACCGCTGCCACAAGAATCGGGTAGCGGTGGCCTTTTTTTGTGGCAACCTAGCCTTTTGGCCAGGCTGAAACCTAACCCAAATGGGGATACAGCCAGCTTTGCCATGCACTATCATCATGGTGGTGGCGATATGTAGCCCGCCCTCTCGGGGCACATCCGTGACCGTGTCTTGGAAGAGGTAACTGTTCATCGTAAACGGAGGATACACATGGCAAATGCGTTGCAGTCACTTTCGAATGATCTGGCAACAGCAGTCGAGGTCGGAGCGGCAAGTGTCGTCCGAGTCGAGGCCCGGCCGCGGCTGGCCGCCAGTGGATTTGTTTGGACAGACGGCGTCGTTGTGACCGCCGACCATGTCGTCGAGTACGAAAGCCCGCGCCTCGGCTTGCCCGATGGCACATCTGTCGAGTCAGTCTTGGTCGGGCGTGACCCGGCCACAGATCTTGCCGTGCTACGCACGCAAGCCACGGGTCTGGTGACGGCGATCCCGGCCGACTCGGCCGGGCTGCGGGTGGGGCATCTCGTCCTGGCCTTGGGCCGACCAGGCAACTCGATTATGGCCAGCCTGGGTATCATTTGCGCCTTGGGGGGCGAATGGCGCAGCCCTGCCGGTGGCCTGATTGACCGCTTCGTACAAACAAGCATTACAATGTATCCCGGCTTCTCCGGCGGACCGTTGGTTGATATACAAGGCCATGTTATCGGGCTGAATACATCGGGACTGCTGCGGGGGATGCAGCCAACGATTCCGGTTTCTACGGTCGGTCAGGTCATCACGACGCTGCTGGAACACGGGCGAATGCGCAGAGGCTATCTGGGCATCAGCACGCAGCCAGTCCGGTTGCCCGGCTCTCTGGCTCAATCACTGAATCAGGAAACAGGGTTGCTGATCATTGGCGTTGAAACCGATAGTCCGGCCGGCCGCGCTGGGTTGATGCTTGGCGACACGCTGATTGCCCTGGCCGGGCAAACCATTCGCCAAATGGACGATCTCATGTATGTGCTCAGCGGTGACCGCATCGGCACGCTGGTGACGGCGCGCGTGATTCGCGGCGGCGAGCCGAAAGATATTCCGGTGGTTATTGGCGAGCGAGCGTAGATGCCCGACAGACTCCCGACGTTTGTACTAAACGTCGGGAGTCGTACGGTCTACTCCTTGCGGAAGCTGTAGC
>Ga0272448_1007667_pt1 | contig 11382 bp, 9 predicted proteins | sample YNPCB0191_FD_202220 | JGI IMG/M metagenome (GOLD analysis project Ga0272448, IMG submission 202220) | Hot spring sediment microbial communities from Yellowstone National Park, WY, United States - YNP-CB-019-1 | ecosystem: Environmental > Aquatic > Thermal springs > Hot (42-90C) > Sediment... | reverse complement strand
ATATGGGGACAGACACGCAGTTTGCAGGCACGGAGTTTCCGCTCGCGACCAGTCAACCTTCGGGCGCCGGGTTTGTGTGATCGAAATGGGGGCATGAGTTAGGCGGTTGGGTTGATGCAGTCGGGGGCGGCGGTGAACTGGCCAGGTTGTTCCGGTCGTCGGACACGGGATGTCCGACCGGGCAAAAGAGCGTTGGACATTTCTGGTGGAGTCGTTACACTCACTGACATTATGAACAAGAACATCACGCTCACAGGCGTGTTGGTGGTGATATTGCTGCTGAGTGCCATTGCGAATCTTGCATTGTGTGTGCGGTATGTTCGCACCGTGAGCGCCGCTCAACGCCTTCAGGCCGTCAGCAGCAGGCTGCAATTCCAGACAGCGCTGGTTGCCCGCAACAGGTCCATGATGCAGAGCATTGCAAACGATGCCATCGAGTATTCGAAGAAGAACTCTGAAATGGCGGCGTTGCTGAAGCAGTATAACCCTTTGCTTGAACAGTTGTATCTCGTGAAACCCCAACAGGGAACAGCTCCACACCAGAACAAGTAACTGCAATATGATGCCCCCCGATCCGGTCTCCCAAGTCGGTGTTGGTGGTCAACCGGCCAATCCGGAAGCAGAGCTGGCCACGCTTCGCCAATCCGTCGCAAACCTGCGGATGTTGCTCCAATTGACTGTCATCGCTCTTGTCGTGGTCGTTGCCTCGGTGAACGTTTTTCTGTTTCATCAGGTTCGCCTGCTGCGGAAGCAGGCGGGCGACATGCAAAACGCTTTTATTGAAATGGCAAAAGCGGTTGGTGAATACGAGACGAACACCGTGCCGTTGATGGAGCGTTTCCTCGTCGATCTGAAGAAGTTTGCCGATCGCGATCCTTCTTTTGCACAGGTCCTCGCAAAATATCCCTTGCCAAGCCCGAAAACCACAAACGCTCCTGCCGCCACCAATCCTCCGGCTCCAGCAACAAAGACGTCGCCGACCAAGACGGCACCCGGATCGAAGACCGGCACGGGACGATAGACCAGTCATTGTCAACCCGGGACCAAAATGCCGTCCGTGGTTCGACAAGAACTGGCGCTTTGTGCAGGAAACTGTAGCCTGTGAGCCATGTGCTCGAACTCCACTTGTTTTGTTTGGCTGTGGCCGCGCATCATCACAGTTCTAATTCTCGTCGCGAATGCAGTCGGCGCAGCGAATGCCACTGAAACACCCGGAAGGCGTTTGCCGGCAGTGCGAGTCGCGCCCGACAACCGCGGTTTTGTGACTGCCGATGGCAAACGGTTTGTGCCGTTTGGGGTGAATTACTTTCGGCCTGGGACAGGCTGGGCGCCGCAGATATGGAAGCAGTTCGACCCGGAAGCCACGCGCCGCGACTTCGCCCGGTTGCGCGAACTTGGAGCCAACTGTGTCCGTGTGTTTTTGACATTTGGGTCTTTCTACAACACGCCGGGGCAGTTATCGCCGGATGGCCTTGCGAAGTTCGACAAGTTCCTCGAGCTGGCTGAAGAAGCGGGATTGTACGTGCACCCGACCGGGCCGGACCATTGGGAGGGCATGCCTGACTGGGCGCAGAAAGGCCGGTGGATTGACGGTGAAGCCATCGAAAACCTCGTATCATTTTGGAAACTGTTCGCGGCGCGGTACCGAGATCGCAACGTGATATTCGCTTACGATCTTCTCAACGAACCCCAAATCCCATGGGACAACCCTCGAATGCGGCTGAAGTGGAACCAGTGGCTTGAAGACAAGTACCGCTCGAACGACCGGCTCGCGGCTGTGTGGAAAAAAGAAGTCGCAAAGCTCGAGTTTGGCAAGATTGATCCACCGCCAAGGGACGCATTGCCCGGGCCCGAGCTGTTGGATTATCAACTCTTTCGCGAACACCTTGCAGATGAATGGACACGGCGACAAGCGGCTGCGATCAAGGCCGCTGACGACGACGCACTCGTCACTGTCGGATTGATTCAATGGTCCGTCCCGTTTGTGATGGCCGGTCCATGGCAATATTCAGGATTCAGGCCCGCGCGACAGGCAAAGCACCTTGATTTTCTCGAGGTGCACTTTTACCCGTTGGCGGATGGGTTCTACGAATACACGGGAGCCGATGCGGAAAAGCGGAACCTTGCGTATCTCGAAGCCGTGGTGCGAGAAGTGGCCATGCCCGGCAAACCTGTCGTGCTGGCTGAATTCGGATGGTACGGCGGAGGCAAACTCACAATCGACGGCGGCAGACATCCCCCGGCAACTGAAGAACAGCAGGCAGAATGGTGCCAGCGGCTGATCGAGGTATCAATCGGCTGGTGCTGCGGTTGGCTCAATTGGGGGTTGTACGACCATCCACAGGCGCGCGACGTGACAGAACTGATCGGCCTTCTGACCGCCGATGGCCGCACAAAACAATGGGGTCGCGTTTTTCAGAGAATCTCGCAACAACTCACCGGAAAACCTGTGCCTCAAGTGCGGGAAGTCTCCCGGCCTGCGATTGATTGGGAACGGCTGCTGATCGATCGCGAAGCAGTGAAAGCGTTTCGGGAACGGTACTACACCGCTTTCCGCGAAGAATAAAGCCGGGGTGCCGAACACGGCGCGGGGCCTGGACATTTCGGCGCGAGCCGATTCCGACCCTTGCGATGTCTTCGCCGTGACCCTCTTCATCACCTCTCTCGAAACTTCTGTCGGTCGGCCGATCTCGATGTGGGGGTTGGGGTTGATTGTGCGAGGTTGAACAGCGCTTGACGGACAGCCGGGTGCGCCGGTGCAGCGCCTTGCGTTTGACGTCGCAGTGCGGAATAGTAGCGCTCGTGAATGTCGTTGCAGAATTGACCGAGTCACTCCTGGCTTCGTACAAGGCCGTGGGAGGGATAAACCACATCGACGGCAAGAACCTGCCGTCCAAGCGTGCCATTGGGAAGATCACGCAAGACCTGCTGCGATTGCTTTTTCCGGGCTATTTCGACGACAAGGCGCTGCATTCGTCGGAAATCAAGGAGCAAACCAAGTCATTGCTGTGCTCCGTGGTCAGGCGACTTGAGGTCGAGATCAGGCGAAGCCTCGAATATGCTCCGCCGCAGGGAACAAGTCGCCGCGACTTGCGCGGTCATGCACGCGAACTGTGCTGCAGGTTTTTGAGGCGTTTGCCGGAGGTGCGCGCGATGCTGCAAACAGATATGGAGGCGGCTTACAACGGCGACCCGGCGGCCCTGAGCAAGGAAGAGGTCATTTTGGCGTATCCGTTCGTTGAAGCCATAGCTGTGCAGCGGATGGCGCATCAGTTGTATCTCGACCAGGTCGCGCTCATACCGCGGATCATGACAGAGTGGGCGCATGGGCGGACGGGGTTGGACCTGCACCCGGGGGCGGAGATCGGAACGCATTTCTTCGTTGATCACTGCACCGGCACCGTGGTCGGAGAAACAACCCGCATCGGGAATCATGTCCGAATGTATCAAGGGGTTGGTTTGGTGGCCAGATCACTGGCTGCCGGCCAGGCGCTTCGAGGACAGAAACGGCACCCGACAATCGAGGATCGCGTCACGATCTACGCCGGGGCAACCATCATGGGCGGCGACACCGTGGTTGGAACCGGCAGCACGATCGGCGCGAATGTTTTTCTAACACAGAGTGTGCCGCCGAATTCTCTTGTTTTGGCCGAAGGCACTGCCGTGAAAGTATTGCCCAAATCAGAGCATTTGGCGGCTCCAGATTTCCAGATTTAGCAGGGATGGCCTCCATCCAACTCGAACGCGTCAGCAAGGTGTTCCACATGCCCGGGGGACGTTGCGTGGAAGCCGTGCGCGATATGACATTCGAGGTTGGTGAGGGAGAATTGCTGGTTCTGTTGGGGCCGTCCGGGTCAGGCAAGACAACAACGCTTCGACTCATTGCCGGCCTCGAGCAGCCAACAAATGGCTCAATTTCGATCAACGGCAAAATCGTCAATGAAATCCCCCCGAAAGACCGTGACATCGCGATGGTCTTTCAGAACCACGCTCTCTATCCCCACTTGACGGTTTGGCAAAACATCGCGTTTGGACTGAAGCTCCGCAGGCTTCCGAAGAGCGAAATCGAGCAGCGCGTGCGGGATGTGAGCGAGATCCTGAACATAACGAAGCTCCTTACAAGGCTTCCAGAAACGCTCTCAGGCGGCGAACAACAGCGCGTGGCGCTTGCGCGCGCGATTGCCCGGCGCCCAAAAGCACTTCTGCTCGATGAACCCTTTTCAGACCTTGACACCCCGATGCGCACTCAAATGCGCGTCGAACTCAAGAAACTTCACAGACGTCTCCGCACAACTATTGTCCACGTCACGCACGATCAAACCGAAGCTCTTGTGCTTGGCGACCGCGTGGCAGTGATGGATTCTGGCCAAGTTCAACAAATCGGCGTCCCGCTCGAACTTTACGAGAACCCCGCAAACATCTTCGTTGCCGGGTTCCTTGGCTGGCCGCCTATGAACTTCGCCCTGGGCATGGTTGAACCGGAACAGGACGGCTGCATCTTCAGGTTCGTCGGCCCCGCAGATACAGCCCGGACGCAATGTTTGCGGTTCCAGATTCCCAACTCGATTGCCACAGCCATGGCGAAGCACGCCGGACATACGGTTGTGATGGGGCTGCGACCGGAAGACATTGTTCATGTTCAAGGCAACATTGCTTTGCCCACCGGCACAACCGTCGAGGCAATCGTCGAACTCATCGAGCCAACCGGCCCGCAGGTGCATGTGTATCTCCGCCTAGGCGGATGGCGATGCGTGGCTGCGTGGCCCCGGGAATGCGCGCCGGCTGTCGAGGAAAAAATCCTCCTCCGATTCGAAATGCAGCGGGCAAAGTTCTTTGATGCGCAGACCGGCAAAGCAATTGCGCTGGCACCACGCAGCCGGACTTGAGTTTGTTTGGAATAAGTGTGTACTGAGCGCGGTGCGTCCTTTGACACAGAGGCGGGCTGGCGCAATTGAACAATGCGAGTGGAAAACCGACGTTGTTTACAGGAATTGCGATTTATCGCGCCGCGTTGTCCGGGGCGCTCAGATCGCCCACGGGGGACAATAGGTTGAGATCGGTGAACGAAGCTGTTGCAAGCAAGTGTCTCGAAGCATCGTGTTGTTCGCGATGGTTGCGCAGATTCTCCATTGTGGCCGCACAAATGACAACGTGTGCGGCTGCGGTCGTGCTGGGTCTCGGTTGCAGACACACGCCGGTTCGCGTGACAGCGCTTCGACAGGCCCGACCGTGTCCGGTTGTCCCGGTTGCGACCGCGGAACCAACACCTCAGCAAACCAATCAACAACCGGCGCTGTCACCCACCGCCGCCCCCCCGCAATGGGTGTCACCCACAAACCTTTCATACGACGGTTGGATCGACATCCGACAATGGGCGAGAGATATTGGGATACCGAGCCCTGTGCTGGCAATGGCAGGCACCAACTGCGTCGCACACCTCAAGTTCCCGATGGGCAATCTTGACATCAGGCTCGGACGTCACCAGGCCCGGTGGCAAGAATGCGAACTTTGGCTGGCCCACCCACCCTTGTTCATACGCGGTCAACCCTGCGTTCACGCCCAGGACATTCAGTCAACGCTGTTGCCCCTGCTCACCGACAACGGGCAACTTCCTGTGACGAACCGTGTGATCGTCCTGGACCCCGGCCATGGCGGCTCCAATCCCGGAGCAAGAAACATCGCCACAGGTCGCTGGGAAAAAGAATACACTCTGGATTTGGCGCTTCGACTCAAGCCGCTCCTCGAAGATCAGGGATGGACGGTCTTCCTGACACGAACCAACGACTCCGACGTCACCTTGAGCAATCGTGTTGCGATGGCCGATGCCCTCGGCGCAGGGCTGTTCATCAGCCTGCATTTCAACGACGCCAACGGCCGCGCTGCTGAATCCGGAATCGAGACTTACTGCATGACGCCGCCGGGATTGCCCTCAGCGTTTGTGCGTGGACCGTCCGAGACTCCATCCGTTGTCTTCCCCAACAACGCACACGACGCTGCAAATCTCCGGGTTGCATTTCGTTTGCAGCGTGCACTGGTGAGCCGAACCAGCGCAGTTGATCGTGGTGTGCGGCGCGCACGGTTTATGGCGGTGCTGCGCAATCAATCCCGCCCGGCGGTTCTTGTCGAAGCCGGTTATCTCTCGAATCTGCGTGACGCGCGCCTGATTGCGAGCCCTGAGCATCGCCAGGCTCTTGCAATGGCGATTGCTCATGCGCTCGGGGTGCCGCCGCACTTCTGACCCGCCAGACCCGCTCAACCGCCGGGCGGGCCGTCCAGGCATGGCTGTGGCGCCCGGATATCGGGACAAACACCGTTTCTGGGGGCCGGCGATGCAAATAGACGGACAGACACGATATTTGGGCGCCCGAGTTTTTGACTGCCTGGGCCTGGCCAACCGCCGGGCGGATGGTCCTGGCCGGCTGTGGTGCCCAGATATGGGGACAGACACGATGTCCGATATGCCGATCAGGAACGTTCAACGTGAAACGTTCAACTCTCAACTTTTAACGGGGTGACCAAAAGGGCGCATTGTGGCCGGGACATGGGGACAGACACGGAATTTGAACGACCGGACTCTTGACCCGGTGGACCTGTCCAAGCGCCGGTCGGACGGTCGAGGCCGGCTGGAGCGCCCAGATATGGGGACAGACACGATGTCCGATATGCCGATCAGGAACGTTCAACGTGAAACGTTCAACTCTCAACTTTCAACGGGGTGACCGAAAAGGCGCATGATTGTCGGGATGTGGGGACAGGCACGATATTTGGCCAGGCTCGATGCGGCTAGTCTGGTCAAGCCAGACGGACCAAGGCGATGGTTAAGGTTTCACCTGGGCAATAAAGCGGACATTGAAGCTGCAAATGGAATCCTGCAAAAAGCCCAGTTTTGCTGAGGTTTGCAGTACTACCGATGTTTGCTTTGAAGGCTGCTATTGGAGCTTCAACGGCATGTTGAGAACGGTCATGTAAAGTGAGGAAAGCGTTCGACCCGTCCGTTGGGTGAGCAGGTCCGATCCGAACTGCAACGATGTTCGAGCCCGAAAGCCGGTGACGCGCAGGCAGTATGTGCTGTTGGCCATCACGCCCAGCAACTCGCCACTCTTGCTGAACACCAGATCGCCCTTTGATGGGTTGAACTTCCCCGCCAAGCCTCGCAGGAAACTGCGCTCGAGCTTCACGTAATTCGGCGTGCTGAGGTCGATCTCGAACTTGCATTCCCCGTAATACCCGTCCCGTGTTCCCACCAGAACCGCGTCTTGAAACTTGAACGGGTCGGTGGAAATCGGATAGAGCTTGCCACCCAATTGCCGGGCTTCGGCTTCTGAGACCGGGATCAGGACGACGCGCGGGTCGTAGGAATGGAAGGATATTGACTGCAAGGGAACGGTATTGGTGCCGCGCACGAGGCTTCCACTCAACCTTTCCCAATCCGTGCCCGGGTTGGCCAGGGTCAACGGCGTGTCGGTCACATGGCAGATGGCAAAGATGTTTGTCCCGTCGGTCACCAGTATTGTCTGGGCTGTGGTCTCCTTGGTGATTCCAAAAAGAACCGGTCGGTACGCACTGAATTTCGCCTGAACGCGGTTGGTGGCGAAGTCGCTGAAGATTGCATTGGCAGCCAGAATGCGTTGCTCGCGAATCTCCTGCGCCAATTGCTCGGACTGGGAGGCGAGAGCCTGGACGCCTTCGACCAGTTTGGCTTTTTCCTGGCGCTCGATCTTCACTTGTTCCTGGATCGCCGCAACCTGTTCAGTGGCGCGAAGGCGTTCGACTTCGGCCACGCGGAGTTCTGTTGCCAGTCTCTGTTTTTCGGCTGAGACGACCTGATTGCTCTCAGCGAGCCTGGCGAGTTGAACCTGGAGTGCGGCGGATTCTTCAGTGCGTTTGCGCAGCTCGTTTTCCATTTCGGCGACTTTTTCCTTGGACAAGTTTGCCTCGGTTCGCTGGAGTTCGAGTTCCTGGGTGAGGGCGCGGATGCTTGCCTGGGCAAGGGCGAACTGTTGTTCGAGGCTGGCCTGTTGTTTTTGCAGGTCTGAGGCTTCGCGTTGGCGGGAATCGAGCGCCTGCATGAATTCGCGCACCTGTTTCTCGCGCTCGTTTAGCTGAGCCTGGGCACGCTCAGCCGCCTCGCGGGTTTGAGAAAGCTCTTGGAGCAGCAACTCGCGGTTTCTGCGTTCATCGTCAAGAGCCATCCGCATCACTGCTGCGAGGTCATTTTGCCCGTTCAACGGGCTGGTGGCGATTTCGGGTCTTGGTTTTCGTTCTGCACCGCTTTGGGCAACCTTGTCGATGTCCACAGACGAAAAGGCGAGCAGGCTCACCAACAGGAAATCGCAAATGACAATGAGAATCGTCCGGTTCATGGCGACAAAACAGAGGAATTGGTTGCATCCGACGGATCGAGCACGGACGGATCCCCTTCGGCTTCGGCTTCAAGCAGCAGTTTGCGTCGCAGAGGCCGCAAGCTGAATATCTTGAAGGCGGAAACGAATATGATGCCGAACGACGTCGAGGAATATGCAGCCATCAAACTGGGTTTGATGACTCCGAGCGAGACGAGGATCAGCGAGATAATCGTTCCCACGAATCCGAGGTAGATGCCTGCGTCAAAGAGGTGGTCCTCGTTCTCGAGCAGTTTCAATTTGATCCTCGGAGGCAGTTGTTGGCGGCGTATTTCTGCCAGCTTGATCCGACAGGCGGTGTAAATCAGCGCCTGTATGACAAAGAACAACAACAAGGTTAACAGACTCACTTGGTTCATAAGGGATGCAGGGGCGCTGGTGATGGCCACCGGGATTACGCCGCCCACCGTGGGCAAACGCACTCGAAATGGGAGCTCCATTTTCTGGCTGCCTTGTGCGAGAAACGGCTCGCTCGCGAGCAGAACCACCAGCAGGAATCCCAGCGCAAATAAAAACTCACGCAACAGATGAAAGCGGGGGGTGTTCGGCAAACCCGCCAACTCCTCGGTCGGCTTCGGTTTGAAATTTATCGCCATGGAAACAAAAAAGCCGCTGACGAGGTATAACACCCATTTCAGAGGCAAAGCCAGCCAGTGCGTCCTCAAGTCCAGAGATGCGGCATACTCGATAAAGCTGCCAAAAGGATCGTAGCCGAGCGCAAACAGGCGCGGCTTAAATTCGTACAACTGCTGCTTGCGCCTCAGCAGTTCACGCACCCCGCCGGTGCCGAATCGCAAGCTCGAACCAAGGTCGGCAAGTCCCGTTTCACTGAATTTCATCAAATACTCGGCAACAGCCGCAGGTTGCTCTGACATCAGCACCGCAGCAAACAACACTGGCAACCGATCGTTCGCGCGCCGGGCCAACTCAGCCAGCCTGCGCAATGTCTCGGCATCCTCGATGTTCGCCACAAAAACCACCAACTGCCCCCAGTTAAGCCTCTGTCCCAGTGACAAGAAACTCAGCAATGTCTGCTCGAGGTTCATCGAATCCCCGCCGCGGTTTGCATCCGCTGACATGCTGAAAACTTCGCGGCTTGTCTTGGGATTCAAATGCCCGGCTTCAAGCAGCAATCCGCATACACAGATTGCGACGTCAAGGGCCTGCCCGGCAGATGACTGCGACGGTGAGAAAACTACGGTGTTGGTTCTTGAACGCAACTTGAACAGTTCCTGAACGACCGGGTTCGGCGAACTCTCGATCAGGTCAAGGACCTGCCGGCGATTGGCTGACCTTGCCAGAAAATCGGTTAAGGGCTCAGAGGTCGCGGGCCCCTGTTCGGGCGAACTTGTGGTCGCAGCCGAAGACCATATGGCGCTGACACGACCGTATGGCTGGCTCCCCCAACGCTGTAAAACCGGCTGAGCCTGTGCCAGGTCCCCGACTGCGACGTCGAGTTTCTCTCTACCCCAGAGGTTTTGCTTTTGGGCGGCTAACTGGAGCAACTGCGCAGCGCCGAGGTTGCGCTCGGCGACGAGAGCCAGTGCCTGGGCAACCAGATCGGGTGTATTGATGCCAGCCCGATGCAGGACTGTAACATCAACTGCCCTCAAGTGCGCCGGGACCAGCAATCCGAACAGGACCGCTGTCACTCCCAGGGCCGCGAATGTTAAAAACCAAATCCAACGCATTGTTCAAAACCCGCCTAAAACTACAGCACTTTCCGCGCCTCTGTAAAGGCTTCATGCCAATGTCGCTCAGTGCGGTGCGACACAGCGGTATTCCTGCAACCAGTGCTGTTGTCACGAGCCCGGCATTCCGTTGCGGCTGGCCGCGCTGCAGACAAATCTGCGCGGTTGACAAAATTGTCCTGAAACAAAACTCTCGCCAGCGTGAAAACGGTTCTGTTGCGTTTCGCGCTGCTTCTCTCGACGGGCATCTGCGCGATTTCCGGGCGCGCCGCTCCACCCAAGCCGAATATCGTCTTCATCATCTCGGACGATCATGCGTGGACCGATTACAGTTTCATGGGACATAAATACATCGAGACGCCCAACCTCGATCGGCTCTCGACTCAGAGCGCACTGTTCACGCGAGGATATGTGCCGACTGCCTTGTGTCGGCCGGCTCTTGCCTCGATTGCGACCGGGCTCTACGCGCACCAACACGGGATCACCGGCAACGATCCCGCTCTGCTGCCGCAAATGCTCGCCGCTTATGAAAAGAATCAGCCGGTCCAGGAACCGCCCGAATACAAAGCGCTGCGCGAAAAACTCATCGCCAAATTCGACAAGTGCCCTTCGCTACCGCGTTTGTTGGCGGACCATGGCTATCTGAGTTTTCAGTCGGGCAAATGGTGGGAAGGCAGTTACACGCGCGGCGGGTTCACGCACGGCATGACCCGCGGGTTTCCAAACCCGGGAGGGCGTTACGGGGATGACGGTCTCAAAATCGGGCGGGAAGGCATGAAGCCAATCTTCGATTTCATCGACATGGCGGTTGCGCAAGGCAAACCATTCTTGATCTGGTACGCACCGTTTCTGCCCCATGAACCTCACAATCCGCCGGCGCGCCTTTTTCAAAAGTACAAAGCCAAGGGCGTGGAATCGGATCACCTCGCCAGATATTACGCGATGGTTGAGTGGTTCGACGAAACGTGCGGTCAGTTGCTCGATTATCTGGCACAAAGAGGGCTGACCTCGAACACATTCGTTGTTTATATCGGGGACAACGGTTGGATTCAACAACCTGACCGCCCCGGATTCGCACTGCGATCCAAACAATCTCCGAATGAAGGCGGGGTGAGGCAGCCGACGATGTTCTGCTGGCCGGGGGTTATCCGACCGGGCAATCGTGGCACGCAGCTTTGTTCGAGTGTTGATATTGTGCCTACCGCGCTTGCGGCGGCCGGGATTCTTGTTCCGCCAAATCTACCCGGCTTTAATTTGCTGCCCATTCTGGAGTCGGGCGAACCCACACC
>Ga0272448_1007666_pt1 | contig 11382 bp, 8 predicted proteins | sample YNPCB0191_FD_202220 | JGI IMG/M metagenome (GOLD analysis project Ga0272448, IMG submission 202220) | Hot spring sediment microbial communities from Yellowstone National Park, WY, United States - YNP-CB-019-1 | ecosystem: Environmental > Aquatic > Thermal springs > Hot (42-90C) > Sediment... | reverse complement strand
CTATCTCCTCGTTAAGTATTGATTGCGCCAGGTCGTACGTCCTGTGGTCTTTGCCGGCGGTCAGGTTGCAAATATGCGTGTAACCACGCACCGCGCACCTCTCTGCCTCGACAAGGACCTTCAGGACTTCCATGGTGTTGGTCGGATCCTTCGGGAGCCTCGCCGGGACGCACGCTGACGCGTCGTGGAACGCCTTCATGTCATCAGGGAGCTTCCCGCCGAGCTCGTAGATCCTGGGAACGAGCGCCTCAAAGTGGTTCCTGTCCTCGATCCTCGCTGCCTCGGCTATCTCCTTGATCCCCTCGCCGTCCAGGCCTATCAGGTTGGCCCTGAGGATCGTGTAGTAGTAGTAAGTCGTGAGTTCTGCAGCGGCGTTCTTCACGAGCAGCTCGACGAGCTGGTCCACGTTTATTCCGGCTTTCTCAACCATTTCCCGCGCTACCTTAGCCATATTTTCACCCCCAAAAAATTCATAAGCAATATTAGTTAATACTAAATATTATTTAAATCTTGCTTTTAATTAGAAACCAATTTAAGCAGCAGCGACGAAGTATTGTTATGGATCAATCTCAACTGATGAAAGAGCTGCGGATGAAGGGATACAAGGTAACGCCCCAGAGAATGGCCATCTGCGAATTGGTTCTGAATAGCAAGGACCACCCTACGGCAGAGCAGGTTTACATTTCCCTCAAAAAGAAGTACCCCGCCATAAGCCTGGCCACAGTGTACCAGGTGCTGCACCTCCTCACGGAGATGGGGATGCTCCAGGAGCTCGGATTCAGCGGGTGGAACGCAAGGTACGATCCGAACGTTGAGCCGCACATAAACGTCGTCTGCAAGGAATGCGGGAAGGTGGTCGACTATTCAGACCAGAGCGTCACTAAAAAAATCAAAGAGATGCTGCGAGGGCTGGATTTCGAACCCAAGGGGGTCAGAATAGACGTTTACAAGATATGTGAAGGGTGTAAAAGTAGAATGGATGGCTGAGCGCCTCACCATCTTCCTTAGGCATACCCCGAGCATGAACTTGATTGCCTCCCGTCTGACGAAGGTGGGGGCGCCGAGGCTGTCCTTCAGGCTATCGAGCATGCTCATCAGGTTTCGCAGCTGTCTGGCGTTGGCATGTATGATCATTAAGCGTTCCAGAGCCGTCAAGTGCAGCTTTGGAGCCAATATGAGAGGATCTGGAGCAGCTGATGAATCCCATAAGAACCTGAAGATATTCCTGGTGCATACGAAGCCGTAGCGGTTCAGGAAGAAGTGGAAGAATGCAGTAAGCAAAGATGAAACGCCCAGTTAGTTGAATTAATAGCCCAAATAGAAACTAGACTGTAAGTAACGAGCGAAAGTCTCTTATTCTGAAAACAAATACTTTTTGTTTGTGATTGGATTGGAAAATGTTGAATTTGAATTCAGTTTAAATGTTACAGAAACGGTTTTAGAAGAATTAGACAGGGCTGAGGTCTTTATTAAGATCGCAATGTTTCAAATACACAGATCTGAAATTTTTGAAGTTCTAAAAAAGAAACTTATGCAGGGTGTAAAAATAGAAATAATCACACTTCCTTATGATTCGATAAAGGAAAAAATAAGGAAAGATGTTCAAGAGCGTTTTGAAGACCTTAAGAGAGATGGTGCAACAATCTATTTTTGCAGGTGGAACATAGGTGATCCTTCTAGAACAACTACAGCGGTTGGACGCTGGTATTCTTTTCATGGCAAAATGATAATTACAGATAAATGCAGCATAGCACTAACAGCAAATTTCACAGAGGAAAAAGAGCTTGATGCGGCAATAATATTTAGGGATAATATTACCAAAAAAGTAGAATTCATAAAAGCGTTCGATTTTCTTCTCGATATGTTCGTAATACCAGAGGGAGAGAACATAGGAACAATAAAAAACAAGATCCGCAAAATCACTGGACCCGATGAACGCTTTTTCGAGCTTCCAGGAGATATACCAGATTTGCACAGAGCATTTTGGATTACTGACTATCCAGGTGAAATATGCCCAATACCCAACAATATTGAAGAAAGACTTTACATAGTTCCTTTTGATTGCAGAGGCAGACAAATGCTTGAAAAGGTAATCGAGGAAGCTAACGAATTCGTTTATATCTCAACAGAAACCTTCACCGACCCAGACTTTTCAGTTTTTTTGATCAAGACAGCAGTAAACAAAAAACTCGAACTGAAAATAATTTGCGGGATTTTTAGCATGGATTTCAACGACAGAGTAAACGAAATGCTTAGAGACATGACAGCCCAAGGAATCGATATTCGGATTCCAAACGATAAAATTCATGGAAAATTAATAGTTACTGAAAAGGCAGTTGTTGTAAGCTCCATCAACCTCAACAAGATGAGTTTAGGTTTTAGTAGAAGCAAGCACTTATGGAGAGGCAACACTGAAACGGTTCTAATTACAAGGAGCCAGAATTTGATCATGGACGCAAAAAAGAATTTCCTCGAAGTATTCAATCTTTGTAATGATGTGGAAGAAAGGTTATCGCAAAAACTTGAAGATATTGCAAAGGAGATACTTGGCGAGGTATACCAACTTAAGCCTAATCCGGAAGCAAGATCTTTGTTCGCAAAATTGGTGTTAAAGCATCAGATATATGCAAAAAAATTCCCTATTCAACTTGGAAATCTGACCAACCTCCTTGTTCGTAAATGTAATAGAATTGTTGTGACTAAGAATGACATCATTTCGGCATTGACACTTTATGTACTTTCAGAGAGCAAACAGAGTTTTAATCAGCTTCAGGAGAGAATAAAAGAGTTTGATGAGGACGTAAACATCAGCACAGTCCTTTTTAGCCTAGAGGGCTGCAATCTTATAACGCAGGAGAATGAATTTTATAAGTTAAATCTCCAAGAGTTGCTGAAGGGGGGATCTAATGATCTGTGAGATAATTGAAGGGGACTGCCTAGAATTTCTCAAGAAAACAGATAACATGTTTGATCTCTCATTTGTTGATCCCCCGTTTAATCAGGGGAAAGACTACGATAATCATGACGACACGCTTGACCCAGAAAGATATTGGGGCTGGATGACGGAAGTCTGTAGACACATTTACGAAAAGACCAATGATGGTGGAGCAATATATTTCATGCAAAGAGAGAAAAACACACAGTTTGTTCTTGAAGCGCTCTCCAGATCTGATTGGACTTTTCAGAATTTGATAATTTGGAAAAAAAAGACTTCAGCGGTACCAGGTTCCTTTAGATACGGAAAACAATACCAGATAATTGCATTCTGCACAAAAGGAGAAAAACCGAGAGTTTTCAATAAACTCAGAATAAATCCGCCCCTGCTTGTCACTGAAAGATATAAACGACCAAATGGGATTTTCGTAACAGATGTTTGGGATGACATAAGAGAACTTACTTCGGGGTATTTTGCTGGCGACGAGGCACTTAGGTTGCCAACAGGAGAACGCGCTCATAAACAGCAATCACCCATCAGGCTGTTGGCAAGAATCATTTTATCATCAACAAAACCCGGCGATTTTGTGTTTGATCCTTTTGCTGGGACAGGGACGACGCTTGTAGTGGCAAAACAACTAGGCAGAAACTCAATTGGAGTCGAGCTCTCGCCTCGCAATGTTGAATTGATAAGAAAAAGAATCGAGAGACTAAGGAAGAGCGACGACCTGTCACCTGTAAGAAACGATTACATCTTCGCTGAAGATCTTGATAAAATTTGGCCATTAAAAGGGAAAAAACAAGTTGTTCTTGATGAAGTTTTGCAAAAACATGCCTAATTTACTAAAACACTTTCTTATCACTTAGCTTTCCTAAAATAACGAGTGATGTTCATGAAATAGTGAGTAATAAAATGCGAGTTTGACGACCAAAATGAATGAAGTTGACTTAGGAAGATTGGATTAAGTGATGGAGAGAAATTATGGCAATATTAACAATGTTGAACCTTAGTTCTTGAAGCATAAAAAGCAAAAGGGATGAACTCAATCAAAAAAGAAAGTTACTTGTATATGACGTGACAATAAAAATAAGCGATAAAAAGCACTAAAACATATTTTATTTATTCCATAGACGGGTAAAATCAAATTTTTTTATTGGTTGGATCGGTAGATCAATATCATATCGATGGTTAATTTCTTGGTTAACTCTAACAGCCTAGCGAACAGCAATTCTCAAATATGTGAAGGGTTATCGGGTATCAGCCCAATATACAATCTATGGCAATATGAGGAACTTAAAAACGGTCTATCCCAACGGGCAGATCACAATACATAATGTGGGGGACAATTCAGACAGATACTTCTCCCAGACCCATAATTACAAGAATGACATCAAGGAGGTAGCATAGTCGAGGTGGACTTCGAATATGTGACCAGCGAGTACAATAATTGGAGAAAACTTTTCACGAAAAGGAAGTCGTTATATGTCAGGGACGGTCAAAACATTGGCGTTGAAGCAGATGCCGAGGCTCAAAAGGAGTCTTAGTTCGACATAGGGGGCCGTAGTCTAGCTTGGTCTAGGATGCAAGCCTGGGGCGCTTGTGATCCCGGGTTCAAATCCCGGCGGCCCCACCATAGAACCTTATTTTTTCAACCTTTTCATTAGAATCAACATAAATTTTTGGCTTTTTACAGCAACCTTGGGTGAGGTAAATGGTAACGCAGGCGCCTGCAGCAGGTATTTCTATACTCCAAACACTACATAACAAGCATGGAATCTAGGATCCCCCTTCACCTGATTTCGAACAGCTCCCCTAATTGCGGGGAGTTGCCAAGCCAAGATATTGTTTGTATGGGCTTGAAGGATTTGCAGGAATTCGGAGCCACATAAATGAGAAAAAGGTAGTTGGGAGCTGTTATTGGGGCTCCGAATATGGCAAAGTGGCTGCCCGGATTTATTATTCTTGGAGAAAAGGCAGAGCAAGGATCCGCCATGAGATGGAAAGTCCTACCATAAATTTCCAAGTCCACAACGCTGCCAGGAACAAGCCCCTTGTCTAGGCTTAGTGTTGTGGCAGCCACAAGAGATAGGGCTCCCTCAGCCCCTTCAAGCGGCGCAAAAAGCTGAAGGCTAAAAGGGAATGCGCCTGCCGCAAAATCGGCGAGCTGCTGCCAAGTCATGTACCTGTGGGAGGCGAATCGCAACAAGACTTCGCCTATTTCAGGCGCCCCTTCTGCCTGCCACCGCTCCCAAGATACCCTCCTGAACCTGTTGGCAGGGTAATAGTACCATGAGTGCTTCAGGTTCCTGAAGGCTTTGCCTTGGCACTGGAGCTTCGCTATTTTTTCCGCGTCCGCTGTCGGCAGCGTGATCGTTCCTACAATTCCAACGCTGGGAAGTAGGGGCGAGGCATCAGTACTAAAGAACAGGGTCATTTTAGAGGAGGGCCCTTTATTCGCATATTCGAGGGCAGCCAAGATGCCGCCTTTTATGGTGTACGCGCCGCAAGCCTGTCTTGTTATCCGATCTGTGACGGCTTCTATGAAGCGCTTTGCATTGGTATATCCGCAAACATCTGCGCTTTTACACTGCTCCAACATTGACTTTAAATCCTTCCCTACCAGCAGCGACTCCACCCCATACGGTCTGTACAGGTTCGTCTCAACCTGGTTCAGGAGCGTTTTGAACCAGCTTTTTTGCGAAGCAGAAGATACAGACGAAAGAAACCCCTCAATGGTGCTCCGATCCAACCCGCCCTCTCTGTTCAAGGAACCGCTAGAAAACAGCGCCGATTTCGCAGCGTTAAGATCGCCCTTGAGAAAGCATCCCAATTCCTCCTCGCCGCTGAACCTTTGCAGGAGGTATATTACGAAAAGTATATCGGCAGCTAGCTTAGAATCCCTTACCTTCTTTTTGAAAGTCTTAAACTCGATCAGCAAGACACCAAAGCCCCTCAAATATTCGTATGAACTGCCCCACCTCTGCCTCCCCCTCGAATATCATGGCGCAGTCAAAATTGATGTGCAAGTGCCTCTCAACCAGGTTGAAAGAGCCGACAATCGCAGCCCTGCTGTCAATTATAACTGATTTCATGTGCAGGCCTAATGGCTTTGTAGTGTCCTCTGCCTTCAGGGTTGCCCCAAGCGCTTTCGCTTCTACCCTATCATGGTAAGGTGAAATGAATGACATCACCTCGCCTAGCGTTTTTGGCTCCGTGAGGATTCTTGCCCTCAATCGCTGGTTGACCTTGAGTGCCTCCACCAGAGGGTATAGCGCAAACCTATCTATGAAGGGCGAAAGCATCAGGATCTCCTGCTTCGCTGATTTCACATACTGGGTATATGCGCTCATCAGCTCGAGCGCTCCTACGCTTTCGAGTATGGCTCTAAAGTCATGCTCCGCTCGAGCAGGCAGGCTAAGCGCCAGCAGGAAACTTCTAGCCTCTTGATCCCTACCTATGACGGGGGCGCCTGCGCCTTCCGCAGCCTTCCATTTCATGGTCTCGTATGGCAACGCAGGATCATAGCCTTCATCAAAGTTCTGCTTGACTCTACCTGCCCTGAAGAGGTCCAGTAAAGCTAAAGAAACCTCAGACGAAGTGGCTCCAAGCTTTTGCGTAAGCTCCTTTGCTGTCGCACCGTTTTCTCTGCATGCAGCCAAGATCCTTTCGTTTAGGTTCAGCCTTAGTCACCATCCCAGTGCAGCCAAAGCGTATCGGTCCAGCCCGAAGTTGAGCATATAGCAAGAATCGGTGAACAGGCATGCCTTGCATCCATGAAGGCACTCGTTGGGGCATCTTGCCTTTTGCCCAGCAAGAAAGAAGAGCCTTTGGGCTGCATCCCTGTCCCTGGACACGCCATTTACCCCGCCAATGCCTCCCTTTACATTGTCAAATACAGCAACCTCACCTTTCGAGCTCATTATTGCCTCAGCAAAATTTGAGGACTCTAAGCCCACCGTCATGGGCAGCGGTGATAGGAAAGCATGGCTTAGCGTGTGCAGAACTGTCCAATTGTCCAGCTTTGCGCTTGAGATTGCACTAGTGTCCGCAGATATTATTATACCATCAGTATTGAAAATCCGTACGTAAACTTTTAATTGATTGTCCCTCTCATCATAAACATAACATTTCTCTGAACCCTTCCCCAGGAGGCTCCCTATCCTGTAGCACATAGTCGCCTGCATGACCACGAGCCCATGGCAATAGGAAATTTTTTTGATTGCGGGGAATTTAGCGCCGTGCTCTTCCTGACAGTCTGCCTCGTCGTAGGCGAAGACTGTCAAAGTAATAGGCTTTGTGGTCTCTTCAGAAGGATAGCCCATCACGTATTTATAAGGTCCTGTTTTGACTTCCAGAGGCAGCCTGATATTTTCGCCATTTGTGCCCGCGAACAGGCTTGAAGTCGGTCTGCTGTAATTCATGATCTTCAGCGATTCTATTTTAGAGCCGATGCGCATCCGCCCCCTCACTGCATAATGGTTTAGCGAGATTGTCAAATCTCTTGCAGTGCTTGTGTACATCGTTCTGCCAACCCCAGTCTTGCTTATGTACCAGATAGGGGGTGCACAAGATGCCTTCGAGCCGCAAATGCAATCACTTCTGGTCTTTGCATCCCACACGCGCCCGCATTTCGTGCACCATTGCATGGAAAGATCCATCATGCGGCTTGCCGCTTCCAAATGGACTGCCTGAGGCACCATATAGCTGACCCTTTCTTCGACCATAGCGTCAGCAAGCTGACCGTCCGGCAAAAGACCGTTTTTTGTCGCTGCCTTGGTCTCTTCAACGATTGCTTCAAGAAGCCTTTGGAACAGATTATATCTTTGCATCATCCATACCACTTCATTTATAAAAAGCCGGCTTCCCTTCGACAGTGGCTACGGTGTAGTATCTACCCTTAAAGCTGAAGATCATCCCTTCCATGGATCTCCTGAACATCACGCCTAAGTTCTTGCTCTTAGTATCTGTGGATCCTATCCTGACCTCAACCTGATCATCGAAGGAGCGAAGATCAGAAAGGTAGCCCATCTTGTTCCTCTTGAGCTCTCTAATGATGCGGTCAGAATCGTTAAGTTGCCAGGCATTGGTGCGCAATACAAAGTCCCTCAAGCGCTTGACAAGGTCATCAGTCTTACTGCCTAGTTTCAAAGGCTGAATGCAGTCTCGGAAATAGTGCTCTATTTCATTCACCAAGACATCAATGCCCAGCTGTCCTTTCAGCGGGTACTTTACAGAGAGCCAATCGAATGCCACTCTTTTGGCGCATTTCTCAAGGGAAACAAAATTGCAGTTGTTTATCATCCCGCTCTCGTGCCTCATATGCGATTCCCTGAATCCTGGGTCCGACAAGAGGTGCCAGTTTATGAAATAGAAGAAGTTGATGTTTTTATCTGGCGTAAGTATGTTCAATATGATGCTGTCGTTTTTCCTACCTATTCGACCAATCCTCTGTACGTAGTCTGATAAATAATAGGGGGCGCCAAAAATGACGCCTACTGAAACATTGTCGAAATCCACCCCAACTTCAAGACCTCTTGTCGCAACCAAGATGTCAATCTGACCTTTAAGGAACTCATCCTCTACTTTGGCGCGTTCGCGATGCCAGTCAGTAGTGTGCCCCCCGACTCGCACGCCGCGACTCCCCATCATCCTCCTGAAATGATTCACAAGATCGTTTGCCTGGCTTATTGAGTTCACAAACACCAAGGTCTTTGATCGACCCAAGGCGCTACCCTCCCTCTGACCTCCGCAAGCACAGCCGAATGGGACTTCCAGTGCCCTTTCAGCAAGGGCATCGGGCCTGTAAGTTTTTGGCATTAAGAACACATGGTGCCTGAAGAGCGGCTCGCTTCCGCTTATTTGCCCTGGCTCTGGCTCTACAAGTAGTACCCTGTTTCTATCGCAAACTACAAGCTCTGATGCCCTATCTATTGCGCCATTGAGTGTTGCGCTCGATATGATATGGAGCGGACGGTAAGATTCCGATCCATGGAATTCTTTGATAGCTTTTTCCATCCTAAGGATAAGGTGAGAGACTTGTGCCCCAAATTCGCCTTTGAAAAGGTGGGCTTCGTCAATGACTACTGCCTTTAGCGGCGTCCCTGGGTTCGCCTGGACAAGTTTGCCGCCACATCCATCCTTGCATTCCCTGCCTCCAAGCCTGTATACGCGCCCGCATCCCATACAGTATGAAAACGGCTTTCCGAGTATAGAAAGCGCCATGGGGTCTTCTTCACCCTGGAGCGTTAGCCTCGCATTTATGAAATCGGGCGTTGTAATGAGCAATTCGGGTCTGCCTGAATATATTGCTTCCCTTGTGAGCCTCAAAGAGGAATTGAGCGTCTCATTTGCAATAGGCACTTTGTTGATTTCACATCCAGGGTTGCGGCATCTTGCTCGCTCAATACGGAAGCTGCTGCCCTGGGCACCCTTAATCTCAAACACAAGCTCAAGGAGGTCTCCGCACAATGGGCAACTTAGCCTTAATCCGCTCCCCCCCGATTCCCTTTGTTGTTGTGAATACCTGCTTTCGACATACTGGTTCAGCATGCCAATCGAAATGCGTTCTTCGTCTGCAAGCTGCGAATTTATGAAGTAAATGAGCTTCAGCATCTCGTCTGCCTGATCGTTCGCCAAAGCAACTGTAGGGTACATAAGTATGAATTGCACGCTCTTCTTACTTTTACGAAGCTTTGAGTTGATGAGGTAAAGCAATATGGGTAGCAGGAAGGCATAGGTTTTTCCACCTGCAGTCCGTGCCTGGATTACAATGGCATTTACTTTTTTCGAGGCATAGTCTCTGTCAAATAGTGCTTTCAATATTTCACCGGTCGCGTTCTCCTGGTACGCATAAAGGGCATGAATTTTTTCGCCCAGAGCCATGGTGATTGCATTACTCAGGATTTCAGCAGCCATAGGATCCAGGCCAAACTGGCGGGCTGCTTCGGATAAGGACTCCTTAATTGCTTTGCTTGAGAAAGATATTTTTCCAATTTCTTCTTTCGCGATTGCCCAGTCTTGGATAATGATCTCGCTATCCCCATTCTCTAGAATTAAACCGCCTATTGGCATGATCCCCCGAAGTCCTAGATCAGTTTTTTCCCACGCCCGACTCGCACCCTCCCAATGCAATACGCCTGAGACCTCGAAGAGGTGCTTGACGCTCGCATGGCTTGAAGCGGGATCAGCAGCGCTAAGATAATTGACATAGATTACCATTTCGTTCGAATCCGAAAGGCAACCGATGTGCCGGATGTTGAATCTAATCCTGTGCAGCCCGCCTTTATTCAATATGCGGAATTCCAAGAGGAATGTGACGTGGGGCTTCGGTTCGAGGCTTTCAGTAGATTGTCGCTTGCCTGAAAGGTCTTCGAAGCTCAAACGCAAAGCGTTCGTATCAACCTCAAGGGCTTCACTTAGCCATCCTTCATCAAATATATTAAAACCTGCAGATGGGGGCTTCATCCTTTCTGAGCCTAAAAGTTTTTCCAGTGCGAATTTATTACCGAAACCAATTCGATAAACGCTGTCGGCGTTTACAGCCAAACTCCGCGAGGCGCTCCTGGTTGGTTGACAATTTTCGCCAATCTCTTGCACCTTAACTAACAGCCAATTTGTCCCTTCCAAAACTGCCTCCACGTTGAGTTGGCAAAATTCTGAATCGTATCGTAGCTCAGGGTGGCGTTCATCTATTTTTATCTTTTTCCTGATGCAGAACGAAACGCTGAACTTTAATTTGGAATTTTCGTTAAGGTTTGAGAAATCTGCCTCTACCCCAAAAGTCGAGCTGCCACTTATGCGCTCAAGATCTTCAAGAGCCCCCTCGTCATCATCCTCATCCGATATTAGCGTCGCCTCGCCCACTTTCAGGGACTTCTGCAGGATCCTTTTAAGCGAAATGTCAGGGCTCAATGTGCTTATCTGCGGCGCCTCAGGATGATTGCGGTCCTTAAGATACCGTACAATTTCTTCGCAGCAAATTTCTATCGGCGTTTTTAGCAATCTAATTCACATAAATCTATAATGCAATATAAATTTATAAGCTTTTTAAAAAGCTTGCAATTTTAATTTTAAACAGTTTCCAAACATATAATCAATCACATCTCAACGCCTTCCTCAGCCTCTCGAGCTTCCTTTCCTTGACCAGCGCCAGGACCTCCTCCACGGCCCCGCGGCACTCCGCAGCCGTCGCGCACCCCCGCATCTTCACGAGGGCCAGCTCCATGACGTCCTCGCACTCCCTCCAGCCCATCACCGACCCCTCCCGCCGTGGGACTTGCCCGCGTGGACCGCCAGCCCGAGCCAGGAGGCGCACCACTTGCCGCGAAGCCTGCACCTGACCTTCCCGTTCCGCAGCCCCTCGCCAATCTCGGACAGCCTCAAACCGCCACACCGCCCAGGGATAATGCGCCGCGCGGGGGCTTAAGGATTTGCGGAAGGCCGCCCCC
>Ga0272448_1007664_pt1 | contig 11383 bp, 11 predicted proteins | sample YNPCB0191_FD_202220 | JGI IMG/M metagenome (GOLD analysis project Ga0272448, IMG submission 202220) | Hot spring sediment microbial communities from Yellowstone National Park, WY, United States - YNP-CB-019-1 | ecosystem: Environmental > Aquatic > Thermal springs > Hot (42-90C) > Sediment... | reverse complement strand
AGCGCTCGCATCACCTCGCCGAAGGTTGCGTCCTCGACCAGGAGGACGTTGTACTCGCGGGCGATGCGGGGCAGGGAGTGAGCGTCCGAGTTGGACAGGAGCGTAACGGGCGCGAGTTCGGCCAGCCGGTCCGCGAGATAGCTGTCGGCGCTGAGGCCCAGTTCGACCGCGGCCAGCCGGTCGGCGCCAGCGGGGAACATGTCGCTTAGACGCCGCACACAGCTTCCATAGGCGCTCTTGTGAGGCGTGAAGGCGTGCGCGGGGACGAACGCCGCGCCCACCGATTCGGCCAGGCGCAGGAGCTTGCGGGCCGGAAGGCGGCATCGTTGTGAGCTCAGGTCCAGGTTGGTGACGAAGCTGCGCATCATCCCCGCGAAACCGCGCAACTGCTCGAGAGTGGGGAAGTACGAGATGTGGTGGGAAGGAGATCCATCTTCCTCCACCGTCTCCAGTTCGCAGCCCAGCAAGACGGTGGTCGCGTTGCGGTAGCGCAGGCCGCCATCCGGCAACTCGACCATTTCTCCGCTCGATATGAGCGCCTCGATGTCGGCGATCACCGCCGGCGACCCGCAGTCGACGACCCCGGCGACCTCGATGCCCTTGCGCGTGGCGCACTCCTTCGCGATGTTCTCGAACGTGAGATCCCGGGCCGCTGTGATCTTCACCGGCCGGCCCGATGTGGTGCGCCCGATGTGGATGTGAAGATCAGCGTAGACTGTCCTCATGCCATGTCACCCGGCGGCCTACTCGCCGGCTCGGGACGGCGCGGTCGCGCAGCGGGCCGCGTGCACGCGCTCGCACACGGCCTCCAGCAAGCGCGCGGCCTCCGCGCGATCCTCCGCTCCCCCTGGTATGACTACGTCAGCGTGCTCGCGGGTGGGCTCGCAGAATTCGCGATGCCGGTGCCTGACCGAGTCGAGATAGAAGTCGCAGATCGCATCGAGGTCCCCGCCGCGCCGAAAGTTCCGCCTGATCCTCCGAACGATGCGCTCGTCTGCGTCGGCCTCAACAAAGAGCCTCAAGTCCATCAGCGAGCGAAGCTCTGCATCGTAAAGAGCGAGGATTCCCTCCAGAATCACGACGTCCGCGCTACCCTCGCGCGCCGCGCGCAGATCGGCCCGAAGCCGCGCAAAGTCGAAGGAGTCAGGGTGGTTGTGGTCGGGCCAGCTCTTGCCGCTGCGCGTCACGTGGACGGGCAACTCGGCCGACGGCAGGAAGTACCGATCCTGGTTGATGACCTCTACGGAAAGCGGGCGCAGCATGTGCCGAAGCTCGTCGGCCAGGGTCGACTTCCCGGACGCGCTCCCGCCTCCTATGCCGATCACGAAGCTCGCCATCACTGCCCCGTGTGCCCGAAGCCCCCGCTGCCCCGCTGCGTCTCGTTCAGCTCATCCACAAGCTCCACCTCGACGCGGGGCGCCGGCGCCACCACGAGCTGCGCGATCCGGTCACCCCTGTGGATCACAAACGGCTCCGCTCCGTGGTTGATCAGGATCGCCCGCACCTCGCCGCGATAGTCGGCGTCGATCGTGCCCGGAGCGTTGAGCACCGTGACGCCGTGCTGCGCCGCCAGGCCGCTGCGCGGCCGAAGCTGCGCCTCGTACCCGGCGGGAAGGGCGATCCGGATCCCCGTGGGAACGACGGCGTACCTGCCGGGAGCCAGGGTCACAGAGCCCTCGACGGCGGCGCAGAGGTCCAGGCCCGCGGCCCACTCGCTCATGTACCGTGGGGCGGGGAGGTCGGAGGTTCCGGGAAGCCGCTCGACTCGGAGCACGACGTCGGCCACACTGACCTCGTCCGGGAGAGTCTCTGCACCCACTTCGACCCCGGCCGCGGGAACACCTCCCGCAACGGACCTTGCCCTTCCGTCCGCGGCTGCGCAGCAGTAGGGCAGGTCAGCGCCGCCGGGCCAGCAAGCGCCGCAGGACGCACAAGGGCGCCGGCTCCCCGCGACGATGCGCCAGGGAATCAGTAGACGCGGCGCGCCCCGACGTAGTGCTCGCGGTAGTAGCCGGTGTCGAGCCGGTCGATCTGCACGCACCCCCCGCTGCTGGAGGCGTGGATGAACCGGCCGTTGCCGATGTAGATGCCGACATGGGAGATGCCCGCGCGCGTCGTGTGGAAGAAGACCAGGTCCCCCGCGTGCAACTGGTCGCGCGAGACAGGCTGCCCGAGTGCGTACAGCGCCTTCGAGTTGTGCGGGGCGTCGATGCCGTGCACGCGCAGCACCCGCGCGACGAGGCCGGAGCAGTCCATCCCGCGCGAAGTCATCCCTCCGTACCGATACCGCACACCCTTGTACTGCATCGCCGTCCGGACAAAGCGGTTCTCCACCTCCGCGGCATCGGCGTTCGCGGCCACAGCGCGGGAGCCCGGCACCATCAGGACCTGCCCCACTCGCAAGATCGCGTCGACCTCCAAATCGTTCGCCCGGGCAAGCGCCGACAGCGAGATGCCGTAGCGGCGTGCGATGGTCCACAGGCTGTCGCCGGCTCGAACCTCGTACAGTTCGATCGCCTCCGCCTCCGAGTTGCCGGCGGCCTCTTCCGGCGCCGCGCCCCCCGCCGGGATGTCGAGACGCGTCCCGACCTGCAAGGCCTTGTCCGGATCAATGTCGTTCGCAGCCGCGATGGCACGGACGGTTGTCCCGTACCGCCGCGCGATCGTCCACAGACTCTCGCCCGCCCGAACGATATGCGTCACCGAAGCGGACGCCGCCGGAGCGGACGCGCGGCTTTGGTCCCTGCTGGGAATGACCAACTCTTGGCCCGGACGAATAACGCTGTCCTCCGTCAGGCCGTTGGCCGCGAGGATGGACTGGTAGTCCACGCCGACCGCGCGCGCGATCGACCAGACCGATTCGCCTTCTACGACCCTATGCTTGGGTTCCCCCCAGCCCGCGCACTGAGCAAGCGCTGTCCCCCCGAGGATGCAGAAGCCGACCAGGCACCGCGTCCGAAAGCGTGACATGATGCAGTCGCGTCCTTTGCCTGCCGCGGCCGCGCCGCATACGCGGGACACCAAAACGAACCCCCCGACGCGGCAGTCGTCACGACGACCAGCGGCCTCGAGCGCTGTAGTCCCCCGCCCTCGCAAGAAGTCACGTCAGGCTACCACAACTCCCTCGGTCTTGCAACCCCCAATCCCCAATTTCCGAGGGGCGGATGAAAAACACGCTTGACAGCCGAGCAGCCGCGAGCTCGCCCGGCCATCGCCTGCCCGAAGGCCTCAGAATGCGGCCGGCCGTCCCATGAACTGGCCCAGGCCCGACAGAAACATCTGGACGGCGATGGTCACCAGCACCATGCCCATCAGACGCTCCACCGCGCCCAATCCCCGCGCTCCGAGGAGCCGGCTGAGAGGGACGGACACGAGTAATATTGCCGAGCTGATCGCCCACGCGGCGCCGATGGAAACCAGCCACTTCAGGAAGCCGTGCGGCTCCCTCGCGGCGAGCACCAGGATCATCGCGAGCGTGGAGGGGCCGGCCAGGAGGGGAATCGCGAGAGGAACGATGAACGGCTCACCCTCGGGGACCTCGCCGAAAATCCCTTCCCGCGTGGGGAAGATCATCCTAACTGCGATGAGGAAGAGGACGACGCCCCCGGCGACGGACAGCGCCGGCTCGCTCATGTGGAGCCCCCGCAGCACATAGGGCCCGGCGATGAGGAACGCGAGGAGCGCGGCGAGAGCCGCCAGCAGCTCGCGCACCAGCACGCGCGTGCGCCGTGACGCTTCCACCTGGGCGAGCGCCGAGACGAACAGCGGGACATTGCCGATGGGATCCATCACCAGGAACAGCAGGATGATCGCGGACCAGATCGGCATGTCCGACTGCACCCCCGCGGCAAGCACCGCACTATGGCTCGAGCTCGCGGCCCGTCAGCAGCCGCAGCGCGTCAAGGTAGCGCTGTCTAGTCCCCTCCACGACTTCCCGCGGCAGCTCGGGCGCGGGCGGACGCTTGTCCCAGCCCAACGCGTCGAGATAGTCGCGCACCGGCTGCTTGTCGAAGCTGCGCTGCGGCCGGCCGGGCTCGTACTCGTCCAGCGGCCAAAACCGCGACGAGTCCGGCGTCAGCACCTCGTCCACCAGAATCAGTCGGCCGCCGCGCCGCCCAAACTCAAACTTCGTGTCGGCGATGATGATGCCCCGCCCGCGGGCGTAGTCCGCAGCCCTCTTGTAGACCGCGAGGCTCTTCGACTCAAGCTCCCGATAAGTCGCCTCCCCCACCATCGCAATGCCCTGGTCGGGGGAGATGTTCTCGTCGTGGCCGCTCGCCGCCTTGGTCGCCGGCGTAAAGATCGGGGACGGAAGCTGCTCGCTCTCCCGCAGGCCGGCGGGCAGCCCGATGCCGCAGACGGTGCCCTTCTCGCGGTACTCCCGCCACCCGGATCCGGCAAGGTAGCCCCTCACCACGCACTCGATCGGCACCACCTCCGCGCGACGGACCAACATGCTGCGGCCGGCCAGCACCTCCAGATACTTGCCGACGCACGCCGGATACTCCGTCGGGTCCGCTGTGACAAGATGGTTCTCCACCAGGTCGGCCACGAAGTCGAACCAGAACAGCGACATGGCGGTCAGCACTCGCCCCTTGTCGGGGATGCCGTTGGGCATGACAACGTCGAACGCCGAGATGCGGTCAGTCGCGACGATCAGGAGCTGATCGCCCAGGTCGTAGATATCGCGAACTTTCCCGCGCGCGAACAGCGGCACATCGGGGAAGTTAGTCTGCAGCAGCGGCTCCGCCACGGTCGTCTCCTGGTAATCGTGAGGCTCCCGGGTTTCCAGCGCGTGGTTCGCCCGGCTCAGACTTCGGAAGGGGCAGAAGCGTCTCCTGCCCTGTATCTGCTACCGGGCCAGCGCCGGCTCCGCCAGGCCCATGGCCTCCAGGACGGCCTCGGTCTTCGGCTCCACGACCACCGGCTCGGCGGCCGACGCGATGGCCCGGTCCGGGTCCTTGAGGCCGTGCCCCGTCAGAACGCAAACGACGCACGCGCCCTCGGGCATGCCCGCCCGCGCCTCGCGCGCAAAGTAGCCCTCGCGGACCAGCTTCGCCACGCCCGCGACGGAGGCCGCCGACGCCGGCTCCACGAACACGCCTTCCACACTCGCCAGCATCTTGTAGGCCTCGAGAATCTCGGCATCGGTGACCATGTCGATAAGGCCGCCGGATTCGTCGCGGGCGGCCACCGCCGTCTTCCAGCTCGCGGGGTTCCCGATCTTGATCGCGGTCGCGATCGTTTGCGGATCGGCCACCGGCTCGCCTCGAACAATGGGCGCTGCCCCCTCGGCCTGGAAGCCCAGCATCTTCGGCCGGCTCCTGCTACGCCCGGCCGCCTGGTATTCCTTGTAGCCCTTCCAGTAGGCCGTGATGTTGCCCGCGTTGCCGACGGGGATGGCGTGGTAGGCCGGCGCATCTCCCAGCGCGTCGCAGATCTCGAAGGCGCCGCTCTTCTGCCCTTCGATGCGGTAGGGATTGACCGAGTTCACAAGCTGAACGGGGAAGCGGCTGGTGATCTCGACGACAATGCGGAACGCGTCATCGAACACGCCCTCGATCGCCACCACCTTCGCCCCGTGCATGACAGACTGCGCCAGCTTGCCCATCGCGATCCAGCGCCGCGGCACGACGACGATGCAGTCGATGCGCGCCCGCGCGGCATAGGCCGCCGCGGAGGCGGCAGTGTTGCCCGTCGACGCGCACATCACCGCCCGCTGCCCCTCCTCGAGCGCCTTCGAGACGGCCACCGTCATCCCGCGATCCTTGAACGAGCCGGTGGGATTCGCGCCCTCATATTTCAGATAGAGCGGGATCGGAAGGCCGATGCGCTCCTGGAGGGCAGGGGCAGGCAGCAGAGGCGTATCGCCCTCCCGCAGCGTCACCACGGGCGTCCTGTCGCTCACCGGCAGGAACTCCCGGTAGGCCTCTATGATGCCAGGCCAGCCGACTCTCGCGGTCATCCGCAGGGCCTCGTACTCGCCGATCCCCGCCGGCTCGCGGTCACGATTCGGCGCGCATCCAGCAGGTAATCTCGTGGACCTCGGGCAGTCCTCCGATGCGGGCGAGGGACCGTCGCATCTGCCGCTCCTTCGCCAGATGGGTCATCCACACGATCTCCGCCACATCGCCCGAGGCCGTCATCTGAAGCACGGACGCCAGGCTGACGCCCTCCTCCCCAAACACCTTCGCGATGGCAGCCAGCACGCCCGGTCGGTCGGCCACCTGCGTGCGCAGGTAGTGGCGCGTCTCCAACTCGTCCATCGGGCGCACCGGTTTTCCCTCGAAGCACGTGCAGGAGACCCTCCCCGTCGATCCGAACCGGATGTTCCGCGCGACGTCGATGATGTCGCCCACCACCGCGGACCCAGTTGGCATCATGCCCGCCCCCTGCCCGTAGAACATCACCTCGCCCACAGAGCTGCCCCGCACGAAGATCGCGTTGAACGGCCCGCTGACCGCCGCCAGAGGGTGGTCGGCCCGCAGCAGCGTGGGGTGGACGCGCAACTCCAGCCCTCCGTCCGACTCCGCGCCAATCGCGAGCAGCTTCACGACGTAGCCGAGCTGTCGTGCGTACTGCATGTCGCGCGCGCCGATGCGCGTGATCCCCTCCCGATAGATGTCCTCCACCCGCACCCGGCTCTCGAACGCGATGGAGGCCAGGATGGCGAGCTTGAACGCCGCGTCAAACCCCTCCACGTCGTTCGTCGGGTCCGGCTCCGCATAGCCGAGCCGCTGGGCCTCGGCCAGGGCATCTGCGAACTCGGCTCCCTCGGTGGCCATCCGCGTCAGAATGAAGTTGGTGGTCCCGTTGACGACCCCCATGACGCGGTCGATGTGGTTGCCCGCCAGGCAGCCCTTCAGCGGTCGGATGATGGGAATGCCCCCGCCGACGCTCGCCTCGAACATCAAATCCAACCCACGTTGCGCCGCCGCGTCAAAAAGCTCCTTGCCGTGCCGGGCGACCAGCTCCTTGTTGGAGGTGACAACGTTCTTGCCGCTGTGCAGCGCGGCCAACACATACTGAAGGGCTGGATCGGTGCCGCCGATGGACTCGACCACGATATCCACCTCGGGGTCGTCCAGGATAGCCGACGCCTCCGTCGCCTTCAGCTCGTCGGGGATCGGCGTGTCGACGGGCCGCGGGCGCGACCAGTCGATATCGACCAGCCGCCTGACGCGCACCGGACGCCCGACCTTGCGGTCGATGCTATCGCGGTTGTCGACCAGCGTCTTGTAGGCCCCCGAGCCGACCTTCCCGAAGCCGATGATCCCCACGTAGATCGGTCGGTCGTCCATCACGCGCCCTCCTCGCGGCCCTCGGGCAGGAACTCCAGCACGACCAGGGGCTCACCGGCCTGCACCAGCTTTCCGTCCTCGGCCGGTATGGCGACCACCCGCCCCCGCCATTCCGCCTTGATCTCGTTGAATACCTTCATCGCCTCGACAATGCAGACCGTCTGCCCCTCCTCGACAACATCGCCGAGTTCGACGAACGGCGGCGCGTCCGGCGATGGCGCGCGGTAGAATGTGCCGATCAGAGGCGACCGCACGGCGACCGTGCGGCCCGGACCGCGCCGCGGCCCAGAAGCGCGGTCGGACGCCTGACGACGGGCGATTGCGGGCGCGGGCGGCGAAGGCGCGCCATCGCGCCGGGCGGACAGATGCACCTTCATGCCGCCCTCTTCGACAATCAGCTCCTCGAGCCCGTACTGTCGAAACAGGCGGAGGAGAGCATCCAGTTGCTCGAGCGCGTCGCTCGCCATCTGCTTTCCAGACCGGGCGCTTTCGCCATGGCCGGCGGCAACTTCCGGGCTCGCAGGCCCCCGCGGCAATCACACGAAGAGCCCCACGACGCGGTGGGGCTCGCCTTCCTGGGGCGCACGCAGCCCGCTCGCGGGCGCAACTCACCTCCCGCTCGACCCGATAGAGCCTAGAGCCGCCCGGCCCGCTACGAGTGCTGCTGCTGGCGCATCTTCTTCAGCCGCTTACGACGCGCCCGCTTCTCGCGCTGCCGCTTCTTCTCCTCGGACTCGCGGCGGCGATCCTCCACCTCCTGCCGGATGCTCTCCTCGACCTCGCGCTCGAACTCGAGGAACCGGCTCAGGTTCGGCGACATCCGCCGCAGCTTCTCCACATCGACCGGCATGCAGTGCTTTCCTGTTCGCTCAGTGGTAGTGCGCCGACCCGCCTCGGCGTGCTCCGACGCCGCGGCCCCCTCTGGCGGGACGCCCCGCGGCCAGAATGTCGGCACCGGATTGTAGCAAGCCCAGGCCACCAGTGTCAACCAGGCACCGCGCGCGGCCGCGCTGGCTGCTCCCTAAGGCTTTGCCGCGGTCCGCGACAAATAGCGGTGGACGTACCAACACGCCTGTGTCACGTGGTAGGCCGCCTTCCACGCCGACCCCTTGGCCGTCTCCCGGGGCGTGCCATCCTCCTCTGTCGAGTGGTACCACTCCCCATACTCCGGATCATGGAGGCAGCGCAGGCAGAAGCCCACCACGTTCCTGAAGGCATCCCAGTAGCGAGCCTCGCGGAAGACCAGGTAAGCCAGCAAGAAAGCGGGGAGCGCCTCCGTCTGCACCCACCAAATCTTCTGCCGGACGCTGGCCTGCGCTCCCAGCGGCCCGTGCGAGAACACGCCGCCGTAGGTGGTGTCGATGCCGTAGCGCAGCACATAGTCGAGGAATCCCTTGGCCGTGTGCCGGTAGGTGGCGACGTTCTCGACCTCATCCACCCGCAGCAGCAGCCACGCGGCCTCGAGGTTGTGTCCGTAGTTCACCAGGCCTCGATTGCTCGCGACATCTTCTTCCCAGTCCGGCAGGAATCTCTCCAGGCCGCACCGGTGTTGGGCCTCCACCATTCGCCTCGCGATCAGGTCGGCGACGGCCCGCACGTGCGGCCAATAGACTTCGCTGTTCGTCGCTTCGCTGAGCGCGAGCAGGGCCTCCAGCGTGTGCAGGTGGGTGCCCATGGTGTGGCCTCGGTCAGTCGGCTCCCACCCGCGATCGCACGCCTCGATCACGCCGCCGCGCTCGGGATCCCAGAACCGATCGAGGATGACGCTCCAGGTGTGGATGGCTGACGCCAGGGCGCGGGAGTCCCCCAGAAGCCGCGCGTACTCGGCGAGCGCGTAGGTCGCGAACGCGTGGCCGTAGGTGCGCTTCGCGGTCTCGTGCGGGCTGCCGCGCCGCGAGACTGACCAGAACCAGCCATCGTGCTCCACGTCGCGGAACCATCTCAACAGGAAGTCGAGGCCCTGGCGGGCAAGATTCGCCCACTCCGGCGGGCCGCCCAGGGCCACCCCTGCCGCGAAGCTGTAGACCATCCGCGTCTGCGTCACGAGGTGCTTGTGGCGCGCGTCGGTGACAGAGCCGTCCCGCGCCAGGTGCGTGATGTAGCCGCCCGACTCCTGGTCGATGCCGTGGTCGGCCCAGAAGGGCAGCACCCGCGTGAGAAGATGCTCCCGCAAGTCCGGCGCGCTGTCGAGTCGCGCTGTGGTCATCAGCCGCTGGCCTCCGCAACGAGAGCAGGCCCTTCGCCGGTCGGCCTTCGCCTCCTTCGCACGACCGTGCTCTCCGCGCCGCGAGGAAGGATGAGGCCGACGGAACGGGAACAAACCGCAGGCGCACATATCACCACATGTGGAGGAACAGCGAATGACAGGCCGAATCGGCGTTGGTCTGGTGGGGATGGACCACTGGTACACGGCACTCGCGGTTCTGCGCAACGTTGGGCAGGGGGCAAAGCTGGTCGCGGTCGCGGACAGGTCCCGCAAGCGGTTGGACCAGGTGGCTGGCAGGCACGCGGCAGACTACTCAACAACCGACTTCGACAAGGTGATTGCAGACCCGAACGTGCACCTGGTCGTTTCCCAGGTGAACACGCGAGACAACGTCGCCGTCACCCGGAAGGCGCTCCGCGCCGGAAAGCACGTTGCGTGTGTTAAGCCCATGGCGATGAACCTCAGGCAGGCCGACTCCCTGATCGAGCTGGCCGAAGAGCAGGGCTGCGTCTTGTGGTCGTTCGACCAACTGGGCAGCGCCGCCGCCAGCCCCAGGCTCAAGTCGCTGTTGAAAGGCGGCGCCATCGGCCAGCCGATCGCGTTCTACCAGACCATGTGGGCCGGCCTGCCGATGCCGTGGGAGGGGCAGACGGGCCCGAGTTGGTGGCTTGACCCCGAGTTGGTTCCCTTCGGCGCTTGGGCCGACCATGCCATCTACACGATCGCCATGCTCCGCTCCCTCTTCGACGCCGAGGTCGAGCTGGTCCAGGCCGAAATGGGCAACAAGCGCTACCCCAAGCTGAAGCTCGAGGATTACGGCGTCGCCACGCTGCGGTTCACCAACGGCCTGGTCGCCGTCGTCGAGCAGACCTGGACGGGAGGGCCCTACTATCCCAGCTGGACGAAGATAGAGGGCAACGAGGGCGTGATCCACATGGAGCGAGCCGCCTTTGGCGACGACCCCGTGCTCGTCACCGCCAAGGGCGCCAAGCCGCTCAAGCTCGCCCCGCGCCGCCGCGGAAGCAGCCTCGACACCGTTCTGGGGCTTATCCGGGAGGGGAAGGCCAAGCCGAGTCCGGCGCGTGAGTCGCGCACCAACCTGGCCGTCGCCCTGGCCGCCTACAAATCGGCAAAAACCGGCCGCGCGGTCGCGCCCTGAGGCGGACTCCAGGCGCGGTTTGCGCGAGGGCCGGGCGCGCCGGCGTCAGGCCCTCGCGAGCTGCACGGCGACGGTCCGCCGGGCCAGCTCGGAGATTCGCACATCGGTGAAGCCGATGACGATGCTGGAGATGCGATCGTGGAGAGGATCGATCCACTTCGCCGGCAGCGCCTGCGCGCCAAGCATCGTCCCCATCACCGACCCCGCCGTCGCGCCGTTGCAGTCTGTGTCCCAGCCGCCCATCACGGCAATCGCAATCGCGCGCTCGTAGTCGCCCGCGCTGTGAAGCAGGCCCATCAGGACGACGGCCGCGTTGTTGATCGTGTGGACGCCGTGGTAGCGGCCGTACTTGCCATCGATGCGCTCCCAGGTCGTCTGCCAGTCCCGGTCGCGCCCGCACCACTCGACCGTGTCGAGCACGGCCTCGCGCAGCCGGCAGTTCGCCGGGATCTCCGACAGGCCGATCTCGATCAGCTTGTGAAGGTCGCGCTCCACGAACGCCGCGGCGAGCATGGCGGCGAAGAACATCTCGCCGTAGATGCCATTCTTCGTGTGCGAGAGCGCGGCGTCTCGCCACGCCAGCTCCGCCGCGCGCTCGGGCTGGCCCGGCGCCGCCCAGCCCCAGATGTCGGCCCTGATCTGCGCGCCGATCCACTCCCGATAGGGGTTGCGATAGCTCGCGGTCGCTGGCGGCTTCAGCCCGTCAACGAGGTTCCA
>Ga0272448_1007663_pt1 | contig 11385 bp, 9 predicted proteins | sample YNPCB0191_FD_202220 | JGI IMG/M metagenome (GOLD analysis project Ga0272448, IMG submission 202220) | Hot spring sediment microbial communities from Yellowstone National Park, WY, United States - YNP-CB-019-1 | ecosystem: Environmental > Aquatic > Thermal springs > Hot (42-90C) > Sediment... | reverse complement strand
CACTTGCAATAATTATATGGTATCCTTTAAGTTTTTTTGCAAGTTCTTTTCCTGATATGTTTTTGTCAAATATAAATCTATTTACTTTTCCAATAGACGATAATTTCTGTATATGTTTTTTAAAATATTGTCCAAAACTACTGGAATTTACTATTGCTATTCTGATAAATTTTTTATTTAATATTCTGTTCAATTCAAACCACCTTTTTTGTTTTTTACACTGGTTTTCTGTATTCAAAATAACTTCCTAAGATTCTATTTCTTCTGACCATTTAGTATGAAATATTCCATCTTTGTCTATTCTTTCATATGTATGTGCTCCAAAATAATCCCTCTGTGCTTGAATTAAATTTGCCGGCAATCTGGCTCTTGTAAAACTATCATAATAATCAAGAGCACTTGAAATACATAAAAGAGGTATTTGCTTTTTTTTAATTACACAAATAATTTCTCTTAAATCTTTAATGTTTTTTTCTAAATTTTTCATAAATAATTCTGAAAAAAATAAATGTGGTATATCAGAATTTTCTATATAAATGTTTTTCAGAAAATCTAATATTTTTGATCTTATTATACAACCACCTTTCCATATTCTTGAAATTTCGCTTAAATTTAATCCATATCCAAAATTATCTGATGCAACTTTTAATAAATGCATACCCTGTGAATAGGTTATCAATATAGCAGCATAACAGGCATTTTCTAATTTTTTTATAAATATTTTTTTGTTTTTTATATCAAGTTTATTTTCTAATTTTTTATTTTCTGATATTTTGATTCTATAATCTTTATAACCAGAAATAATCCTTGCCTCAACAGCATTGGTTATTGTTGGAACAGGCACTCCTAAATCAAAACTAACTTGTGATGTCCATTTACCTGTTCCTTTTTGTTCTGCTTTATCAAGTATAACATCTACAAGAGATTTACCTGTTTCTGTATCTATTTTTTTAAAAATTTCACTTGTTATCTCAATCAGATAAGAATTCAATTTACCTGTATTCCATTTTTCAAATATTTTCTGAATATCATTATTTTTCATTTTCAAACACTGGTTTATTATATCATAAATCTCAGCGATTATCTGCATAATAGCGTATTCTATTCCATTATGAACCATTTTTACAAAATGTCCTGAAGATGTTTTCCCTATATAACTACAGCAAGGTCCATCATCACTCTTAGCAGATATTTTTAATAATATATTTTCTGTTTTTAACCAAGTATCATAATCACCGCCAGGCATTATTGAAGGACCATACAAAGCACCATATTCTCCTCCTGAAATGCCACATCCAATAAAATATATTCCTTTTTCTTTTAATTCACTATATCTTCTTTCAGTATCTTTAAAATAAGAATTCCCACAATCTAATAATATATCACCTTTTTCTAAAAAAGGCAATAAACCATTTATAATATCATCAACCGGTTTACCTGCTTTAACCATAAGAATAATTTTCCTTGGTTTACTAAGAGATTCTACAAAATCTTTTAAAGAATAAAATGGAATAATATTTTTATTATTACACTTTTCATTTATAAATTCCTGTGTTTTTTCTGATGTGCGGTTATATACAGAAACAGTAAATCCATTTCTTTCAATATTCAGAACAAGATTCTGACCCATAACTGCTAAACCAATTAATCCAATATCTGTTTTTCCCATATTTTTCTCCTTTATGGTTTGTTTCAAACTAATTTCAGTTTAATTTTTATACTCCAGAAAATGCATTAAATCCACCATCAACAGGTATAACTGTTCCAGTAATAAATTTTGATGCATCTGAAGCAAGCCATATACATATACCTATTAAATCTTCTGGTTGACCAAACCTTCCCATAGGTGTATGTGAAATTATAGATTTCCCGCGTTCTGTTAATTCTCCTTTTTTATCCAGTAATAAATATTTGTTTTGTTGTGTTAAAAAAAATCCAGGTGCTATAGCATTCACTCTTAATTTTTTATTGTATTCTAATGCAAAGTGTGTTGCAAGCCATTGTGTAAAATTACTCACAGCTGCTTTTGCAGCAGAATATCCGGGAATTTTTGTTAATGGTCTGAATGCATTCATTGATGAAATATTTATTATTGAACCTCCATCATCATTTTTCACCATATATTTCCCAAATACCTGACATGGCAGAATTGCTCCACCAAAAAGATTAAGACTAATTACTTTTTCTAATCCTTCAAAAGGTAAATTAAAAAAACTTAAATCTTCAGATGTTGTTGCATCTTTTATATTTCCGCCAGCAGCATTTATTAATATATCAATTTTATCATAATCTTTCAGTATAAATTCACAAATTGATTCAATTTTATCTTTTTTAAGAACATCAATTTCATATCCTTTTGCATGTATTCCTTTATATTTTAAAGTATTCACTACTTCATTATAATTTTTTAAATCGCAAATTATTATTTTTGCTCCTGCTAATCCAAGTCCTTCTGCTATTTTTGAACCAAGCACTCCAGCACCACCAGTAATTACTGCTAATTTATTTTCCAAACTAAACATTTTCAATATTTCTTGCATTTTTAAATCCTCTTGCTAATTAAAAATTCTTTATCCTTCTTGTAAGGATATAATATCAAACATTTATCCTTTTATCAAGGATAAATGTAATTATATAATCCTATTACTTATCACAATATTTTGAAACAATCCCAACTATTAAGAAAAAGAGCAAAAAGCAAACTAAGAAAGCGAAACAAGAACAAAGCGAAATAATCAAGCAACTGCAATTTCTTCTAAACCAAAAGAGAAACCTTATGGAACAACAAAAACTTTATACGAGAACATTAAACATTTTGATATACCTTCTGTTAAAAAGGCTGTTCAGAAACTTTGTATAGAGTTAAATGAACCAAAAACTACTACTATAGACAAATGGGATTTCCAACTTTTCTATATGGTTGAAACAACGGAAAAACCACAAAACTAAACTTGCGAACAACTTTTGAAAATCTCAAATGTCCGGTAGTCTGTCTGAAGTTCAAAAGAAAGTATTATCATTATCAAAATTAGTAGCAAATTTATGAAACTGTATGCTAATTATTTGACTTTGACGGGTTAATTAAATAACTTCATATTTCCAGTTTTTTATATTTCTTGTCTTACTATTAAATCCTACTCCGATTATATATATTTTTTTACCTGTATTTAAATATTTTTCATAATACTTCTTTTCTTTTATCTGGTTTATTCCTTGTTGTCCGGTACTGTTGAGTTTGAATTCAAATATATATACTTTATCTTTGAGTTCTAATGCACAGTCCAATCTGCCTATATTTGTCATTAACTCAAAACTACCTTCTATACCAGTTAATGATAATATGGTATATATTATACTGTTGTAATAATCTTCTTTGTTTACAAATATTTCATACGGTATCCCGGCAAATATTGTTTTTATATATTCAAAAAAATTGTCTATTTTTTCTGCCTTTAATAACTTTTTCATCTCTAACAATTTAGCACCATTGTTTGTATCTATCTGACCGCAATATTCCTTAAATAATACATTCAGCAATGAATCTTTTACTTCTAAATTCGGATAATATAATTTGTAATATCTCTTGACATCTTCTAACTTTGTATCCTTTATTGTTAAATATCCTGTCTGGAATAATAAAGCCTCTAATCCTATATTTTCTACTTCATAAACATCAAATACATCTTCTTCTAATATTAAATTTTCTATATTCAATAATGGATAATTCCTTTCTTTCATTAAATTTACTAAAAATGTCGGTGTACCGCTTTTAAACCAGTAATTCTTAAAATCTAAATGGTCAAATAAATTTAATATTGAAAATGGATTGTATAGTGTTTCATTACCACTCCAGTTATATCCATTATACCATAACTCTATCTTTTTTAATATTTCATCTTTTCCTTCATTAAATTTATTACTTAATTTATTTATATATTCATTAAAGTATTTATTTATGTCTTCTTTTTTATATCCTAATATTGAATTATATCTTTCATCTATTGTTATATCATTTAAATTGTTTAATTCTGAAAAAATAGAAGTCCTTGAAAATTTACTCACTCCTGTTATAAATACAAATTTTAGATAATCATCCATTCCCTTTAATATTCCATAGAAGTTTTTTAATATGTCCCTGTTCTGTTTATTTATCTCTGGTTCTGTTATAAAGTCAATTATTGGTTTGTCATATTCATCTATGAGGACTACTACTTTGCCTTTTTTTGATAATTTTTCTATCAATTCTTTAAATGCAGATTTATAATTATCTTCTGTCAATGTTATTCCATAACTCTTACCTATATTATTTACTTCTTTTAAAAAACTTTCTTCTAAGTTCTGTGGAGTTTTATAGTAAAGTACTGATAAATCAATTCTTATTACAGGATATTCCTTCCATTCTATTTTATCGTAAATGTATAATCCTTCAAATAATTCTTTTTTGCCTTTGAATATATTTTCTAATGTGGATACTGTCAATGATTTCCCAAACCTTCTGGGTCTAGATAAAAAATATATCCTACCTTCACTAATTAACTTATAGATATATTCTGTTTTATCAACATAAGTATAATTTTCTTTTATGAGAATTTCAAAACTTTGAATTCCTATTGGTAATTTTTTCATATAATATTATACTACTATAAAAATATTTGTTTGTCAAAATTTGTATGTTTTTTTTGCTAAACCATATGCACAATCTTTTATCATTTCTCTTGCATCAGTTATATCAATAATATGTCTTGCTACAAGTCCTGCAAGCCAGTTTGAATCAATCCGTCTTGCTAAATCATGTCTTGCTGGTATTGAAAGAAAAGCCCTTGTATCATCAACAAAACCTGTTGTATTGTAAAGTCCTGCTGTTTCTGTTATCTGTTCCCTGAATCTTATCATACCATTTATACTGTCATGAAACCACCAAGGTGGCCCAAGTTTTAAAGCAGGATAATGTCCTGCTAATGGAGCCAATTCTCTTGAATATGTTGATTCATCAAGTGTAAACACAACTATTGTAAAATTAGGATTATTACCGTATTTGTTTAATAATGCTTTTAAATTCTCAGTGAATTCTATTCTAACAGGAATATCACAACCTTTATCAGGACCAAATTTCTGATATATTTCTTGATTGTGATTTCTATAACAACCGCAATGTAATTGCATTACCAAACTATATTCAATACTTATTTTTGCCATTTCCATTAATATGTGTGCAGTAAATTTTTTTGAATCATTTTCATTAACAGTATTTTTTAATGCACTGGCAAAAATATTATCAACTGCAATTTCAGACAATTCTTCAGTATATGGGTCTAATACTGCTATATCTATTGATGTAGCACCTAATGATTTAAAAAACTCTATTCTTTTTTTTAATGCTTTAATAAAAGTTCTATAATCTACTATATCAATTTCTGATATTCTACTTAATTCTTCAATATTTTTTCTCCAGTTTTTGCTTTGAATAGATATTACAGCATCGGGTCTGAAAGTCGGAATAATTCGTCTGTTCCAATTAGAACTTTTTATTGCTCTATGATATTTTAAAGTAGATGTGGCTTCATCTGTTGTAGCAAGTACTTCTATTTTAAATTTATCAAACATATTTCTTGGTTTAAATTCTGGTAATTTTAGTTTTTCATTGATTTCATCATAAATTTCCATTGCTGTTTCTTTGGTTAATTTATATTTTATTCCAAATACTTCTGAAAATTCATAATTCAACCATATACTGCTTGGAGTTCCTCTAAATAAATAAAAATTTTCAGCAAAAATCTGCCATATTTTTTTAGGATCTTCTTCAACTCTTTCTTTAATCTCATTTTTATCTTCTAACTCCCCTTTTATAGTGGAATTGTATTTGTGGATTATTGAGTTTTCGTTTTTGTCTGTTTCTATATTTATTTTATTATCCAGTGTTGGAATTCCTAAAGATTCCAAAGAAATACCCTGTGAATAAAGCATCCTGTATAAATAATGATCTGGTATTATAATCAACTCAGTAGGATTACCAAAACTAATATCAGGGTAAGCAAACAATTTCGGATCAACATGACCATGAGGAGATACTATAGGAACATTTTTTACTGATTCGTACAATTCCCTGGCAATTTTTCTTACTTTTGGATTTGGGTCAAAAAATCTATCCGGATCTAAAACTAATTTTTCTTTCATTAATAATTTTTAAATAACTGATGCTTTTGTTTTAAATCAGATTATTAATATGTCGTTCTATATGAGCACTTAAAATTTTGTTATACTCTTTTTCATTATTTTTAAGTATTGAATAAATTTTATCCCTGAAAATATAATCACCTGATGAAGATTGTGAAGTCAATATTGAACCATATGTAACATGCAAAACCTGACGTAAATCGTCGTTTCCTGTACCACTTTCAAGTAAATTAAAGAGTTGAACTCCATTTAATTTTGATAAATCAGGTATTTTGTTTGGATCTGCACTCAATTCATATGTTGCTCTGTCTTTTTCAAACTGTTTCAGTGAAAATCTGTATATATCTCTGAAAAAATCAGGTTCATTTTTTGCAACAACTCTCAGTTCTTCTAAATAATATGTTCCTGCAGTTTTCAGGTGAAAATTCCTACCTGCAATTTTTGGAAGTAAGTGATATATTGAAAACTTGTCACTACCTGAATGTATACTTATCCGAAAACCATATTTTCTGCTGAGTTTAACCAGTTCTACCAGATATTCACTAAATTCTTTAGTATTGTTTATTTTCTTACCATTTATCTTTTTCCAGTAATAGTCAATGGCTTTTTCAAAATATCCCGGAAAACGAGGAGCAACTTCATTTATTTTTACTTTTATTTTTTTCAATTCCTTAAATATTTCTTCAATAAAACTGAGTTTTGTTACATTATCTGTCTCATCAAGTGAAATTTCTGTGGTAAAATCATTATTTCTTATTTCTCTGGTAAGATTGTACATCCTACAGATTTTATTTATAACATTTTTTTGATTGTTTTTCAGTTCATCTGTAAGATCATATGTAAAATGAGCACATCCTGATTCTGCTGCATTTTGTACTTCTGTATCTTTTCTTAAATGGTCACCATCTGCTCCCCACGGTAATGTAAGATTTGCTTCATATGCACTGATTATTGCAGATTCTATAACATCACTGAAGGTCCTTTTAGTCCGTTCTAATTCACGTGCTGACTGTTGTGCTAACATAACGTTTAACGAGTATTTTTTTGTTATTTTAGCCTGAACTATATTACCGAGTACCCAAGGTGAACGATATCCTAACCCAATAATAGGACCTTCTTTTAATACTGATGGTTTTAAAATTGGTATCTTATTCATATAAAATTCTTCGTACTTTTTTACATTTTTTTAGGAATAAAGTTTGACTCTAAAAAAGCTTCTGCATATTTTGTTCCACACATATAACCACGCGTTTTTGCCAATCCTTCTATGTAATTGAGTATTCCCGGTAAAACACTGAACTGGCTTTTTTGTGTTTTCATGGCTAATATTTTTTTATCAAACGTATCAGTGATATCTACAACAAGTGATGGAAACGTAAACAATTCAAGTATTTCATAAAAAAACATATACTGTGTATACCATGGTTTACCTAAGTCAACTAATACATTTTCTGTAGCTTTCCACCTTGCTTCTTCTGTAATTACTGATATTGCCCTGTGGTCACGGTGTTTATCCTTATTCCAATGAGTAAATATCACATCCGGTTTGAATTTACGAATAATTCTCACGCATTCCTGGTATATTTCTTTTGTGTTTTCTACTCCCTGACAAGGCAAACCTAAGTTGATTTTTTCTTTAATCCCAAGGATTTTCATGGATTTCTTGTTTTCTTCATCTCTGATCAAACCTATTTTATTTTTCAGTTTTATATCAGAATATGCGGTCTCTCCTGTAGTAAATACTACAAGAACTACTCTACTGCCCAGGGCTGAAAGTTTTGCTATTGTACCTCCAAGTCCTATTATCTCATCATCAGCATGTGCTGCAAATACAAGTGAATTTTTGAAATTCATATTTTTCTCTAATTCTGTCTGAAATTGTCTCATTATAATTTAATGGTTGTTTTTTTTAATAAACTGGCTGAATCATTATCAAGATACATATACACATTTTTATGTTTTCTCAAAATAGATGCTGGAACATCAGAAGATATTTTACCTTCTAAACAATTTTTTACTGCTTCTGCTTTTCTTTTATCCGGAACTACACATATTATGTTTTCTGATTTGAGTATCTGATTTATTGACATACTAATAGCTCTTGATGGAACATCATCAAATGTTTTAAACCATCCTTCACCAAGTTGTTGTCTCCTGCATTTCTCATCAAAATTAACTACAATATATGGTTTCTCTGTAACAAAATCTGCTGGTGGGTCATTAAACGCTAAATGACCGTTCTCACCTATACCAACAAATGCTACATCAACTCTGTATCTTGAAATTATTTTATTTAAACGCTCACACTCTTTTTCAGGATCATCTGCACTTCCATTCACCAAATATACTTCACCCGGATGTACTTTATTTATTAGTCTTTCTTTTAAATATTTTCTGAAACTTGCAGGATGTGTTTCTGGTATACCTATATATTCATCTAAATGAAACATTGTAGTTTTTGACCAGTCAATAGATTTATTTTTTGTTAATGCATCAAGAAATTCAAACTGTGATGCACCTGTAGCAGCTATAAAAGTAGCTTTTCCATTAGTTTCTATAGCTCTGTGTAAAATTTCAACTGCTTTATTTGCAGCCGCCTGTCCTAACTCTTTTTTTGATGAAAAAATTTTTAGTTCCATATTTGTCTCCTATAACCTTTATATATATATGCCTTTACCTTAAATATTTGTTGAAAAATTCAATCATTTTTTCAGGATGACATTGGTGCCCACCTGAAAAAATATCTATTTCTAATTTATCTTCTGCCCGAGCCGATTTATAAATTTTTTTTACTTCTTCACAACAAACTCTCTGCTGTTCTATCGGGAAACAGGTATCATCTATTCCTGCCTGTAACATTAAAGGTTTTGGTGCAATAAGTCCTATTATATCAGAAACATCTCCATATTTATATATGCCAGGTAAAAACTGGCTTCCACAGGTATTCATCCCTCTTGGGTCAAGTACATAACCAATTGTCTTAGGCATATATCCCATTATTACAGATGCTTTTACTCTGTTATCAAATATTGATATGTATGTAGTCCTTGTCCCTCCAAATGATAATCCACAGGCACCTATTTTTTCTCTATCCACATAAGGCAAAGTCAGAAGATAGTCAATTGCCTTCATCATATCCCAGATATTCAAGGTCAATAAAACATCTCCTAAATAAAGTGCCTTGATAAAATTAATGTTACAGGGATCTCTTCCAAATGGATCTTTAATTGATTTTAATTCTCCAAATACTCTTGCATCAGGTGCTAAAACAACATAACCCTCTTCTGCAAGTACCTGTCCATAATTGTATTTTGCAGAATTTATTTCATTCTTTCTCTCATTGCATTCTCCACCTTCAATTATCCCTACAACAGAATCCTTACCAAAAAATCCATGTCCATGTAATGCCAGAACTGCAGGATATTTCTCCTTTTTTTCTTTTGCTCCTTTCGGTACAAGTAACCATGCTGGTATTGAAAAATATTTTTCTGTATCATATACAACTTTATAACGAATATATTTGTCGCAATCTACTTTACTGATTATTTCTGCATTAAGTGGAACTTGTTTAGGAAATTCTCCTAATAATTGCGTTAATTTCTTTTTAAAATCTTGTTTCCACAGTTTAAAATCTTTGAATTTACCATTTACAAAATGATATTCAGGTTTTATTTCTTTAAATCTTTCTTCAAAATACTTTTCTAATGAAAAATTATGTTGTTTCATTTTAATAGCTCCTTTACTTTTATTGGTAATCCTGTTTTTAAAGATTTATTCCCTGCAATGCCTATCAATATTGACATTGCTCCTGACCATGAACCTGCCATATGTCCTAATGGATCTTTATCTACTTTCCCTACTAACATATTCATTAACCGTGCATCACCACCACCATGTCCACCTAAAATATCAATGGTACTCACTTTCGGTACATTTATTATGTTTGGATTTCCAAACTGCGGATATATTCTTATCACGTTATATTTTTCATTTGTGTTCCATGGATCATTATCTATTATTTCCGCATCTATCCTTCCTTTGTTCCCATTCAATGACATCCGCCAACCTTCATAAGGCATAAATGCATTTAATGAATATGAAAGCAATGTGCCTTTCTCATACCTGACAATAACTGACATAGTATCTTCTATATTTATTTCATCTGCAAACACACACCTATCACGGTAATAATTATCTTCTTTCTCTGAATCTAAATATATTTTTTCCATAACCGGGTCTGCTTTTATATCAAAATAAAATTCACAGGTCTTTGCATATTTACAGGTTAAACACCTTTCTCCTTTTTCTTTTCTTGTTGGACCATAAAATTTTAAATCTCCAAAAGCAAATACTTGTTCTGGTTCCTGTTCCAAATACCAGTTAATTAAATCAAAATGATGTGTTGCCTTGTGTACCAATAATCCTCCTGAATTCTCTTTCTGCCTGTGCCATCTGCGAAAATAATCTGCTCCATGCCGGATATCCAGGTACCAGTGAAAATCAACTGATAATATATTACCTATAAAACCACTTTTTATTATTTCTTTTATTTTTGTCACATAGGGAATAAACCTGTAATTAAATGTAACTGTTACTTTTCTGCCTGTCTTTTTCTCTGTATCTAATATCATCTTACATTTTTTTTCATCTATTGTCATTGGTTTTTCTGTAATAACATCACAACCTTTTTCAAGTGCCCTTATAATGTATTCATGATGAAACGCATCTTTACAAGTTACTATGATAATATCCGGGACTGTTTCTTTTATCATTTCATCAAAATCCGTATATGCAGGTATATTTTTGCCCAACAACTGATTAAATATTCTCATCCTTGTTTTATTTATGTCACACAAACCGACTATCTCACAAACATCACTGTGAAACTTAGTCATAAACTCTGCATAAAAAAGTAACGCCCTACAACTTGTTCCTACAATAGCATATCTTTTCTTTTTCATCTTTATTCTCCATTCCATTTTTTCAATGTTCTACATAGAATTTAGAACCATACTCAACAAATGTCTGCGACATTGCATTTATTTTTTCTTGCGTATGTCCTACTGCTTGTGGTGAAGGATACCATTTTGCAATAAATCCACCATTAAATTTACCAAATGAATCTATTAATTTCCTGGCATAATTCTTTACATCGTCTACTGTACCTCTAATCATTGTATTCTGAATATCCACTGGACACCAGAAACAAAT
>Ga0272448_1007662_pt1 | contig 11386 bp, 11 predicted proteins | sample YNPCB0191_FD_202220 | JGI IMG/M metagenome (GOLD analysis project Ga0272448, IMG submission 202220) | Hot spring sediment microbial communities from Yellowstone National Park, WY, United States - YNP-CB-019-1 | ecosystem: Environmental > Aquatic > Thermal springs > Hot (42-90C) > Sediment... | reverse complement strand
CGTTTCGTATTCGCTTCGCTCTTGCGAAAGAAAATAACTGAAAAGGAAAAGTGCGCGTTCGTCGTAGATCACGATATCGTTTTCATAGATGCTATTTCCAACAGGCTGATAGTATTCGACGGAAGACCTTCTGTTAAAGGCCACGCTTCTTCGCCGTATAAAAAGCGCGATGGGATGAACAATTTCTTGCGAGCAATCGGGGTAACAATGCGACGAGACAAGGACTCAAAAAGACCGAGAATAAACAAGCCCGGCAGCGTTCTCGATCGCGAACAAAAAGAAAAAGGCGAGTATTATTATTCTTTGGAATGATATGACTCCTATATTATTCGCGTTATATATCGTGGTACAGGTAATACTCCCAAGGATGTGGCCTGAGCCTAATCGAATCGATCTCCTTTGTTTTTTTGTACTCGATCCAAGTTTCCAACACATCTTTAGTAAATACTCCTCCTTCGAGAAGAAACTCGTGGTCGTTTTCAAGTTCCTTGAGCGCTTCTTCAAGCGAGCCAGGCAGTTTCGCTATCTTTGTGGCTTTTTCTTTTGATAATTTGTATATGTTTTCATCGACAGCATCGCCCGGATGGATTTTCTTTTTTATGCCGTCAATACCCGCCATAAGCATTGCCGCAAAAGCAAGATAAGGGTTGCAGCTAGGGTCTGGCGGTCTGTATTCTATGCGAACCGCCGAGCTCTCTCCTTCCTCTACTACTGGAATACGCACAGCAGCACTTCTATTTCGATAACTATAAGTCAAGTTTACAGGAGCTTCAAAACCAGTCACAAGCCTTTTGTACGAATTCGTTGTTGGGCTGATAATAGCTGCAAGTGCTCGTGCGTGTTTAAGAAGTCCTCCGATATAATAAAGGGCTGTTTCGCTAAGGCCAGCATAGCCATTGCCTGCAAATATGTTTTTTCCATCTTTCCACAAGCTTTGGTGCGTATGCATTCCAGAGCCGTTATCGTTAAAAAGCGGTTTTGGCATAAATGTCGCTACCTTTCCGTGCTTTCTTGCGACATTTTTGACAATGTATTTATAAATGATTATTTTGTCTGCCATCTTCGTTAGCGAATCATATTTCACTCCTACTTCGCATTGACCTGCAGTCGCGACTTCGTGATGATGTTTTTCTACTGTTATTCCAATCTTTTGCATCGTCAGCACAATATCGTTTCTTATTTCGTGGAGGCTATCGTGTGGCGGTGCCGGGAAGTATCCTTCTTTATAGCGTGGCCTATATCCGAGATTTTTGCCACCGTTTTCATCTACTTTTCCTGAGTTCCATATACCTTCAGCAGAATCTATGAAATAATAACCAGAAAATTCGTTTTGATCATATCGGATTTCGTCAAAGATGAAGAACTCTGGTTCAGGGCCAAAGTACGCGACATCAGCGATGCCTGTCGACTTGAGATATTTTTCTGCCTTCTTTGCTATGAACCGGCAGTCTTTCGAATAGTACTCTTTTTTTACTGGATCATAGACATCGCAGATTACGCTTATCGATTTACTTGAGAATGGATCCACAAAAACAGTCGAGTAATCTGGTACTAAGTACATATCGCTTTCGTCTATCTCTTGGAATCCTCTTATCGATGATCCATCAAAAGGAAAGAAGTCCTTCTCTGTAAAGCTGAGCGCGTCGACAGGGACAGTAAAATGCTGCAGTAATCCTAAAAGATCAGAAAACTTAACATCCATTAGTCCGCATTTTTCCTTTTCGGCTAATGCCTTCGCATTTTTTCCATCCATTTTTTCACCCACCTTTTCTTCATAATAACATTAATTTTAATTTTTGCTATTTTTTTGATGTTTATATGTATTTCCATAGTTTTCCTAAACGAAAAATAGCAATGTTTAAAAATCATAGTTTACAAATGTTTGTTAAATCAAAGGTTTTTAATATGAAAACTGAACAAATAGATTCTACAGATCAAGACATACTTCTCGCGCTTCGGACCAATTGCAGAAGATCGGCTCGTGAGATTGCAAAAGAAATCGGCATTAGCCCAGCAGTATTGATAGAGCGATTAAAACGTCTCGAGCAAAAAGGTATCGTGAAAGGGTATGTTGCCAATTTAGATTTTTTAAAACTCGGCTATGAATTTATGGGATTCGTGCAGATAGCAATAGAACCAGGCCATCTACTAGAAGCGCAAGAAAAGATAAGTAAGCTCAAGGGTGTCTATGCTGTTTATGATATTACAGGAGAATATGACTCTGTCGCATTAGTAATCGCCAAAACTAGAAGTGAATTCAGCGCGCTTATAAAAAAGATACACGCTACCCCTCATATAAAACGTACTAATACAAGCATGGTGCTAAATGTAGTTCAGGATCCTTTTTCATTTAAGGATCTATGATTTCCTAACTTGATTCTGCCTCGGAGTTTATTTTAGAGAAATGAATTAGCGGACAGTCTACTGCGTACGCATTTGAAGTAAGGTTTTTAAATATAAACTTACCATAAAATTTATATGAGATTGGAAATTAAAAATGGTGCAAAGAAGTTGGATGTTATTAAAGAAGAGACACGAAAGATTATAGAGTCTGATTTTAATACTGTTGCAATCATAGAAGGAGGCGCGATTACTATAGAAGAAATTTCTATGTTATATAAAACGAAGGGCGGGGTCCTCTTTGAGAAAAGTGGTAATGATCTAATAGCTGACATAAGGACGAAATCACGTCCGGCCGATAATTTTACGCTTTATATGGTTTTATGCATCATAATTGGTCTTTTCTTTATGGTTGTTGGCGCGATTTTATTCCCTCTTATACTATGGTATTTAGAAGAAAATGAAAGAAAAAAATCTGAAAGTGAAATGTCAAAAAGCTTGTTGAGGGCAGTGAGGCAGGTTGCAGAAAGACAAAAATTAGAAATAAAAAGTTAGAGGTTGGGTAAAACTATGAAAGGTATTAATTTTAAAGCTCTCGTTATAGCAATTATTTTAACCATCCTTTTGAGTTTCATACTCGATTTTATTATTGCCTCCATAGGCGGCGCAGCATCAGGAGTTATTGGAGTTTCTTATTCGTTCTTAATGATGGGTTTGTTAGACTTAATCTTATGGGTTATCCAAATTTTACTGATTATTTTGTACCCAGCAATCGCTGCGTATATATATTACAAATTCAATGATTCTACGATAACAATGAGTGACGGTGCTCTCGTAGGTGCAAGTTATAGGTTCTTATATATAATCTTAATCTTGTTACTTATGGTTCTTACTATCTTTTTTTCAGGAGTAATGGCAGCGCTGCTGCCAAATGTAGGACTAACAAAACAGGCAGGGGGTTTATATGGACCAAATCCCGCTAATATACTTCTGAGTCCCTTTGGTCCTATCCTTGCTATTATCAGTCTTATCTGGGGTTGTATCTGTTGGTTAGGACAGATACCGCTATGCGCAGCTATTGGAGCTATTGTTGGCGCGATTCTTGGAAAGAAAAAATCGCAAGACGATCTGGGCTTTGAAGAAAGTAAAACATCAGAGAAAAGTAAGACATCGTGGGACGAAAGCTGGTAAACTAATTTTTTTTATCATTTGTTTTTTGCATTGACCATAATATTAAAAAAGTTGCTCTAATATGATATAAACACATTTTGAGGTGGAAAATATGCCAGAAAAAAGGCCATTTGATATCTTGAACAACGCGCTGAATAACACAGTGATTGTTGGTATGAAAGGCGGATATGAGTTTAGGGGCTTGATGGTAGCGTACGATGTGCATATGAACATAGTACTCGAAAAAGCAGAACAGATAGAAAACGGCGAGGTTAAGCGAGGAATAGGAACAATACTATTGCGAGGAGATTCAGTAACGTATATCTCACCTTCCTGATTTATCCAAGGCTCAATTGCCTTGGTTTTGGGCTCATAGCTCAGTGGTAGAGCGCTCGCCTTGCACGCGAGAGGCCGGGGGTTCAAATCCCTCTGAGTCCACTTTAATCTGCAGCATTTATCCTAAGATAACGATACATTTTTAAACACTATATAACACTATATATACATGGGCGAAGAAGTCTTTGAACATTTCAAGAATAATTCAAAGTTCTATCCTAATTACAGGTATTTCGAATATGTGAGCGAGAGAGACGCGATTGAAAATGCTTTTTCAAAGATAAAGGAACTCGCCTTGGAAACAAAAGAATACGATAAGACAATAAGATGGTTTGAGACGCTTAAGGAATTGGTTAATTCGGTCGATTTAGGCGTAATAGTATATGGTAAAACAGTATATGGTGGCACCAATGTTCACTCAAGCGATCTTGACATTTACTTAGTATTCTTACAATCGCCGCAAGAACTTCCGTCACATATAAGAGATATAACTTGGAATCTTACTCGCTATGATGTAGCGCCATCTTTTCTTCACAGCAAAGAATTTTACCAAAACGGCAATAGAGTTGACAGAATAAGTGGATGGGCTCGTTTCGGTCTTTTCAATCATCTTTTAGTTTATCCTTCTGAGAAGCTTCCGTCTTTAATTAATATAATAGAGGATAGCAGGGAATTCGTTGAAAACTCAGAATTTTTTAAAGCCGGCGTAGGAGAATTATTGACTTATGCGGCGTATAAGATATTAGATAAGAAAGAAAAAGAATATTTTTATAGCGAAGATGAAGCAAATTTGTTTTTCTCAAAAAAGTTGCCGGCCATAGTAGTCCAAACAGATTGGGGTATGCCAACTCCTCTTGAGGTAAATAGAGAAGTTAGACAGGTTTTTAAAGAGAAATTTAGCGAAACAGACCTTTATCGGCTCGCTTTGGCTGCTATGAGGCGTATCAACATAAAAAAAGAAAAAAGAAAAGGATTGGCTTATCAGTTTGTGAAAGAACTGAAACCGAGAAACTTGTTGAAACTGCCGGGTTGATGCAATCGGCAGTTATACAAAGCCCTTAAAAATATATTCTTAGAATTGAAAAATATGGATCTTCTTTCCCTTTTGATATTTCTTATACCTATCTATATAGCGAATTCCAGCCCGGTCGTCTTGGGCGGCGGTTATCCATTGGACTTTTACAAAAATTTTTTTGACGGCAGAAGAATTTTTGGCGATGGCAAGACCATAAGAGGATTTGTCGCGGGGGTTATTTGCGGAGCCCTTGCAGGCGCTTTGATCGCTGATGTTTATTTGTTGCCTTTCTTTGCCGACAAGAAAATGCAGATATTTGGAGCGTTGGCGCTTGCCTTTGGCACTCTGGTCGGCGATGCAATCGGGAGTTTCATAAAGAGACGCTTGGGCATAGGAAACGGAAAACCATTTTTCTTGGATACTATGATGTTTGTTGTCGTAGCGTTGTTGTTCGTTTATCCTTTCGTGCTTCCATCGATTTATCAATTCGAAAATCTTTTGTTTATCTTTGCCCTGACGGTAATACTCCATCCTCTCACGAATTTTATAGCAAACAAGCTGGGGTTGAAAAATGTTCCGTGGTGAATTGAAAGCTTCGGTTGTCAGGAGGGCTATAGAATCCGGCAAGGCAGAGAAACTCAATGAGGAGATAGAATACATACGGTTTGGCAAACCTTATGGTAAAATAGAGCGCGGAACAGTCATAACAAAAGAAAAAATAATCTGGGGTTATCCACACATACCAAGAATTTTTACCTTAAAGAACGGCATAGACAGAAACATAAAGACAGAGACTTTCTATGTAGAAGAAAAAATTGACGGCTACAATTTGAGAATAGCGAGCGTAGGCGGCGAGATTTTTGCATTTACGCGAGGCGGTTTTCTTGATCCTTTCGCAACAGAAAAAGCGCGCGATATGAGAGAATTGAAAAAATTTTTCGAAGAGAATCCATCGCTTGTCTTGTGTTGCGAGATGATCGGAAATACTCCATTCACTGAACCGACTGAAGATTTCGACGTGAAACTCTATGTTTTTGACATCGATAACGGCTCATCCTATCTTGCACCGCTTGAGAAATATTCTCTCCTGAAAAAATATTCGATAAACTGCGTTCCTTTCTTGGGAAGGTATAACAAAAACCAAATCGATGTCGTAAAAAAATTGGCTTTTTATCTGAACAAGGGAAAGCGCGAGGGGATGGTTATAAAGAGTAGCGATCGCGCGCAGGTAGTGAAATACGTCACGCCAGCGGCAGACATTGAAGACATTGAAAAGGGCGCATATACATTTTTTGATATGCCTCCTGGCTTTTTTATGCAGAGAATTTTCCGCTCCTCGTTTTTTATAAGGGATTTTGAATTCGACAGGGAAGAATACGCGGCAAAATTGGGCGCCGCTTTTTATATAGGTCTCGCGAGGGCGATATCCGACGTTGCAAACAACAGGGAAATCGAGGAAGAATTCCAATTGAAATCGATCGATAAAAAATCGTTTGAGCGATTAGTCGCGCATATGGGAAAAGAGATAGGTATAAAAATGATATCTTCAAAAAACGAGAACGGCAAATGGACAATAAGGTTTTCAAAAGTCTATAAGAGGACGACAAGGCTGATAAGAGATTTTGTTTATGGTAAATCGCAAATTGACTGAAAGGTGATTTTATGGAAATTTTGTTTTGGATAATCGCTGCGCTTATTTTTGATTCTCTGGTAGGGCTTTCTGGTGCTGTTACCCTAGCAATACAAAACGACAAGACGATGAAGTTTCTTTCATTTGCCTTGGTTGCTTTTGCAGCAGGCGCTCTTATCGGAGGCGGTTTTTTCCACCTCCTTCCAGAAGCGAGCGAAAATATCGGAGATTTCCTATTAGTGATGGTTTTGGCAGTAACTGGCTTTGTCGTTTTTTTAATTCTCGAAGTCGCATTGCACTGGCATTCTTGCGAGGAATGCAAAATGCACGCCTTCAGCTATCTTGTCCTCATCGGTGATGCTTTGCATAATATTATAGACGGAATCATAATAGCCGCGTCGTTCCTAATTTCAATTCCAGTCGGCATAGCAACCACTATCGCGATCATCTCTCACGAAATTCCGCAGGAATTGGGCATATTCGGCGTGCAGGTTTATGGCGGCGTCAAGCGCGAAACAGCGTTGAAAAATTCTCTTTTGGCGCAGTTGTCGTGTTTAATTGGCGGTATCGCTGCTTATTTTTTCTTTGATACTGCCAGAGCCCTTTCCTATTATGTCCTTCCTTTTGCTGCCGGCGGCTTTATCTATATAGCGTCTTCTGATCTCATTCCAGAACTGCATAAAGAAAGCAATCAAAAAAAGCTAATCGGCTTTTTCGTTTTCTTAGTTGGCCTGGTGTTTATGTATCTCATGCATTTCTTGGAGTAGATAGAGTATAGAGGCATAATAAAGAGGTGTAATAGAGAGATGTAATAAAGAGGTTTAATAGAGAATGTACTAGGAGGTGTTTTTGTGAAAAAAAGAAATGTTTTGATATTGGGCGCTGCTGGGAGAGACTTTCACAATTTTAACGTTTATTTCAGGAAGAACAAGCAATACAACGTCGTCGGATTTACCGCAACACAAATACCAAACATCGAAGGAAGGAAATATCCGCAGAAATTGGCCGGAAGATATTACCCGGAGGGCATTCCGATATACGAAGAAAGCAAGATGGAAGAGATAATAAGACAACAAGATGTTGATGAAGTTTATTTCTCTTATTCAGATGTTTCTCACGAGTACGTTATGCATCTTGCTTCGCGAGCGCAGGCTGCTGGCGCGTCGTTCGTTCTTCTCGGCCCGAAAGACACTATGCTGAAAAGTTCGAAAAAGGTTATCGCCATCTGCGCGGTGCGAACTGGGAGCGGAAAAAGTCCGCTAACAAAAAAGATAACCGAAGTGCTTAAAAATTCTGGAAAAAAATTCGTCGTTATCAGACATCCGATGCCATATGGCGATTTGGAAAAACAAGTTGCGCAAAGATTCAAGAACCTTGCTGATCTTGACAAGCATAACTGCACGATAGAGGAAAGAGAGGAATACGAACCTCACATAAACAACGGTGCGGTAGTGTACGCAGGCGTGGATTACGAGAAGATATTGCGAAAAGCTGAGAAAGAAGCCGACATAATCATTTGGGATGGGGGAAACAACGATTATCCTTTTTACAAACCAGATCTTCTCTTTGTTGTAGCGGATTCTTTGCGCGCAGGGCACGAGACGCTTTACTATCCTGGCGAGACAAACTTTAGGATGGCAAATGTCGTCGTGATAAACAAGAAGAGCGAGAACTCTGAGGGCGCGAATGCGATCGCCGACGCTGTAAAAAAATACAATCCCTCAGCAAAGGTGATTGCAACTGATCTTGAACTCATAGCAGATGAGAAAATAGACATCAAGGGAAAGAAAGTACTTGTAATAGAAGACGGACCGACAGTGACTCACGGCGGAATGCCTTTTGGCGCAGGCTACAAATATGCAAAGCAGGCAGGCGCAGTTATAATAAACCCGCGAGAGTGCGCAGTGGGCAGCATAAAAAAAGCATTCGAGAAGTATAGCCATCTCCGCGAGGTCATGCCCGCTCTTGGCTATTACGGCGAGCAGTTGCGCGACTTGGAGGAAAGCATAAACAAAAGCAATGCTGAAGTAGTGGTTTCGGCGACCCCGATAAATCTCAAGAGAGTAGTGAATATTGCAATACCTATATTGCACATAACCTATCGCATAAAAGAGCAAGAAGCAGGAAACATAGAAAGTATATTGCGCTCTTATGGTTTTCTTTGATTGTTTAATTTACATTTCTGCTATAAAAGAAGCATAAAGCGGAGCGAATAGCTTGTACGCGCCCCGTTTTACCTTTATTACGTCTCCTCGTTCCAAAAGCCGAAGAAGCAATGTTGCGGTAGGGCCCTCGTTTTTCTTTATCGCCCGCGCGATTTCTGTTACTGTTGCCTCGCCGCTTAGCGCGAGTTGCTTTAAAACTGATTTTTCGGCTGGCGAAGCGTCTGCATAAAGAGCACCGAACCATTCGTTAGCAAGCATAGACAATATCGCTTTTTTTGAACTTATGTAATGTGCCTTCGTGATTATTCGCTCGCCTTCGTGGGCATTCTCGTATAAATACCACAACAAGAACTGCAATAATCTTGGGTTTCCACCGCTCTCTTGATAGAGTACCCGCGCGCATTCCTCGCCGACTTTCGGCATTCCTTCCTCGCTTTTTGTCATCTTTTCTATGTATTCCCTAAAATCCTGTTCTTCTATCGCTTTTAATTCTGTGAGCATACATCCAAGCGGCGGGCGCAATCTCTTTGTCGATGAAACGATAAAACCAACTTCTTTTTCTCTCTCGACAATACTCGCCATCTCATCTATCACGCTTTGCGGTTTTTTGCAGTTGTCCATCTGCGATATTATTATTACCAGCCCTGTCTTGAGTAATTTTTTTGCCATTTTTATAATCCAATCAAGGTCAGCGCTTTTCGCGCTTATGAAACTCTCGGCAGCGTTTTTTTCAATCTTGCCGTTTTCTTCAAATTCTCTCACGATTCTGTTTATCTCTACTTTCAAGTTTTTTATCAATTCTTTCCTGTCGCTGTTTTTGTGAATCTTCAAAAAACACACTGGGAGTTTTTCTTTTTCTGCTTCTTGTTTTGCAAACCTTAATAATGTTGTTTTTCCAGTTCCAATCCCACCGATAATCAAAAGAAACCAACTGCTACCGCTTGCTACTTGGCTCAAAAAATTGATTATAAGTTTCTGTTCTGTCTTTCTATCTATAATGGCCTTGGGCATTCCCCACGGCGTAAAAGGGTTGTTTTTCATAAAATCACTACATATATTGTAGTGTTTGTAGTTTTAAATCTATCGACAAACCACAATATTTATAAATAGCCAAAAACTGTATTATCACAGTAAAGGTGTTATTTATGAAAAACATATATGCATTTTGTTTTGTTGCGTTGTTGTTAGTTTCTCTTATAACCGCGCAAGCATCTGGATCAGGCGCCCAGCCGTCAACTGGCCAAAGCCAAGACATTCAAGCAGTCTCGGGCATGTTTTTGATAAATCAAAGCGGCGATAAAGGCGAAAATATCACAGTGACCATAATCGTGCCTTTGTTAAATAGGACCTCTATATCTCAACAACAACGAGATGAAGCAGATAAGATACTGAAGGATATAAGAGCAATGTGCGATCAACAATCTTATCCAAATATTTATCATACAAAAGATGAATGTATAGTAGCACAATCACAGCAGCGTTTGGGTGCTGCAAGTGTTTTTTATCGTTCAATAGAAAACGCAACGATTGGTTTTGCGATTTACAATCCTAAGAGTGCTAACTATGAACCAATAGTTGACTGCGGAGGCGCTAACGGGTTAAAAGCCAGTGGGCCGGGCGTGCAAAACGATCAGTATGGTACTTTGGTCTATCAAGTTAACTGCAAAGTTCCAGATTCTCTCTACCGCGGCATGAAAACAAAAGTTTTGATTACATATTTAGATAACAATCAACCGGTTCTGATAAAAAACGAAACCAACCAATATCAATCATATATCGTAAGCGTAGAGCCAAGGGCAATAGAAATTTCTGATGTGAGCGTCAATTTAATCGATGTGCTTTATACTCAAATAACTGAAAGTATTCGCGCAGCAGCAAACCAGCAGCCTACTGCTTGCTTAGGTTTATTCGTTATTCTTGGTCTGTTATTGGCTTCTATGTATTTCTCCGGAAAATCCCCAATATCTCTTCTTGATATAACAACGCCGAGATTGCCATCACCGAAGGGTCTTACTGCGAGCGGTCAAATCCTTTTGCCTTATGGTTATCAGGAAATGAAGAAAGCTGCAGCAGGAAAACTTGCAGCAGCTGGAGTTGCGTTAAAAGCCACTGTTGACAGGCTTTCTCAGAATTATCAATACTCGTCAGATTGGAGGAAGGCCAAAGCAGATATTGATAAATTGAGTCCTTCTCCAGAACAAAGAAGGGTGCTTGAAGCGCTTGCATTACATGCATTCTCAGGTGGTAAGAAATATTCTGACATAAAACATCTACTGTCTAAATTACCTTCTAAATATGGTGATAAAGAGCAGCAGACAGTAGCGTCGATATTGGCTGCAATGACCGCCCAAGGCGGTGCTTCTGCTCATACAGCCGCAGTTATCAAAGATGTTTTCTTGACTCAAAGAATGCTGGATGGTATGAGCTATTTAGGTGGCACGCCGAGCAGTAAAATCGGTAAAAAGATAGTAGGATTTGTGAACACTGTGGCTGGTCCGAACAGATATAATAACATATCCACTGCGATTACTGGTGGTATTGGCTCCATAATAAGAACAGGCAGGACAATGAAATCAGTTACAAAAGAAATGGTAAAAACCGCCCCAGAATTAGCGAGAGGTACTGCTCGGGCAGTTATAGAGACTATAAGTCCGACTGCAATGGCAAGAATAAAATCGACAGCTGCAGGAGAAGGCGCGGCGGCCAGATTGGCAAAACAATTAGTAACTC
>Ga0272448_1007661_pt1 | contig 11388 bp, 12 predicted proteins | sample YNPCB0191_FD_202220 | JGI IMG/M metagenome (GOLD analysis project Ga0272448, IMG submission 202220) | Hot spring sediment microbial communities from Yellowstone National Park, WY, United States - YNP-CB-019-1 | ecosystem: Environmental > Aquatic > Thermal springs > Hot (42-90C) > Sediment... | reverse complement strand
GAAAGCCGTGGCTCCTCCGACGGTCGCCATGGCCAAACCTCCGGGAATGTGTCCCAAGAATTTGTACGCCGCATCATAGAGTCTCTTGGCAATGCCCGCGTTGAAAGCAATCTGCCCCATCAAGACAAAAAGCGGAATGACCGTGAATCCGTAGGAAGATAGCACATCGAAAACATCTTTGGCCAAAAGATTCATGGCGGCTTTTCCGGAGACGACGAAGCTAAATCCCACGAATCCAACCAAGGCCATCGCAAAGCCCAGTTCGATTCCCGTGAAAAAGAGCGCCAGGACCAATAAAAGCCCAATCAGACCGATCGCCAGTTCACTCATATTTCTCCTGAAAGATCTTGATCATGTCGGCGAATAACACCGCGCTCTCCAAAAGGCAGCTCATTCCGATTCCATAGACGATGGGGAAGAAAGGAAGCTGCAGGGTGGGAGATACTTCACTCGAGCGCTGAAGATCCAGCCCCATCTGGAAGAGATTCCATCCGATTACGATGAAAAGCACCATCGCCGCGCTTCGCGTCGCTACTTGGAAACCCTTCCGCCCCGGAGGGGAAAGTTTGGAGATCAAGAAATCGACATAAATGTGGCCCTTGACCCAGGAGGTAAGGGGGATCGAAAAACCAACCGCGACGGCGCCGAAAAACGCCACAAGTTCAAAGGCCCCAACCAACGGTCTTCCGAAAGCCCGTAAGATGACATCACTGACGGTAAGCAACATCATCGCAGTCAGAGTGATCCCGGCAATCGTGAAGGCGCCTTTGCTGAGGCGATAAATCCAGGATAGGATTTGATCCATTGGTCCCTCGCCCGAATCGGCCGCGAACGGTCTGGGTCTTTAAGGCTGTTTTTTCAGGAATTCCAGGCAAAATTTTAACGCCTCTTCACCTGGAAGCCCCTTCGCCTTCATATTCTGGACGTAATCTTGGAGGATCGGCTGGGTGGCCTTGGCCCACCGTTCGTTCTCCTCGCGACTGAGAGAGATGATTTGGTTCCCCAGTCTTTGGGAAAACGCCTTTCCCGATTGGTCGATTTCGTCCCAAAGTTTTCCCGTCTTCTCCACCCATTCCTGATTGATTTTCTCGACGGTCTGTTGAATTTCGGAGGGGAGGGAGTTCCATTTTTCGAGGTTCATGACGACGAAAAAGGCCGTGCTGTAAGCCGAACCATAGCTCTCCGTCGTGTATTTCACCACTTCCCCCCATTTCCATCCTTCCAGAGCTTCCATGGGGGCCATGGAGCCTTCGGCCATCCCTCGCTTCAGGGCGTCATAGGTCTCCCCCATGGGCATGGCCACCGGGATGGCCTGCAATGCCGTTACAACCTTCGCACTTAAGCCTGTCGATCGGATGCGGAGCCCTTTAAGGTCCTCCAATTTGTATACGGGTTTTTTGGTATGGAGGATCCCGGGTCCATGGGCATGGAAGTAGAGAACTTTCACCTCCGAGAATTCTTTGGGCTTGAATTGTTGGTAGTATCGATTCACCAAAAGGGTCGCTGACAGCCCGTTTTTGTAACCCAAGGGCAAGTCAATCACCTCCGTCAGAGGAAATTTGCCCCGCGTATAACCGAGCACCGACATTCCGATGTCGGAGATCCCTTTCACAACACCATCATAACATTTATCCGCCGGTGTGAGGGTTCCTCCGGGAAAGAGGGTGATCTTCACGCGTCCTTGGGTCCTCTTTTCAACCTCCTTGGCCCATTCATTGGCCAGAATAGTGTTCTTGTGAGGGGCAGGGAAAAAAATCGAGTACGTCAATTCAATGGGTTTCATCTGCCCTAAGGTTGGCATCGATAGGCCAACGACGGCTCCGAGCCATAGGATCATCCCCAGACCAAATCGCATTTTCATCTTTCACTCCCTCCTCTTTGAATGTATCGATTGCGTCCAATTATCTGGAATGACAGACTTTCCATCCGATTCCGAACCCTATGTGATCATCATATCCTGCGGTCGATGATCTTCGGCGCTGGCCCCTCGGGAGATCGGAGACTTTCTGGGGCCACGAGTTTGACTTTGCCGCTCACTCCGACCAATTCCCGTAGGCGACGTTCGATTTGCGCTGAAATGGACTGTAAATTCTTGATGGCATCGGAAAAAACATTCTCATTGACTTCGACCTTTAACTCCAAGGTATCGATCCCTTGGACGCGGTCGGCGATGATCTGATAGTGGGGCTCCACCCCTTCAATTTCCATGAGGATCGATTCCACCTGCGATGGATAGATCTTCATCCCTTTCAGAATAAGAATATCATCGCTGCGCCTGAGCACTTTTTTCATCCGAAGCAGCGTCCGCCCGCAAGGACAAGGAGTGGAATCCAGCGCCGTGATGTCCCGCGTCCGATAACGGATGAGCGGAAAGGCCTCCTTGGTCAGGGTGGTCAAAACCAATTCGCCCTCGGCGCCCATGGGCAAAACCTGGAGGGTCTGGGGGTCAACAATCTCCGGGATAAAATGGTCTTCGGCCAGATGCAGCCCATTCTTGTATTCACATTCTCCGGAGATCCCCGGCCCCATGACTTCGCTCACTCCATAATTGTCGGTCACATCAATGAAGAGCCGCTCCGCAATCTCCTTGCGGATCGATTCGGGACAGGGTTCTCCTCCAAAGAGGCCCCGTTTCAGGGACAAGGATTTGGGATCGATCCCTTGGGATTCGATATAGCGGGCGATGTAAAGGGCATAAGAAGGCGTGCTCACCAAAGCCGTCGTCTTGTAATCCTGCATGATCATAACCTGCAGATGGGTATTCCCCGTGGACATGGGAATGACCGAGGCGCCGATCAGCTCCGCGCCATGGTGAAGGCCAAAGGCGCCGGTGAAAAGCCCGTACCGAAAAGCGATCTGAACCACGTCGTCTTTCACGACCCCGCCGGCGCTGAGCACCCGCGCGGTTAGCTGGCTCCAATGATGAAGATCGTTGCGGGTATAGCCTGTGACGGTCGGCTTGCCGCGAATTCCCGATGAAGAATGAATGCGGATTACTTCCCGCAAAGGGAGGGCAAACATTCCGTAAGGATAACTTCCGGCGAGATCTTCCTTGGTGGTGAAGGGAAGTTGAGCGAGATCCTTCTTCGATTGAATCTCATCCGGAGAAATCTTGAGCTGGTCAAATTTTTTCTTATAGAAGGACACATTCCGATACGCTCGGTGGAGGGTCGATTGCAGACGTTCGAGTTGGAGCTGTTCGATCTCCTCCCGGGGCATACACTCGTAACGGCGATCCCAGATCATTGCCTTCCCCCTCCCCTCTTTTTCTATTCCCAGACTTCCCGGTATTCCTTCCCCAGATAAGCCCGCTGAACTTCCCGGTTGTTGAGGAGATCCTCCGACTCTCCTTCCATCAAAATTCTTCCATTCTCCAGCACATACCCGCGGTCGGCGATTTTGAGCGCGGCTTTGGCGTTCTGTTCCACCAATAGAATCGTCATGCCTTTTCTTCGGAGCGTTTGAATGGTCTGAAAAATCATTCCTACGATCCGAGGAGCCAATCCCATCGAGGGTTCATCCAACAGGAGGATCTTGGGCCGGGACATCAAGGCGCGCCCGATCGCCAGCATCTGCTGCTCTCCGCCGGACAAAGTTCCGGCCCGCTGATCTTTCCGTTCCCGGAGGATAGGGAAAAGTTCGTACACCGACTCTAAATCCTGCAGGACAGTCTTTTTCCCTTCCCCCCGTAGGCGGGAATAAGCCCCGAGCATCAAATTATCCAGCACGCTCAGGGGAGCAAAAATCTGTCTCCCCTCGGGAACTTGCCCCATTCCTCGGCGGAGAATTTCTTCCACGGGGAGCCCCGAAATGTCTTGGCCATTCAGAAACCATCGACCTTTGGCCGAGGGATGGATGCCCGAGATCACCTTGATGAGGGTCGATTTTCCCGCGCCGTTTGCCCCCAGAAGCGTAACCATCTCGCCGGCGCTCACGTGGAGCGAAACGTTTCGCAGGGCTTGAATGGCTCCGTAATAGGCGCTGAGGCTTTCCACCCTAAGCATGATTGACTTCCTCGCCCAGGTACGCCGCAATGACCTGAGGATTTCGCTGAATGAGCCGTGGGGGGCCTTCGGCGATCTTCTTGCCAAAATTCATGACCATCACTTCGTCGGAAATTTCCATGACCAGACTCATGTCGTGTTCGACGAGCATGATCGTGATGCCGCGTTCCCGAATGCGGTGAATGATCTCCCCCAAGCGAGCGGTCTCCCGAATGTTGAGGCCTCCGGCCGGCTCATCCAGGAGAAGGAGTTTTGGATCTGTGGCCAGGGCGCGGGCAATCTCCAAGAGTTTTTGTTCCCCTAAGGGCAAAGATCCCGCTGGTCTGGAGACTCGACGCTCCAAGCCGAGAAAAATTAGCTCTTCCATGGCGCGGTCGCGAATGGCCTTTTCCTCTTTTCTCATACGGGGAAATCGCAGGCCGGAACTGAGAATCCCGGCTCGCGTTCGACAATGCCGGCCGACCATAACGTTTTCTAATACTGACATATTCGAAAAGATTTCCAAGTTCTGAAAAGTCCGACCGATTCCCAAGCTGACGATTTGATGGGGTTTCAAACCGTTGAGCTTCTTTCCAATAAAAAAGAATGATCCTTCCGATGGAAGGATGAAGCCGGTCAAAAGATTGAAGAGCGTGGTTTTGCCTGCCCCATTGGGGCCAATGACGGCTTGAATGCGGCCTTCGGCGAGGGAGAAATCCAGGCCATCCACGGCCCGCAGTCCTCCAAAGAACTTGCTCAAGCCTTTCACGATGAGAATTTCTTCAGCCATCCTTGGCCTTTTCCTTCTCTTCCCGAATCAGAAGTTTTCGCGCTCCCTCCAATACGCCATGGGGCATAAACAGGAGGGAGAAGGTCAGAATGGCTCCGTAGACCAGCATTTCGAAATCCTCTAATCCCCGCAAATATTCCGGCAAGAGGGTGAGCATGGCCGTGCCTAACATGGCCCCCCAAATACTTTCCGTCCCCCCGACCACCACCATCATGAGAAGGAGGATGGAAAACATAAGCCCAAAGGAGCTTGGACTGATGAAGGTGACGTAGTGGGCATAGAGGCTTCCGGCCATCGAGGCGTAGATCGCACTCAGGATAAAGACTTGCAGTTTGCAGAGGGAGGCATCGACGCCCATGGCGCCAGCCGCCCGCTCGCTGCTGTGAAGGGCCCGAAGCGCCCTTCCCATGCGGGAATTGATAAGATTGAGGGAAAAAATTAAAAAAAGAAATACGAAGGCCCAAACGAGATAGAGATAAGCCTTTCCTTCCAGGGGATGCCCTGCAATTCGAAGGGAGGGAATGTCCGACAACCCCGATGGGCCGCCAGTCAGCGAGGAGAGCTGGTTGAAAAAAATGAAAACGATCTCTCCGAAGCCCAGGGTTGCCACCGCCATATAATGTCCTTTGAGTCTGAGGGTGGGCTTTCCAACCAGAAAAGCGATGGCCGCCGAAAGCAGAATCCCGAAACCGAAGGCTCCGATCGGGTGGATTCCGAATTTTGTGGTCAGGACCCCGGAAGAATAGGCCCCAATCCCGTAAAATGCCGCATGGCCAAGGGAAATTTGACCCGCATAGCCCATGAGTAAGCTAAGCCCCATGGTCGTCATGGAATGAATCCCTACAAAGATCAGGATCCCCACCCAATAGTTGTTCATCCCGGTGAGGGGCGGAAAGGCCGCGATGAAGATGGCCATCACCATTAAAGTGGAAAGATCTTTCCTTTTCATTTCAAATTTTTCGCAATTCGCTCTCTTCCGGGCTGCCCAAGAGGCCACTGGGCCTAACCCACAGTACGAACAAGAGGACGAGAAGAGCCAGGGCATCTTTGTAACCCGAGGAGATGAGGCCGGCCCCAAGGGATTCTACCACTCCGATGATGAAACCAGCCGCAATGGCGCCGGTACCGCTTCCCAGGCCGCCCAGGACTGCAGCGGCGAATCCCTTCAGCGCGAGCAATGGCCCTCGGTCGTATTCCATGAGGGTAATAGGGGTAATCATCGCACCGGCAATGGCCCCCAGGGCCGCACTCAGGCCAAAGGATAAAAGCACCATGAACCGCACATTGATTCCCACCAAACGAGCGGCCAAAGGATTGAAGGCGCAGGCACTCATGGCTTTTCCGATCCAGGTGCGTTCAAAAAAGAAGCGGACGGCAAAGACCACCAAGATCGTGATGGCCAGAATCCAGAATACCTGAGGCTGGATTGTGGCTCCGAAGATCTGCACGGGATCCCCGCGTACGAATTCGGGGAATCCATATGGATCTTTCCCCCAAAGGACCATGGCCACTCCCCGCAGAAGGATCGATCCGGCCAGGGTCATGATAATCAAAGTAAGGATCGACGCTTTGGGGAGGGGGTGAATGGCCAATCGCTCAAAGAGGATACCGACCAGGGTAACCGTTAGGATGGCAATCAAAAAGGCGATGGGGAGGGGAATCTGGGGCCCCAGGATCATGAAAGCCATCAGGAGACCCCCCAACATGACGAATTCGCCCTGGGCCAGATTGATAATCCCGGTGGCATTGTAAATCATGGTAAACCCCAGAGCGACCAACGCGTAAATACTCCCGACGGTCAACCCCGTAAAAAAATATTGGATAATCTGGCTCGTCAAGCTCATTTTCTAGAAGGAGACGTGAGTTCAACATTCAGGGTCGAAATAATGGAAGAAAGTTTTTTGGGGCCATCATTCAATCGGCAAAGGCCCAATCGCCCTTTCTCACCACGATCATCTCAAAAGCTTCTTTGGTTAACCCCGTATGATCCTGGGGGGACATGGTAAAAATGCCGCTGACGCCCGGCCAGTTCTTAATCTGGGTCTCCAGATAATCTCGGATTTTATCTTTCTGGGGGCCCACGCTTCGGAGCGCATCCCGAAGCATGAGCAGCGCATCAAAGGCATATCCTCCGAAGCTACTGACTTCGGCCTTAAATCGCTTCTCATACTCAGTTTTGTAATTCATGATGATGGCTTTTTGCGGATGATCGGGCCGCAATTTCTCTCCGACCAAAATATGCCCCAGGGGACAGAGAACCCCTTCCGCAGCCCCTCCGGCGAGTTCGATATTCCTCTTGGAACCAAAGCCATGGCTTTGGTAAAGGGGGATCTTCATGTCCAGTTGCTTCCAATTCTTGGTTACGATCACTTGGGGAGGGCCAACCGACCAATTGATGACCGCCTGGGCATTCGTTCCTTTGATCTTGGTAAGTTGGGCCGTCATATCCGAGTCCTTGGGGCCGTAACGTTCATCCGCCACGATCGAGATCCCGTAACTGGGGGCCACCCGTTTTAACTCCTGTCGCCCAAAGTCTCCAAAGCCCGTGGTCACCGTGATGATGGCGACCCGGTGGATCCCTTTCTTTTTCATATGCTCATAAATTTTTTCCACGGCCGAAGTATCCGTTTGGGCCGTCTTGAAGATCCATTTGTTTTGCCGTTTGGGCATTTCAAAGGTTTTGGCCATGAAGATCCGATCGAGCTCCTCCTTGGGGGTTACAATGGAAAGTCCGGCTGCACAAGAAATGAGGGGGGTCTCAGCCTTCTCCATAATGGGAACGATGGCCATACTTTCTCCCGTGGTGGACGGTCCAATAATCGCCAAAACCTTGTCTTTCTCCAAGAGTTTGCGCACCGAAAGAACCGTCTGGCCCTCATCACTCTTGGTGTCTTCCATCACGACCTTCAACGGGCGCCCCTGGATTCCGCCGGCCGCGTTGATCTGTTCCTCGAGCATTTTGGCGCTGTTGCGCTCAGGCTCCCCTAAAAAAGAAAAAGGACCCGTAATGCTGAAAACTGCGCCAATGGATAATGGCTCGGCGGCAAATCCTTGGTGGAACGAAAATGGAATTGCAGCCATCAAGGTTAGGATGAATGGAAGCAAGATTTTCTTTTTCATAAGCCCCTCCTCAACCCCTTAATGTAAATTTCCGAGGCGGGAAAATGTCCGAAGGCATTTTCCCCCTCAGGATCAAAGGGCATATAACTCCTCTCCTTTCAGTATCTTCACCTTTTTTTCCGAGAGAACCTGAATGGCCCGATCCGTTTCATCAAAACGAAAAATGATGATCGCATCTTTTCCGCTGTGTTGTACGAAGGCGTAGAGATATTCTACGTTGACATTGGACTCCGCCAGGCCTTGGAGAATCTCCGCCAATCCGCCGGGGCGGTCGGGCACGGAAACCGCCACCACTTCGGTTTTGCGAACCGTAAATCCTCTCCGGGATAAAATATCCTTGGTTTTCTCCTTATCATTGACGATCAGGCGCAGGATTCCAAAATCTTTCGTGTCCGCCAAGGAGAGAGCTCGGATATTGATTCCTGCCTCTCCCAAGATACGGGTCACTTCGGCCAAAGTCCCGGGTCGGTTTTCCAGAAAAACCGAAATCTGCTCAACTTTCATTTCCCTCTCCTCGAAGGTAGAAGTTTTGGCTTGATAGGCTAAATTTTTCGTTTGTCGATGACGCGCTGGGCTTTTCCTTCGCTGCGCTGAAGCGACTTTGGTGCCACCAGCTTTACCGCGGCGCTCACCCCCAAAAGGTCCTTAATGTCCTTTTCGATCTTTCGGCTCAAGGTTTGGAGGTTTTTGATTTCATCGGAGAAGACCTTTTCATTCACTTCGACCTGAACCTCCAAGGTGTCCAAGGCTCCTTGGCGATCCACGATGAGCAGATAATGGGGTTCGACACCTTCAATGTTCATGAGTACCGATTCGATCTGGGAGGGGAAAACATTGACGCCGCGGATAATGAGCATATCGTCGCTGCGTCCGCTCACCCGTTCCATCCGGACATGGGTGCGTCCGCATCTGCAGGGTTCTGGATAAAGAACCGAGATATCCCGCGTCCGGTAGCGGATGAGGGGGAAAGCCTCCTTGGTAAGGGTCGTAAAAACGAGTTCTCCATTGGTTCCATAGGGCAAGACTTCGCCCGTGACGGGATCGATAATTTCAGGGATAAAATGGTCTTCAAAAATATGTAAGCCCCTCTTGGCCTCGAGGCATTCGATGCTCACGCCGGGTCCGATCACCTCGCTGAGTCCATAGATGTCGATCGCCTGAATTCCCAATTTTTTTTCAATCTCATCCCGCATCTTCTCCGACCAGGGTTCGGCTCCGAAAATCCCGACGCGAAGTTTCATCTTTCGGATATCGAGACCCATTTCTTGGGCCGTCTCGGCAAGGGCAAGGGCATAAGAGGGTGTGCAGGTGAGAACCGTGGAGCCGAAGTCCTGCATAATGAGAATTTGTCGCTTGCTGTTTCCACCCGAAATGGGGATGACCGAAGCGCCCAGCTTTTCGGCACCGTAATGGACTCCCAGCCCGCCCGTGAAAAGGCCATACCCGTAGGCATTGTGGATAATGTCATTTTTTTGCGTCCCGGCCGCCGCCAGCGAGCGGGCCATTAATTCCGCCCACGTATTGATATCCCGGCGCGTGTAGCCGACAACGGTGGGTTTACCGGTGGTTCCGGAAGAGGCATGGATCCGAACCACCTGCTCCATGGGAACGGCAAAGAGCCCGAAGGGATAGTGATCCCGTAAATCGCTTTTCATGGTGAAGGGAAGGCGCCGCAGGTCTTTCAATGATTTGATATCGGAAGGCCGGATTCCGGCTTCGTCAAATTTCTTCCTATAGAAGGGAACGTTCGTATATACTCTTTCCGCTGTCGCAATGAGCCGCTTGAGCTGCAAGGCCTCCAAAGCTTCGCGAGGGAGGGTTTCGAATTCCTCATCCCAAATCATTGTTCGGTCCTCCACATCATCGGTTTTTATCCGCCCAAGACCCCATATCCCAAATTTTTAAGGGCCCCTTTTTATGGTTGAATGAACCATCGACGTCGATCCTTCGGGCCGATACCACCAGAAATCGTTATTTTCAACTGGGTCATAATACCGGGGGACACCAAAGATCGGAATCCGTGGAACGCGATGAATCTCATCCGCCTCGTGCATCAATCGATCGAAGGTCATCACGAAGCCGATCAGCAAGCCATGTTTTCGTATTGCCCGACGGGCATAGTCGGAGCAAGTCGGGAAACAAGGACAGCGATCTCCATCCACTTGGCTGATGGTGCGGATGAAGAAGTTCACCACCGCGATCCCGAATCGTTGTCCCATGGCCAGCGTTTCAAGTGGATCCTCCGGAGAAACGGCCCCCGCTTTTCCCTGAGGGGCTTCCCGAAATTCTTCGGAGGCCTCGGCACTGACCTCCCCGGTGCCGGATGCAGAAATCACGATCAACGCCGCCACTACCAGCAATGGCCTAAAAGCGCAACTCAAAAAGCACCGCCTTGCAGGATCCCCATTGGGTGACCCCGATTTTCAATTGATGATCTTGCTCCAATCGATGGAGAAAATCTTTCTTTTGTTTCCGGTTGAATTTATGAGCTCCGGATACGGCACTATAAATATTTCCACTATACCACCCAATTTCAAAAAAGGTCAATATTCCCCCAACTACGTAATTCTTTCGTTCAAAGGACTCCACCATTCCCCATAGAAAGGCAGCGTTCAGAAGAAAAGCGATGCCGGCATCCCGATAGCGTTCCACATAAAGATGGCCCGCCCCCGGGAGGATCGCTGCAAGAAACCCGGCCACCTGGGGAGATTTATACGGAAGCTCGTGGATTCGTTCTAACCCTTGGGCAAACGGTTCAGCAAATCCATAAAGGGGGCTCGCGGGATCGATCTGCCGGAAGGCCCGGATGGCTTCACCCCAATTTTCCTCGCGCACAAAGGTAAGGGCGATCTCTTTCTGGGCTTCATCCCGCAGGACGGGATCCACGGTGAGCTTCTTGGTTCTTTCAAATAAGGCCCGGGCCTTTGAATGTTCATTCTGTTCTCGATAGGCGATCCCTTTGAGGAAGAAAGCCCGGTCAAGGAAAGAGGTTTGGGGAAAGCGGCTCAACAAACGATCGATGGCCTGGATGGCTTCGTTCCATTTCTTCCCATTCAAAAAGGATTGAGCGATCTTGAGCAGGGCCTCATCACTTCGCGGGCTCTGAGGAAAGAAGAAGAGGAACCGTTTGTACTCGGTGATGGCCTGTTCATAGTCTCCTTCTTGGAAAAAATGGTCCGCCAGTTTCATTTGTGCATTTTCATCAATCGTGATCGTCGAGGAAAATTCGGCGCTCTCGACCTGGGGAAGGAAGAGGAAAAGCCCCGCCCCCACCAGCCAAAGCATCATGCGAAACCATGGGGCTGGCGAAATTGGAGAGGAGGGAAGCATTTCAGATCTTCCTGCCCAATTGGAAGGCCTTCAGATTGACCGCACGGGCCTTTTCGGGGAAATGCCGAAGAATCGGATCGGTCCAATTGGATTCTGGGATGCTGAAAAAGTTGGAGAGGGTGCCAAGGAGGACGATATTCAGGGCACGGGCATCTCCCGCTTGGG
>Ga0272448_1007659_pt1 | contig 11388 bp, 7 predicted proteins | sample YNPCB0191_FD_202220 | JGI IMG/M metagenome (GOLD analysis project Ga0272448, IMG submission 202220) | Hot spring sediment microbial communities from Yellowstone National Park, WY, United States - YNP-CB-019-1 | ecosystem: Environmental > Aquatic > Thermal springs > Hot (42-90C) > Sediment... | reverse complement strand
ATCTGGTCACTTGGTGCTATTCTTCTCATGGCGTGAGGTCCTTTCTGCCCGTCAGGGCTTGGTGTGTTGATCACCACCATTGTACCTCACGCCGCCTTCTTTTTACAGGAGTATACGGACATTACCCGCCATAGCCTATCCGCATGTACCCACTTTCACCCCATCCGACGCCCCAAGAGTTTCGCATAATCCAAACCCCGTGGCTTCCCTGCGAATCGTCCCAACCTACCAGAACAACCACGTGATTGGTCAGAGCGCTGCCACACCAATATCCTTCATCAGTCTCGAATACCCCACCCTGGTATGCACCCATTCCGAAAAAGGCGCAAACCCCTACGGTCACTGGCCCGTAGCGATAAATGGCTTGCTTGATTGCATCTGTATCGTAAGGCAGATAGTCCCAGGCGTCCAGCATGTAGGGATGGCGCAAAGGCGAGGCTCCGGGACAACGATCGGGCATTCCAGTGTACGGACAGTCTGATTCCAGCACTGCCCCGGCCTCGCGTTCACCCGTCGGTTTCTTGAACACGTGATAATCGTGGGCCAGGTCGCCTCCCTCCACGTAGCTCCAGCCGCTCTCGTTGTGGAGACCCAGATACCGTTCGGACAGGTCTGTTTCTGTTTTCGCCCAGATCTTGAGGGCCGACTCCATCACTCCGACCGTAGCAAAAGCCCAACACATGCCCCAACTGCCCTGGTCCTTGACTGCCGTGGTGCCTCCGAGTGTCCGCCAGTCGAAAGCGGAGGGAAGGTTGGAATCTTGAGAAGCGGATTGCGGCGCACGCATTGAAAGCGAAGAAGCAACTGTCGGTGTCACCTCCATAGAGAGAACCTGCTCTGTCAGGCCTCCAGATCCTTCTCTCACAAGCAGGCTAAGCGAGAAGATTCTGAGAGGGGCTTTGCCAATCTCCCATGAACGGTGGTACTCCAGCTTCAAGTGCATCTTTGCAGTTCTCAGTGCACGCAGTCGTATGGTTTCGGTCCCAGCAGCCCCAGGTCTGTCAGACAACGGCTGAAAGAGCCTGTCAACTACCACAAGGGCGGTACCGTCGAGCGAGGAGAGATCCCACATATAGCCAGTAGACGGGTTTGCATCGAGCCTCAGTTCGATGAGCTGTCCGACCTGAGCAAAGACCTGTTTGCCGGAGTCGGCCTCGGTGACCACAACAATATCAGTGGCGTGGCTAGGCAAAGACCCCGGATCGGGGCCTCCTGCTGCCAGCGGCCTACTTCTGACACTCAATAGAAGCGCCGAACACAGCGGAATCGCCAGCAGAGTCAACAAACGTGTTCTAGTCATTGGTTTCCTCCAGCATACGACAAGCGCAGCGACTGCTCCACTACCAGAATTCTAGCATTCGTTCAGCCGCGAGTCAACTCACCTTGGAATCGGCCCACTTTCATTCGGACCAAAGTCGCCACATCTCGGCGCGATGTGTGTCAGATCTCCCCGTCAGTCAGTGATCTATCGCTGGAAAGATGGCGAATGGCGCTCGATGCAACGGATACTCGGTATTGGCTCATCCCGCCCACCCCCACCGCCTCATCCCCCGGCACAGCCGCCGGCAGCGGGATCGTCTCCACCAGCATCGGCTCCACATCCTTCTTGTCCCGCGACAGTCCCAACAACACGACGAACCGCCCCACCTCCAGCCGCGCAACGTGGTTCGCCACCTGCACGTACCAGAACCCTTTCTCCGACCGCGCCAGCGCCGCCACCGCCAGGTCCCGATCCTTCGGGTTCTTCAGCCGCCCGATGAACAGGTTGTTGCACGAACTCACGATCTCTGGCGGCAACTCCGACGGACTCTGCGCGATCACCCCCATCCACACCCCATACTTCCCCGCGTCCCGAAACATCGTCGCGTAGATGTCGCTCGTCACCCGCCGGGCGTTCTCCTCCCGTGCCCCCTCGCCCACGCCGGAGATGATCTTGTTCGCCTCCTCATACACCAGGAACAACCTCCGCCCGTCCCCCTGCCCGATGCTCTCCCTCGCCCGGAAGATCGCGTCGTTGTACAGATGCCATGAGATCAGCCCAAGAATCGCCGCCTTGCCGTACTCCGGCATCGTGCCACCCTCCAGCACCGCCACGCCATCCGGATACGCCAGGTCCTCAATCGCAATGCTCCCCTCCCCTCGCCCATACATCCCCGCCAACTGCCCATACCGGAAGACCTTCAGCCGCAGCAGGAGCCCTTTCACCGCCGTCTGGTCCGTGATGTTGTTCCGCAGCCGAACGTACAGCGCCTCCAGCCGGTCGTACACCTGGCCCAGGTCCACGTTCTTGGAGCGCTCAATGGCCAGCTGTGGGCCTGGCTCAGCGACGCGCCCACCGTGGCACTGTTGTGCACGCCCGCATTGACATTGGCCCCCAACGTGCCCGGCAACCCCAACGCCACGCCCCCGCCTGCCGACGTCCCCACCGTACCCGATGCCTGGACCCCCACCGTCCGCGTCTGCCCCTCCGACGTGTACTGGTTGGCCCCATCGGCCACCGATTGCCCATCGCTGTGCCCTACCTGCACCGACTGCCCCACCTCCTGGCTCTGCGATGCCGACAGCCCAAGCGAAGCGCCGTGCGAACTCCCTTCGCTGTGGCTCTGCGACTGCCCTACCGACACTCCCACGTTGCTCCCCTGCGACTGCCCGTCCGTGATCGTCGCCCCGACGCTGTGCGCCTGACCCGTCGTCTGGGCGGTAGAGGCCGTGTCCGCATGCCCCACCGTGTGGGATTGCCCCTGCGTTTGCGCCACCCCCTCCGTGTGCGCCTGGCCCACCGCGTGGCTCTCCCCAACCGTCTGAGCCGTCCCATGGCTCTCGGTCGTGGCCCAACTGGACCCCGTCATCTGGCTCTGCCCCGCCGTGTGCGCCTCCCCGTGACCCACCGTATGGCCGGTCGTTACCGATTCGCCCACCGTCTCGGTCACGCCGCGCGTCTGCCCTTCGGTGTGCGACCGACCGTCCACCACCGACCGCGTGTGCCCTTCGGTTTCCGTGACGCCCTCCGCCTGGCTCCGACTGCGCGTCACCCCGTCGGTGTCCGACACCCCGTACCCCGTGCTGGCGCCCGCGTTGACCGCCCCCGACAGAATGACCGGGATGGACAACCCCACGTGAATCCCTCGCGTGCCCTTCTCCATGGACGCCCATCGCGACGCTTCCCGCGCGTTGGCCGCCTGCAGACGGTAGATGTCCCCCTGCCGCACCCGAAATGCCATCACCACCGCCAGAAACTCCTCCCGCAGTTTCGCCATCCCCCGGTACACCAGTTCATTCTGCTGCAGGGTGTACTCGTCCACCACTGCAGACCGCGCATTCTCCCCCGTCATCCCACGCGCGTTCTCCCGCGCGTCCGGCTGGCCGATGCCGACCACCCCGAAGCGCATCTCGCTGAACCCCCTTCGGAGCCACTCGGCGCGCGCCATCGTCAACGGCCTGCCCGAAGCGGTGCTGGCGGCCATCCTTACCGTCGCCATCGTCGGGGCCTGGAAGCGGATAGAGACCGGCCCGCGCAAATCCAGAATGTGGGCACGCATGGCTTGGACCATCCGAGCGTATATCCAGCAGGCAGTACAGGAGCAAGCCATGCGCTCTCCATAACGGCCAACTGGGCCGGCCTGCATTCTGTAACTGCGGGAACAGATATTATGTCAACTTGCGCGGACTTGACAATTGCCCAGATTTGTGCTATACTGAGTTACTTGGGGATTGACCTCATTGCAATCGTTCCTGCTAGAACAGCGCTGTTCCAACTCCCAAAACTTGCGCCTCCGTAGTAGTTCCACCCGCCTTCAATGACGCAGGCTCATCAGCAGTCAGGAGGGCACAAATGAGCGCACACGCACCATCCCGCTGGCTCCTCGTGAGCCTCTGTGCCGCTTTGTGCTTGGTCGCCTTCTCCCTCGCCGCGGAACCTCTCTCTGGCAACTCAAATACCAAAGCGCAGTCTGGTCTGGCTTTCACGGGTCGTGTCTATGAAGGCGACAAGGGCACAGAACCGCCTTCAAGCACACCGATCAGCGGTGTGACCGTGGACCTGTATTGCAGCCACGACGCCAACACGTACGGCAACTACGCGCGGAGCGCCACCACCGACTCTAGCGGCTACTATTCCCTGGACATCTTGGAAACGTGCGAGTTCTACAACATCGTGCAGCATAACCTGGTGGGCTACATTTCCGCTGGCGCGACCTCGGTCGATGGTACCCCAAAAGGCGACGACTGGATCCAATTCACCTACCCGCTCACGGGCAAAACGCTTACCGGCAATAAGTTCTGGGACAAACGTCCCGCCACCAGCACGCCAACCATTACCCCGACCCCAACTCCGACCCCGACGCCCAATTTCGTCCTATCCGGCCGTGTGTACGATGGTGATGCCGGCACGGAGCCTCCCAACAGCACCCCTCTCCAGGGGGTTACCGTGAGCCTGTACTGCTGCACCACGCAAGGTTCCTATGGCAACTTTCTGCGCAGCAGCACAACCGACGCCACAGGCTGGTATGGGCTGGAAGTGCACGAAACCTGCAACTACTACAACATCGTGGAAGCCGACCCGTCCGGGTATACGTCTGTCGGCGCGAATTCCGTTGGTGGAACAAAGATCGACGACAACTGGATTCAATACGTATACCCCCTGTCGGGCAAAGTCTTGACCGGCAACAAGTTCTGGGACAAGCGTCCGGCGACTGGCACGCCGACTTCTACATCCACCTGCACTTGGACTCCAACGATCACTCGCACACGAACGCCAACCGTTACACCTACCGGCACCCGGCCGACGAACACGCCAACACCCGCACCCACGCAAACCCCTACGTCCACTCGCACACGAACGCCAACCGTTACACCTACCGGCCCCCGGCCGACGAACACGCCAACACCCGCACCCACGCAAACCCCTACGTCCACTCGCACCGGCTCGGCGACGCCGACGCGCACCCCTACCTCGGCGCGCGCAACTGAGACCTCCACCCCGGCCGCTACAGCCACGGCCACGATGCCGCCCGGCTGTCCAGATCTGTTGGTCAACGGCGATTTTGAGACAGGTTCTTTGCCGCCGTGGGGAGCCAGCGGCTCGGTAGGCATAGGGCCAGGCTACAACAGCCCCCATGGAGCATGGCTGGGAGGCATGAACAACGCGGGCGGAGAACTTTCGCAGGGCGTGAGCATCCCCACCGGCGTCAGTCCCGTTCGCCTGGAGTTCGTATGGATGGCATGGACCGACATCGACCAACCTGGTGACGTGCTGGATGTCGTCGTTCAGCATGCGGGCGGCGCGACCCACCTGCGCACTCTGCGGGCCGTATCCCCCTTGCGGCAGTGGCGTAAGGAAACCATAGACCTGACCGCTTACGCAGGCCAGCCTATTGTGGTAACATTCCTGGTGAGCACAGATAGCACAGTTGCCACCACGTTCAGACTGGATGAAGTCAGGCTTGCAGCATGCGGTGCGCCCACCCCAACTGCCACGGCGACAAGAGCAACCAATCCTCTCACGTTCCTGGGATTCGTGAATACCCTCACCGACCCGCCGCTAGGCAACCCGATTCCGGCCGCCAACGTGCTGGTGCGGCTTTACGGTTCGGAATCCCCCGAACAACTGGGCCGAATTCTGGCCAGCACCCACACGGGCGAGAACGGGGTGTACACTCTATCCTATGACTTCGCAGGCCCAGCAGCCACCGAACAGGCTCCCTACGAGTTTCTCCACATCGTGGTCGCAGATACACACTACAACGTGATCCAGGCCATGTCTCGCAGCGGCGGCCAGGTCACGGAACAGCGTTGGATACAGTTCCACCTGCCCCCGCCAGGAGAGTACGGGTTCAACGATTTTGTCCTGGAACCGACTCATGTCGTGGTGCGCTCATTCACGGGGAAGGTCTACAAGGGCGTGGTCGGTGATGTGAGCATACCGGCTCCTAACGTCACAGTGCTGCTCCTCAGAGCATACATCGAGTGTGACAAAGGGACGACCGTGCTGCAAGTGCAGACAGATGCCCTTGGTCAATTCACATTGGACTACACCACGCAAACTGAAGAAGATGCCGAGTATTACAACTTGGCAATCGCTGATGAGGCTTACCATGTGTCCGGCGCGACATCGTGGAGCGGCGCCGTGCTGACGAATCAGGCATATCTGCAGTTTGAAAACCCACCGGCTGGCACACTCGCCGGCAATCAGATCTGGGTTGGCAGCCTCACGCATACACAGCAGTTGATGTTCATCGCCACGGCAGATTCCTACGTCAGTTCGTCCGCCCCAAACCAAAACTACGGTACCGAGTCCGACCTGCGAACGTTCTATGGAGGTAGTATTGAGGGCGGCGTCGAGCGCGCGTACCTGAAGTTCTTCGTCCCCATTGAAACATACACGGGCAAAACCAAGATTGTAAAAGCGACGTTGAATGTCTACTTGGAGCAAGCGCACGGCCCCGACAAGGTTTGCATGGCGGTGCACAAGGTAACCGAGGACTGGTGCGAATCCCAGGCCTGCTTGGATAGCTCTTACACTGACTACCTTTCACCCATTACCTGGCAAAACAAACCGGGTTACGAAGAGGCCGCATCCGCGAGCCTGTACGTGGACTCCACGGCTGGCTACAAGACCTGGGACGTCACTTCTTTGGTTCAAGACTGGACGGACGGCCTCTGGACAGACCAAAAAGGCCTGGTACTTGTTGGGCCAGAAACGGACCCAGGCTGGGGACGAGTCTTCTCCAGTCGTGAAGGTTCCAACAGGCCCATACTGATCGTCTACACAGAAGGAGAGCCTCAGCGAACGACTACGCCAATGCCAACGGTGACCCCCACTCCAACGCCCAGCCCCACCATGACGCCCACCGTCCGAGACGTGGACATCTACGCTGTGGAGTTCAACCAGTCCATCCAGAATCTCTACAGCACGGGCGTGCCATTGTTTGCCGGGAAGGACGCCATGGTGCGCGTTCACCTGCACACGACGGATGGCAAGGGGGACATCCCTGGCGTCAAAGGGGTCATCTACTACCCCTACACTCCCTACTCCTACACTACCTACAAACCGATCAACACGTTTGGGAATGTCACCGTCCAGGCGTCTCCAGACCGGGCGCAATTTAAAGACAGCCTCAACTTCCTCATCCCTGGCACGGCCCTGAAGCCGGGAACAGCGATGATGCGCATCGTCATCGAGCCGCCCAGCGGCGTCGCCTTCAGTTCCACCAGCCAAGTGGAGCGATTCCAGCAATTCACGATCCAGACCGGGCCGACGCTGAGCGTGGTCCTCGTAGAGGTTACATACGACATGAACGGCACCGCTCGGTGGCCCTATGCGGGCGCGGCGGACGACATCCGCTCCTGGCTTGAGCGCGCTTACCCAGTCTCCAGCGTCCAGACCACAAATCACCCACTCGCAATTCAGTATCCCAACAACCCGAGCAACTTCTGCGGCGTAAGTGGTTTTCACTCCATAAACAATGAACTGGCCAAGTGGCGCAGTTCATCTGATTCCACCTATGCGATCAGTCTGGGCGCGCGCACCATATACCTTGGGATGGTCCCAAGTGATTACGAGTCGCTGTGTTCCGGATGGTACGTCGTCGGCCTGGCCCATGGCATCCCGGCCGGCGAGGCATCAGCGGCAGTCTTCTCAACCGATGCCAACGAGACTGGCTCAAACGCAGGCCACGAACTCGGCCACTGTCTGAACCTCAAACATGTCAACTGCAGTAGTTGTAAGGAGGCGCTAGACGGCGAGTACTTCCCAAACCCTGGCTGCAGTATCAGCTGGGGCTGGATCTATTTCGGCGCAGACACAAAAACGTACAGCATCTACTCGCCCGCAACGTGGAGCGATTTCATGAGTTACTGCGCGAACAAGTGGATGTCGGATTACAATTATGGAAGGCTGCAAGGCTATATAGACCTGTATCCATCGGCGGTGGAGGCTGCCGAGCCGCAGAACATGCTCATGATCAGCGGCCTGATCAATAAGACAAAAGGCGAGACCACGCTAGATCCGATCTATCGGATGCCGCTGCTGCCGCAGGAATCGTCCGAGACCACGCTAGATCCGATCTATCGGATGCCGCTGCTGCCGCAGGAATCGTCCGAGCCCGGCAACTGCTCGGTCCGAGTGTTCAATGGTTCTGGGCAGCTCCTTGCCGAGCATCCCTTCAAGCCCGGAGAGGACACCGAGCGAATGGCGGGGTACGACGAGTTCATGACTATCCACCAGGTGATCCCCGACCACCCAGATCTGGCGCGGGTGGACATCGTGTGCGATGGGCACACGCTCGCCAGCCGCTCGGCCAGTGCCAATCCTCCCACTGTGCATGTGGAATCGCCCAATGGCGGCGAGATCTGGGCCACGGGCACGCAGACGATTACCTGGCAGGCCCAGGACCTCGACAGCGACACGCTCTACTTCCTGCTCCAAGCCAGCGGCGATGATGGGCAGACGTGGACCACGCTGGCCGCCGACGTCACCGGAAGGAGCTTCTCCTTTGACACCGCGCTTCTGCCGGGCGGTAACAAGATCAGGATAAGGGTCGTCGCGACCGATGGCCTGCGTACGACATGGGACGAATCGGACGCTGCATTCACGGTCGCTCTCAAGTCGCCAAAGGTTACAATAGGATCGCCACAGCAAGGATCGCACTTCCCGCCGGGTGATGTTGTGGTGTTCAGCGGTTACGCATACGACCCGGAGGACGGGAGTCTTCCGCCCAGTGCTCTGTCGTGGGCTTCTGACAAAGATGGGCCGCTGGGGACAGGAACCACACTGGAATTGGACACCCTCTCCTTCGGAAAGCATGTCATCACCCTGACTGCTACCGACAGCGATTCTCAAACAGCGACGGCGACCGTCAACATTGCCATCGCATACCCGGCGTATCTACCTGTGATCATGAGGTAGAAAGTGCCTGCAGCGCCAATGGCGCTGCAGGCGGCAGTATACCGGATCAGGCACAGCACCCGCCAGAAATGCCTTGAGGCTCTCGTGCTCCCATCGGCTGGAGGGACCCAATAGGGCAGGCGCAGAGGCGAGCACCATCCGCCTCCCGCCTATCGTCACCAAACCCTCCTCCGGCAGCGGAACCTGTTGCCGCTCGCTCGTGATGAGATACGGCCGGCGCGTCACTTTCCCCTCCCCATCTCGCACCAGCAGCGGTACCGTCACCATCCCCATGTCCTCCACGTAGTCCAGTGCCGGCGATACCACCGGGTACGTCCCCTCCACCACAACCGGCTCACCCCGCGCCCCAGCAGGTTCGGCGGATTTCCCCCGCTCTTTCTGCGCAGCCTTGAGCAGTCGGTTGAAGGCCGATGACGAGAGCCCCAGCAGTATCTTCGCACGCTCCTCGTACCGCACCAACGCAACCGGCGGGAGAGCGGCCATATCCCCCATGATCTCCTCCACCCGCCTGTCGCGGTCGGCACCCACCGCCGCGGCTGCCTCCTCCAGCTTCCTGTGCAGCAGCGTGCTGGATCCGTCCAGAATCTTGCGAAACCCCTCCGCCCCAACCCCCTCAACCGCAAGATCCCGAACATCTTTGCCCTCGGGAAGCATCACCATGTGCACCCGCGGACCTAACCGCTCCGCAAGGCGCAGGGCTGCCTCCTGCCCCGCTGCGTCCCCATCCAGACACACGTATACCGGCTCGTGACCCCTGACTGCCGGGAGCAACCCTTCCGGCAGCGTCGTCCCCTGAAGGGCAATCGCAGGGATGCCCCACCCGTGCAGCGTCAGACAGTCGGTGATCCCTTCCACAAGGACCAACTTGCCCTTGCCCCTGAGCGCCGCATCGTTGTATACCGGCTTGGGCCCGCGCAGGTGCAGGTACTTGGGCCCATTCCCGTCCGCCAGCGCCCTGCCGGTCAGGTACACCACCCGCCCGCCCGAGAACGTCGGAAACACCAGCCGCCCCGCAAACACCTCGCGCCCATCTTCCCGCAACACACCCGCTTCCACCGCCTGCGCCCTCCCAATGCCCTCGCGGTTCAGGTGCGCTTCCAGGTCGTTCCCAACGGCCAGCCCGACCCAAAACTCACGCAACGTCTCCGGCTCAAGTCCCCGAAGATGAGGCCCTTCAAGAACAGATGGCATCGCCATCCATCGCGCATGGTACCACTGGGCGGTCAGCCCAAGAATCCGGTCTCGCAATGCCCGCTCCCCACCCGCGCTCTCCCAGACCCATGCGACGCCCGCACGCTCCGCGAGCCACCGCAGGCTCGCCTTGAATTGGTCGGGGTCCCGAGGGCGAAATGCCGCGCCGTGCCGCACATACGACACCAGGTCAATCACGTCCCCGCCCACGCCATCGGCGTAGTGATACCACGACTCCGTGTGCGGATACACGGTGAGGGCAGGCGTCGCCTCGCCACGCGTGCTCCCCACCCACGTGCGCCCGACCCTCCGCAACCCAGGGATCAACTCCTGCGCTACCTCCACGATGGGCGACCGCCCTATCACGTCGTCTTTCAAATCCATCGCTCCCCTCCGCGAGACTGAACACGCTGCACCTACTGAATGGACACGGGAGTCCGACCCTCCTCGCCCGCAAAGATGGCTTCAGGCACCCCCAGCACCTCTTCCGCTCGCTGGATGAACTCATCCGTCACAGGAAGTTCGCCCCGCAGCATCGCGCTGAACCGATGGTAGGGGTACCCCATCAGCCCAGACACCAGCCGCGGCTCCAGCCCACTGGCACGCACCAGCGCCCGAAACAATTCCATTGTGTGAGACCCCTCTTCAACGCCCAATCCCATCCTCCTTTCCGTTCGGTAGGAACGGTCACCCTTCATCCAAGCCACAGTTCCTACCCACAAAAGCACCGAGGGGCCTCATCGGCCCCTCGGTAGGTATTCCCCCTCGTCGCATCCCTCTGGCTCAGGCAGGCCCAGCCACGCCCGAATCATCCTCCGCAGCAGTTCTCCGGCGGAAACGTCGTTCTTAGCCGCCTTGATCCGCAATACCCGCAGTTCTTCCTGGCTGATGGCAAAGGTAAACCGGCGGTACTTCCTGCCCTTCCGCTGATTGGTTCCCATCACGTCGCCTCCTCACCGAAAAGTGTGCGGAGAGAAACCCTTCCACGCGCCTATCATAGCACATCTGTTCTATGCTATCAAGTCCCTCGCGCCGAGGTATGTGTCACACACGGTGGGTGAGTTTGAGCGCCCCACTGGAGCTACACATATCCCTTCAGAAATGACCTCGCATGCCCACTTAGAGCCTATCCGAAAAGCCGCGAGTGTGGTATACTTGATGCCACCTCATGACTCGAGGAGGCAACCGAGATGGCCGATGATGGACTGGGTGTGGATCCCGAATACCAGATTCCTGACGAGCTGTGGGAGCGCATAAAGCCCTTACTTCCAGCGCCCAAACCGAAGAAGAAG
>Ga0272448_1007658_pt1 | contig 11389 bp, 10 predicted proteins | sample YNPCB0191_FD_202220 | JGI IMG/M metagenome (GOLD analysis project Ga0272448, IMG submission 202220) | Hot spring sediment microbial communities from Yellowstone National Park, WY, United States - YNP-CB-019-1 | ecosystem: Environmental > Aquatic > Thermal springs > Hot (42-90C) > Sediment... | reverse complement strand
ATGGAAGAGTTTTTTGCAGAGTGTTTTCACCATTATGTGCATAAGCCAGATGTGCTGAGGAAGGTGAATCCCTCAATGTATAACTGGCTTCGTGATAGAATTTTTAACGGGAGGGAATTCTGATGCGGGGTAAGATTTATAAGTTGAGTGAAAAGGAAAACGAGTGTGGAAGTGGAGAATTGCTTGGAGTAATCGTGATTGTGGGCGGAAATGCAGTGCTGCGCAGTGAAAATAAGGAGATAAATGAGAAAATTGAGCCAATATTAAACCAGGAATTGAAGGTTATGGATGGGACGACAGAAGGTGATAGGTTTGTCAGCGGGTTCAGAACCGTAAAACCAGGGGATAAGGACTATCTTCTGCATCTGAGATACAAACTGCTGGAATACGGTCTGTGGCTGGAAATCGAGGAATAAAAAACCGATGTTTTTATACTTGCGAGGGACCAGGATGGATGCAGGGATAACGGATAAATAAATGCGTGTCTTACTGTTCTGTGGTGTGATACTATGGGTATCTTCAAACGAGACAAACCAGATATTGACAAAATGATGAAAAAGGAAGATTACAAAGGTCTCGTTCAGGCATTGAGTCATCCTGACCCAGAGGTGCGATGGAGTGCAGCAAATGCACTTGGCAGGATTGCAGTGAGAGGGGTGGTATTCGTAGGTGCGGTGCCGAAACTTGTGGAATGCCTGGACGATGAAGATAAGTATGTGCAAGTGAGTGCAGCAGAGGCACTTGTCCGTATTGCAGAGGTAGGCGCAGCGAGACACGTTGTAGAGGCAGGTGCGGTGCCGAAACTTGTGGAACGCCTGGACGATGCACATGAGAATGTGCGAAGGACTGCAGCAGAGGCACTTGGCAGGATTGCAAGGGGAGGCGAAGCGAGAGCGGTGGTATCCGCAGGTGCTGTGCCGAAACTTGTGAAGTGCTTGGATGATGAAAAGGCGTATGTGCGAAGGACTGCAGCAGAGGCACTTGCCAGTATTGCAGAGAAAGGCGAAGTGAGAGCAGTGGTAGAAGCAGGTGCTGTGCCGACACTGGTGGGATGCCTCTACGATGCTGATGAGGATGTGCGAAGGACTGCAGGAGAGGCACTTGGAGCGATTTTTAGAGGGTTTACAGAGAGCGTTGAGAAAGAGTTAGCGAGATTCCGTAGTATGGGAATAAACACAGAGGAACAAGAGCGTTTGGTTAGAGAGTTAAAAGAAAGTACTGCGAGAAAAGATTGGGAGAAGTGTGCAAAACTTGTGAAAGAGCTTACTTCATTGGTTACAACCAAGAACCAGAGAAACTAATAGTAACTCTGAGAGAGCAGGCAAGCGCATTTGAAAAAGAACTGGCAAGATTGCGTGCTTCTGGCATAGATACAGAGAAAGGAGAGAACTTGCTTAATCCACTGAAAGAAAGTATCGACCAAAAAGATTTGAAGAAGTGCGATGTAGCACCCGCAAATTCCTAAGTATTGGGGAGAGAGCCCTACTTGGGGCATGAAACTAACACAAACCGATGTAGAGCACATTGTGGCAGATGTGCTCAGGCATGGACTCAGCACTGCATTCGTTGCCAAACAGTTCAAGATTTCCCAGAGACGGGTGCAGCAACTTGTCCAATACACAAAAAAGAACGGACAGGTACCTTGTGGCGGTAGTCAGGGGTTAAGGAGGGGGCGAAGAAGCCCCATCTCACCCCAAAAGGCGTTCTACAGGAAACTAACGGACATCATTGTTGGGAACTACATGAGAATGGTCGAACAAATCCTGGGTGAATCACAGGAGGTGAACAAATGAAGAGGCGAAATGATTACGGGATACTACAACGACCCCGATTACGGAAAATCATCTATTTATAAATCTCATCCAGTGTGCTTTCAATTTTTTTCTCCTCAATAGGTTGGTAGACCTGCACAGCATCCGGGAAGGGTTTTATTACTGCCCAGGGACTCTTTGAGGGAAGTGAAATCATACTCCTCGAGATCACCACATTTCCTATCAAATCACGGATCAATGGCAAAGGAGGTTCGGTTAATATGGTAAGAGGGCTTATACCTATTCGGATATCTACAACCTTTGAAATTACATATGCTATGTCCATTCTTTGTCTTGTCGTAGAACCCTTTGCAATAACAAATACCTTCCCACCCTCTTTCCTTAAGTTTTCGATTATCCTCTCCAGCGATTTTTTTGAAATTTTTGAGCTTACATCTTCCAAATCTCTGTCCTTTTCCTCTTCCCATGTAACACTCAATTGAGGGATTTCTCCAGTAGGAATCTGTGACTCAATATATTTCTTCATATGCTCTTCTACGGTAATATAGGGCAACCCCATTTTTAGGATTTCCAATGGTATAATTACAGTATGACTCACAAATCCACTTCTTCCCCGCTCATCTAGTCTTTCTGCCCTGAATAATCTCGAGAAATAAACTATATTTTTAGTTACATCACTCATTATAACGAGTGCCTCATCAGTTCTTTCTCGGAGCAATGTTGGGTCTACTGGGACAAAATAGCCTCTGCACCTTTCTTTGTAGTGTTGGGAATCTGCAGATTTTGATGATGCTCGTATGGAATATCCCTTATTGGACATGGGAGCGTAGATAAACTGCTCAAAATTTTCGGTCCTCATATCTTTCCCAACCTTGGTTAGCTCACATCTGTGACTGGGGAGAACTCCTGTTCTTCTCTCACTTCATCATGCATTTTGTCTGCAATTTCTTTGAAATAATTTATAAACGCCTTGTACTCATCAATGCTATATTTTAATCGTGCTTTTACTCCTTCTAACACTATGCTTGGGACCGGGAGCCCGTCTTCATCTTTCTCCGTTTGAATTTCGCTGAAAAAATAAGCAGATTTATCGAAATCTACATTAACAAGTGGGCATCCCCTTTTAAGTGCCAGTGTCTGTCTATAAAATGCCTCCATGAGAACATCGCCATACTCTATTCTTTCAATAAACGATTTACTTTGGAGGTCAAACCACCCGCCTACAATGTCTATTGGTTTCTTCTCCAATCTGGGATACTTGGGAGCTAATTTTAAACCATCAAATATCTTCTTCTCTACCATATCAAACTTTGTGAACACAAACAAAGGATAGAGTTTTCTCTGTTCCTCACTGAGACCACATGCCTTCTTTGCTTTATATTCCGCCACGAGCGAAATGAGGGTTGCCATAGTAGTGTCATAGCTGAGCATTCGCTTAAATTCTTCTGACTTCGGCTCTGCGTTAATTCTACTCAGGTCAATAATAAACACAAGCACATTACAATCGAGCAAGGTCTTTAACCCATCTGGTAGGTCATCATAATTTATGCTTTCAATCCCGCCCCCACTTTTATACGGTGCAATCAGATCGTTGACTATGTTCACATCTTCACCAGCAATATCATACACTGTAAACTTTAGAGTGTTGTACTTACCAAGCATGTTTTGATATCCGTAGAGGAACCAGTATTTTGCAAGCAATCCTTTGATAGTCGCTTCAGGCCAATTCTGAGTTGCCATGCTATTGATTACTTTACCCATCGTGTTGGTAAAGCCGGGGTTTGCATAAAATCTAAATTTCCCCTTAGTCTTGTTTGTGTACTCTACCTGGGCATCATAGAGCAAGCTCAGGAATACGGTCTTTCCACAACCTCTATCTCCAAGTATTGCTACGGGCATGCTATCTCCTATAGCAACCTTCCATAAATAGTTTACGGAAATTTCAGCATGTCCGAATGCCAGAAGGGGATTAAAGAAATGGCCCAAATGTATCTATCCTCTGAGGGAGACAATTCACATTTATTATGTTTTGATGAGGAGTACATTTTCATCATGTACTCAAAAAACTGGATGGAATAGGAAACTGGTTGGAGGAAAAAACTGTAGCAAACTCCTATTCCTCTTTTATTTCGTCTGGCATTTTGTCTGCAATTTTCTCGAAGTAACCTATAAACGCCCTGTACTCCTCAATGCTATACCTTAATCGCACCTTCAGTCCTTTCTCCGTACTTGGAACTAATTGCCCCTGCTCATCTTTCTCGGTTTGTATTGCGCTGAAAAAGTATGCACATTTGTCAAACTCTACATTTGAAAGATTTCTGTTCTCTTTAAGTCCAAATGTGTTTCGGTAATATTTCGCAAGAAGTGTCTCGCTGTACTCAGTTCTCTCCAAATGGGATGCGTTCAAAGGGTCTGGCTTTGTCCGCTTATCCAATCCCACTGCCGCAAGTGTTTTTTTATCTATCATGTCAAACTTTGTGAGTACAAAAACTGGATATACCTTTCTCATTTGATTCCAAAAACCGTGGAATTTCTTTAACTTATATTCTGCCGCCATAGAAATTATTGAGGCAATCAGAGTGTCATACTGCTCTACCTGTTTAAATGCTTCCGAAGTTGGAGTGGCATTAAGTTTACTTGCGTCTATTAGAAACACAAGCGCACTGCAATCAAGTAGTGGTTTTAGTGCTGAAGGCAGGATTTCGGACTTTCTCCCCTGATAATCGCCACTCTTAGTTCCAGTCAATTCATTAACAATGCCTGCATGCTCCCTAACAATATCATAGACAAAGAATTTTAGTTTGCGGTATTCGTTCGTGAAGTTTCGCTTGTATCCTAAAATAAACCAGTATTTATCAATGTGTGCTTTTAGGTCCGCATCTGGCCAGGATTGCATAAGCATCCTATTAACAATTTCACCCATTATCCCAGTAAATTCAGGTGCGGTGTAGAATCTGATTTTCCCGCGGGTTTCGTTTGTGTACTCGACGAGTGCATCGTAGAGCAAGCTGAGAAACACGGTCTTACCACAACCTCTGTCTCCAATTATTGCCACAGACATATAGAATAACCTAAACGCATCGACATATAAAACACCTATGATTGCCCTGTAGTATCTCTTTCCCAGATAAAGATGATCTTCTTTGCAGTTCCATCCTCCCGTTTTTCAACCTCTTTCTTTATTTTTCCCAACCGCACCCCTCGTGCACTGATGTTCCACTCACGGGGTTTAGGTTTCCCTTCCTCTTTTGGAGTTATTAACTTAAGACCTGAGGTGAAGTATTTCAGGTCTGATGTCGTCGATACTGGTATCTCAAGTTTGTTATTTTTTATCAATGTGTACAACAAACTCGCAAACCTTCGGGTAAATTCATCTTTAAATATTCCTGTAATCTCCCCTTCCCCTTCTGTATACCTTCCCGTATCCAGTTTAAAAAGTGCAAAGAGCAGGTTCCTGTACCCCTTGCTTGTGTATGAATTCTCCTTAACATCTATCTCCTTGTTATTTAAAATGCAATCTTCTATTGTTCTTAGCCAATCTTCGATACTTCCATTATTCAGAAGTTGTGTTGCATCCACGATGCTCTCACCAGGAGTTTTGCTTTCTAACTGTGGTTGTTGCTGGCTTGCCACCTGCTGTACTGGTATCTGCACCACGGTTTGTACCTTTGTCTGGTCTCTTACTGGAATTTCGAAATCCTTTTTAGTTAGAATTTTCTGGTCTTTATAGGGAAATTCATCTTTTACTTCGTCTGGCATTTTGTCCGCAATTTCTTTGAAATAATTTATAAACGCCTTGTACTCATCAATGCTATATTTCAATCGTGCTTTTCCTCCTTCTATGCTCGGGACCAGGAGCCCATCTTCATCTTTCTCCGTTTGAATTTCACTGAAAAAGTAAGCAGATTTCTCGAAATCTACAAGCGAGTAGTATCCAATAAGAAGTCCACGTGTATTTTTATAGAATGCATCCATTAAAATATCTCCATATCTTATTCTTTCCTGGGACGATTTACTTTGGAGGTCAAACCACCCGCCTACAATGTCTATTGGTCTCTTCTCCAACCTGGGATACTTTGGAGATAATTTTAAACCATCAAATATCTTCTTTTCTACCATATCAAACTTTGTGAACACAAAAACTGGATAGAGTTTTCTATGTTCCCCACTGAGACTACATGCCTTCTTTGCTTTATATTCCGCCACGAGCGAAATGAGGGTTGCCATAGTGATGTCATACCTGTGCATTCGCTTAAATTCTTCTGACTTCGGCTCTGCGTTAATTCTACTCAGGTCAATAATAAACACAAGCACATTACAATCGAGCAAGGTCTTTAACCCATCTGGTAGGTCATCATAATTTATGCTTTCAATCCCGCCCTCAGTCGTATATAGTGCAATCAGATCGTTCACAATGTTCACATCTTCACCAGCAATATCATACACTGTAAACTTTAGACAGTTGTACTTACCAAATATGTTTTGATATCCGTAGAGGAACCAGTATTTTGCAAGCAATCCTTTTATAGTCGCTTCAGGCCAATTCTGATTTAGCATGCTGTTGATTACTTCACCCATCGTGTTGGTAAAACCAGGATTCGCATAGAATCGAAATTTTCCCTCGGTTTCATTTGTGTACTCTACTTGGGCGTCATAGAGCAAGCTCAGGAATACGGTCTTACCACAACCTCTATCTCCAATTATTGCCACAGACATATAGAATAACCTAAACGCATCGACATATAAAACACTTATGATTGCCCCGTAGTATCTCTTTCCCAGATAAAGATGACCTTCTTTGCAGTTCCATCCTCCCGTTTTTCAACCTCTTTCTTTATTTTTCCCAACCGCACCCCTCGTGCACTGATGATAAACTCACGGGGTATAGGTTTCCCTTTCTCTTTCAAAGTCATAAACTCAAGACCATTGGTGAAGTATTTCAGCTCTGATGTGGATACTGATATCTCAAGTTTGTTATTTTTTATCAATGTGTACACCAATCTGGCAAACATTTGGGCTAATCTATCTTTATTAAATATTTCTGTAATCTCCCTTTCTGTATACCTTCCTGTATCCAGTTTAAAAAGTGCAAAGAGCAGGTTCCTGTACCCATCCTTGCACCCCTCCTCGCTTGTTGTGTATGGATCCTCCTTAAAATCTATCTTCTTGTTATTTGAAATGCAATCTTCTATTGTTCTTAGCCAATCTTCGATACTTCCATTATTCAGAAGTTGTGTTGCATCCACGATGCTCTCACCAGGAGTTTGTGCCACTGGTGGTGCTGGACTTTTGCTTTCTAATGGTGGTTGTTGCGGGCTTGGCACCTGCTGTACTGGTATCTGCACGGCTTGCACCTTTGTCTGGTCTCTTACTGGAATTTCGAAATCCTTTTTAGTTGAAATTTTCTGGTCTTTATAGTGTATCTCGCCAGCAAATCTAAGGAGTAATGTGCCTGGTTTTTGTGCCTCCAGCGTGAACTTTACACTTCCTTTGGTATTGGGATGAAGTTCGATATTATTACTGTCCAGCAGTTCTATCTTTCCATAAAAGCAAGATATGTTGTCAAGAGAAATCTCAACGGTCTCAGAGCTTTGATTGGTGAGAAAGAGCGTGCCCACGCAGGAATTCTCTGTGATCACCTCGTCGATTTTGAGTTCCCAGGATATAGAGTTCAGCACATCTTCTGGCTTTTTAATAATGTTCGATTCTAGTTGCTTTTGTTGAGCTGGACATTGGTTAGGTAGAGAGCGGGATTGTAGTTGAATGGTAACTTGGTGTTTTTCGGAGCGTAGTTGCTTTTCGAGGCATATTACATAGATAGTATCTGAAGATGGTTTAGGAACAATAATGTTATCTTCTTCTATAGGTGTGTTTATACTTATACTCGTGGGTTTATCCGATTGGTTTTTCTTAGCAGGTAAGGAGTATATGTATTGAATATCATTCTTCACAGACTCGACAAGTGTATCTTTTTTCCTTTTCCTTCGCCAAAATCGCTTGTATAACATTATAACGACAGAAATAAGGATGCCAAGACCTATGACTTCCATGGGGGATCTTCCTGAAAAATTACTAAATCCACAGAGTAATCCTATAGCACTGCAGTAAATACTAAAAAATGCAATTAAAACAGCCATGTGGTCCTTTTTCTCACCCTTTTGAAATATTAACATAAATTTTTCTAACAATTTTTCTGACCATTCATTATAATCTAGAACAGGAGCACGCTTTAGAGGAATTCCTAGAAATAGATCGTCGCCTATCAGACTTACTGAGATTAGAATTGATAGGAACAAAAGTGTATCCTGGAGAGAAAATGTAGTGGTACCTTGGAGGAATTCTACACAGGCTTCAATTACCTTAGTCAGTCCACTTAAGATTACAATCAAAATCGCACCTTGTATCGCAAGGACAGGTTCTGCTTTGATAGAAGAAACAAAGAATTTCCATTTCCCATGGGATGCTGATTTGTTTGAATCTTCCGAATCTTTAACACAAAAACCCACACCTATACCAAAGAGGAGCCATGTCGGAATAGTAGCAATAAACACCCAATCTAAGAGGTTCAAGTTTGAGGGATTAAGGGACACAATCACCAATGAAATGCATAGAGCCACAATAAATACGATAAAACTAACAGGAAGGACATGCTGCCGCAAAAGCTTCCCGTATAAGTTGTTTTTTATATCCGACCAGGCATTCTTTATGGGATTTATCATGTTATTTATTATTTTTGTGACATCAGCGGCAGGGAGTTCCTGGGATGTTCGGAGCGTTTCAGGCAAATCCTCATACAACAATTTGTTTATTAGAATTGTGTTCCAAACGGCAGGATATTTTCTCTCAGTATTTGTAATCCACATGTACAGTCCAAGTGCATCCTCTTGCTCAAGCTCGTTTGCTGCTTCATTAAGCTGTTTCAGGTCAAGCTTCATGAGAATTGGAGGTGGAAGTGTTTCATTTCTCAATTTTGCAAGTTTTTTTGCCAATTCCGTCCATTTTTTCTTCATATCATCTTGAGGAGGAGGAACAAAGAAAATCCAATCACCTGCTACAACCCATTTGCTCTTATCATCAGCACCATCTTTCACACGCCAATATCTGTTAAGAGAGGCCCAGAGAGAGTTGAAGGATTTTTCTGTTTGTATTTCTGTCTGTATTTTTAGTCGTGGCAATTTTACACTTAAGTTATTTAGTTCATTCTTGAATTCACGCAAAAGGTCTTCTTTTTTGATTAAAATCTTATCTTTGAATCTCTCACAGAACAAACGATAGAACCACTTCCCCAGAATCTTCGACTCCTCTTCCTTCCTCAGGGCCTTCAGCATATATTCCCACGCCAGTACTTTAATATCATCATTCATATTTATTCTTTGAAGAGATTTATCTATTTCATCATAAATATCCTGCGAAAGTATTCCTCTCGGCACCATAAGATCAATTATCATACGAATTCCTTCCGGAAGTTTGTTTATTTCTATCTTTTCGCAAAGGGTCTCGCCAACCTGCTTCCATTCTTCGCCATCGCCAGGTTTCGGGACAAAGAAAATCCAATTGCCAGCCATCACCCAGTGTGTCTCTTCTGCGAGTTCATTGCCACCAGTCCGCCAGTATTCCTTCAAACAGTCCCACAATGGGTCGACATTTTGGATACCAGCATTTTGTATATCTCTTGTTAATTCTTTAAAGTCCTTCTTACTCACAAAAAGTAACTTCTGTCCTAGAATATAGCTCTGAAAAATCCACTTCCCCACCGTGCATCGTACTTTTTCGTAGTTGGACCAGGTCAACAGACTCTCGAGAATTTCTGCCCTATTTTTAGCATTAAACTTTTTCATATCTATATCAGCTAAAAATTTTTCAACATTTTGGTCCCAAAGATTGGAGTCAACTATCTTGGTTATTATATCACGAACTTTTTGTTGGACATTCGAATCACTCTGGTCCACAATATCAAAACTATTCTTAAAATAACATGTATAGCTGTTTTTAAAAATCATTTTCTTCAGAATATCCTTTACTTTATTATCCTCTCTTCCATTCTTACAACTTATAATAATGTTGTCGAATCTGTCTTGAAAGACAAAATATTCTCTACTAAAAGCACTGAAAATAGCAGAATAAATCTTTTTTAGGGTTGTGTCGGTTTTGTCCTCTAGGAGAGCATCAGGAAAATCTTCTATCACAACGCAATAATTCTCTGTGTTGAAAGGCTTGAATCCTATAGAGAACTCATAGGTCTTACTCCCCGAAACCACTTTAACTTTGTAGATGCATGATATCCTAGCGGATATACTTGCACTCCAGTCCTCTATCTCGGAAGGACGTGGATGGTATTTTTCCTTGTCTTTTTTGAAAACTTTACAAAGCTCCTTTGCCAAACACTTTATTATGTCCTCCGACACAGGTTGTCACCCTTCCTCTCCTATCAAATTACTTGAATCAAATTTTATACCTGAATCAAATTTTATATTCATCTTCTTGGTAAATATATCATAGATAGTCTTTAAATAATTTACGGCATTTTTCTGGGGTCCGCCTACTACTTTTATCTCTTTTTTGTCCTTGTCCAGTGTAATCTTAATCCGCGTTTTCTCAGGGCATGTCAATTCACTATTCGGGAGAAAGTACAATACATTGTCGTTCACACGCTTTGTTGTGAATACATTCTTAGGAAGTTTTTCGACAACCATGGGAAGTATAGCTTGCCCACGCAGGTTCGATGGAAGCACATACATGGAGACGTAAATATCGTGGTTGTTTTTTAGTTCATCCATTTGCTTATCAAAGTCTAAGAATGGGTCTGTCACAACAACAAAAGTTTGACTTCCACCAACATTAGTTTGGACATTACTTTTTTCTTGAGATTTTGATATTTCGGGCGCACCAGTAGCTCGAGGCGCGGTAGTTAGTTCTTTTTCTGCTACACCCTGGTGGTCCCGCTCAAGTTCATAGCACAGAAACTTGATAGAGTTTTGATTCCCATCATTCACTCTCACAAACAGAAAGAGATACTTTATTCCTCGTGGTCCAATATCCATAGAGAGTTGAATTCTTATTGTATTATCTTCTCCCCGCTTCCACTTATAAGAATTTTGTGGGGCTCGTAGTTCGTTCGGGTTATCCTCTTCTGTGGGGAAATACTTCAGCCACACACATAAAATCTCATTGAAATTTGTATCGGGTAGATGAATCGCATAACTCAGCTTTCCTTCGGTATCCGTTTCCTCGCCGTTCTTTTGCGGGGTTAACCAAGCCTTATTGAGTGTTATTCGTTGCTTTCTATTTATTGCGGAGATTATCTGGATAGCAATCTCGGTTTCATCAAATCCTAGTTTCCTCAAAAATTCATCAGCGAACTCACCCTCTCGGTGTGGAAAGTAGAACTGGGTTATGTTTAGAGCACGATTTCTTGCCATCTCTTTAATTAAGGAGTATGGAGTGAGGAACATTTATCTCACCTCCAACAATTCGAGCCATTCTTTAAATGCCTTACCAATCGGTACCAGTACTCTTAATTTATCTTCGAATTTTTGTTGTTTCAACATTTTTTGAAATGCAACAATAAATGTTCTAGTAATAATTGATTTGAGTGTGTTAAGTTTTTCTTCGAAAAT
>Ga0272448_1007656_pt1 | contig 11390 bp, 5 predicted proteins | sample YNPCB0191_FD_202220 | JGI IMG/M metagenome (GOLD analysis project Ga0272448, IMG submission 202220) | Hot spring sediment microbial communities from Yellowstone National Park, WY, United States - YNP-CB-019-1 | ecosystem: Environmental > Aquatic > Thermal springs > Hot (42-90C) > Sediment... | reverse complement strand
ACTGACGTTCCCTACATCAAGATCGTTCATGTCCAGCGTACTGTTCTGAAGCGCCAATTCGTTGGCGATTACCAGAGTCCCGGCCTTAACACGGGTAGGGCCGCTGTAGGTGTTTGCAGCAGTGAGAGTCAGTGTACCGGCGCCTTGCTTGGTGACTGTTCCGTATTTTCCGCTAATGACTCCGCTGAAGAGTTGATCGCACTCGTTGGCAAAAACGAGTTGGGAATAATTGTAAATGTCGCCCACAACGGAGCCGTCGGTGGCGGCATCGCCCAGTTGCAACGTACCCTCGAAGATTGTCGTGTCCCCGCCGTAAGTGTTGTTGCCGGTGAGAATCAATGTTCCTTCCCCTCTTTTATCCAGCCCTAATACTCGCGGAGGCGAAACGCCGTAAGTTGTAATCTCGCCGACGTTTCTCAGCGTGCCGGAGAATAAGCTGCCGTCGCCGCATGTCGGGTCCACGGCAATCACTCCGCCGCACATATCCAGTGTGCCGCCATCCAACAGCACGTCGCGCTGAATCACCAGATTGTTGATGATCGCCGTCTGACCGGCGGTCAAGGTGGTAAGCGCTGTCATCCCGCCTTGTAAGTAGAGGGTACCGCCGATATGGATGACGCCCTGGGTCATTTCAAAGTCGCCGGCAATCATGGCGTCTCCAATGATCGTGCCGCCGGAGTTGAACTTCGCCTTGGCGCCGGCGGCGACTGTGATACTTCCCGTGATCTGCGCCCCACCGACAAGCTCGAGTTGCCCCCCGTTGACCGTCAAGTTGCCAGTAAAGGAAGCGGTATCGCCAAGTACCACCGTACCGGCGCTGACGGTCGTCGTACCACCGTAGGTTTTCAAGCCTAGCAGCGTCAGCGTGCCGGAACCGATTTTGACAAAGTTGCCGCCGGAGATCGTACCACTGACGGTAATATCGCCAGAACCGCCGATGTACGAGCTAAGGCTGCTGAGCCCTAGCTTTCCACCAAAGGAGGCCGTAGCGGAAGTGTTGCTGTTGATCAATGAGCTGAGGGTACCGCTCTTCATCACCAGAGTGCCGACTGTGATGCCGCTTTGGCCGTTAAGGTCCAGCGTGCCGGAAAAGAGTTGTGCCTCTTGGCTCGTTGGGCCGAGAGCGGTGCTAGATAATAAGACGACCTTTCCCGCCGCTCCTGTGACGGCACTGTAACCGATGATCGTCGAGTGAGTATCCCTGAATTGCACGGTATTGATGCCGCCAAGGTATACTGTAGCGTTCGCATCGCCGCCGATGTAGAATCGACCAATGGAGCCGGCAGTGGAAGTGACATTGGCAGTCATCGTGCCATTTTGGAAGCACAGAGCATAGCTTTGGATGTTCAGCGAACCGTTAAGGATGTTGCCGACGACGCCGTTTCCTGCTCCGCTCTGGCCCACGTTCCCGACATATTGGGTAGTGCCTCCAAGGTCAAGAGTCGCGCCGCCGGTAATTCTTAACGAGCTGTTAGTGCCCAGCCGACCGCTGCCCGAGATCGCTAACGTCCCTGCACGAAGAATCGTCATACCTGTGTAGGTGTTGGCGCCGGATAGGATCAGCGTGCCGGCACCTTCCTTCGTGAGCGAGCCGCTGCCGCTGATGATGCCGTCAAATGTCTGCTCGCCGGAATTGACAAATAAGATCGAGGCATAGTTAGTGATGTTTCCAATAATTGAACCGTCTGTAACACCATCACCTAAACGTAAAGTACCTACTACAACCGTAGTGCCTCCGGTATATGTATTCGTACCCAATAGAGTCAACACACCGGCGCCTGTTTTATACAACCCTAACGGAATCTCATAGCCCAAAAGTGGTTCTAATCCATATGTTTGCAGCTCCCCTAAATCTATGACCGTTCCTGAAAGTATTGCTCCATTGCCCTGGTAAGGGTCCACAGCGAGAACGCCGCCGCCAAGGTTTAACGCGCCGCCGTCAAGCGTCACGTTCCTCTGCAACACCAGCCCCCCGGCGACCATCGTCTGGCCGGCAGACAAAGTAGTCGATGCCTCCAGTCCGCCTTGGAGGAAAATCGTACCCTCCACTTTCGCCATGGTGCCGGTAGTAATCGACACTTCACCTGTTATCCACGCGTCTCCCGTAACTGTGCCGCCACTGAAAGTTACCTCACCGTATTGCCCGATGGATAAGTCGCCGGCGATCTCGGCGTCGCCGACCAACTCAAGACCACCACCGACGATGTCCACATTGCCGACGATCAAACCGGAGTCATCGAGTTTAAGTAGGCCGGCATTTACAGTAGCACCGCCGCTGTTAGTGCTCGTACCGGACAGGATCAACATGCCGGCGCCTTCCTTAACCAGCCCTCCCGCCCCGGCAATGATAGAATTGATCTCGGCGCTGCCGTTCGCAACGGTAATAGCCGCTCCGGACTCATGTAGTAGGAGCGTTCCCGAGGAAATGCTGTATCCAGCAACTTCGAACTGGATGGACCGAACTGCGACCTCTCCCGCAATTGCTACCGTACCCGCTGGGGCGCCGAAAATCGCCTCGTCACCCGAAACCCAGCGACAAACATAACCCTCCCCATCAATCCAATTCGCCGTCTGGTTATCCCAGAGGGAAGAACCGCCCTGCGGGGCCCAGCGGAGCGCAACCGTCTGATCGACCACCGTCATGCTAAAGGTCGTTTCGGCATACAGCCCGCCTGGATCGGCGGCCCGCACGGTCAATTCCGCCGTGCCCAAGGCGCCGATCGCATAATTGAGCGTTAACAGCCCCGTCTGGGAGTCGATCTCAAGAGATGAAAAAAGATCGGGATTAGTGTTGCCGATAATTTCATAGTCCAGCACCCAATCGGCATTCTCTTCGTCCGCGAACGCAGGCCATAACTCCACCACCGAAGAGACCCGCCCGACATGGACGCTCAGGTCGTCGATTTCCAGGGTGCTCGGCGCGGAGCCGAGCCGGCGGAGAAAGACGCCCTCGTTGTCACCTACGCCCTTGCCCGACCAAGCCACTAAGTAGCCGCTGCCGGCGGCTGCCACGGTGGCAAACCGTTGCGCGTTGTCCGTCGTCAAGTTCACCAGCGATTCGCCGGCAGCCAAAGCCGAGCCGTCGGCGGCGTACTCGCGGACGAATACGCCGTTATTGTCGCCGGGACCTTTGCCGTTCCAGGCAATCACGAAGCCGCCATTGCCGTTGTAGGCAACGGAAGGATATTCCTGGTCGTCGTTCGTGAAAGCGTTCGCGCGGAACTCGCCGGCGGCGGCGGTGCCGTCGGCATTGTATCGCTGGGCGAAGATGCCCCAGCCGTTTACGTCCTGGTTGCTCTGCCAGGCGATGGTGAACTGCCCGTCCGGCCCTGTGCCCACCGCCGGGTATTGCTGGTGGCCGTCGGTCGTGGTGTTCACCTGAAACTCGTCGCCCACCGGGTCGCCGTCGGCGTCGAAACGCCGGGCAAAAATGCCCGTGTTGTCCCCGTCCTGCCCGCCGTGGCTCTGCCAAGCGACGATGAATCCGCCGTCGGGAAGTGCGGCCACCGCCGGCAACTGCTGCTGGTTGTCAGTATGGGTGTTGATGAGGAACTCGCCGCCGATGGCGTTGACCTGGTTGTCGTAGAGCCGACCGAATACGCCGTTATTGTCGCCGGCGCCCCGCCCGTTCCAGACCACCACAAACCCGCCGCCGCTCAATTCGGCCACCGCCGGCATCTCTTGGTCGTCTTGCGTGGTCACATTCACCTGGAACTCGCCGCCCAACGCTTGGCCGTCAGCGGCATATCGCTGCCCGAAGATGCCTTTGCCATTGCCGTCCTGCCCGGAACTCTGCCAGACAATCACAAAACTGCCATCGGCGGCCACCGCCACGCTGCTGCGCTGCTGATTCTTGTTAGTGGTAGTGTTGACTCGGAACTCGTCGCCCAGAACCCCGCCGGTCGCATCAAACCGCTGGGCATAGACGCCGCGGTCGCTGCCGTCCTGGTTTTCACTAGTCCAAGTCGCCACGTAGCCGCCGTCGGGCAAGGCCGCCACTGCGTCGCCGCTGTCGAAAAGCCGCTGCGTGTTGGTCGTGTAGCTGTTGATCAGCGTCTCGTCGCTGAGCGGCGCCACACTCAACAGTGCCCGCTCCTCCAACGGCTCGAAGATAAACGACCGGAGCCCGCTCCAGCAGCACCCGCCGCCGCAACGCCGCTTGTTCTTCCGCTTCGACCCAAGCCTGCCGAACATACGCTCGACTGTTGCCATCAGCCGATGCATGAATAAATCTCCTCTGCAAAGACGAACCCCGCGGCGCAGAAATCGACGCGCCGACAAAGAAGGAACACACGAGATGAAATACGGTAATAACCGGAACGCCAATCAGGCAGAAGCAGAGAAGCCTTGACCGCAGCCAACTCGACTCTTGAAACCACGTCCATCATGGCGTCTGGTTCAACTGCCGTTGCTAAAAAGACAAACGTTGCCAAAAAGGATGGCGGCAGTATTACACAGGGGAGGAAAAAAACAATCCCCCAATCGTGGAAAATTGAAAAATATTTCGCTGCGAATGAAAAAAATGCTGTTTGCGCGTTAAGCCAGGAAAACATCCTCCCTACATAGCGGGGCAATTCCGACATGTCCGTTATGACAATTTCCCCCTTCGTGAGCGGGATTATAAGCCGAAGGTCGTACCGGCTACTGGAGGTGGGAATCCGGCAAACGAACCTTCCAGCTTTTGCAAGAGTCCCGCCGGGCAAGTGCGACGACAATTGCAATAATAAGTAAAGTATTGACTTCGCGTCGCGGGGACTAATTATCACGCCGGTCGAAGCCGAGGCGAGTGTACCCTTCACAACCTTTTGGGGTAGGGGGTGGTAAAAGTCGGTCAAAAACACCCTTTACCACAACGAGATTTGTTTTCTTTACTAAAGCTGCGGAAAATGCTGCACGCGGCAGTGTGCTCGACGCCGCGCTAAGTGAATTGGCCTGCAATGGAGTCCTGCGGCAGTTGAACGGCGGCGGTGGCTTCTGGGTGCTGCTTCTGCCTTGTGCGGCTTTTGTCGTTGCCGCTCGCTTTTCACAATGCAAACGTCGGTCCCCCGTCACATCTTAGCGTGATTCGGTACAATAGGCCGAATAAACCCAATTACTTGCGAGAGGACAATCATGCTTTGGGAAGTGGACATTTTTGCCGCGGAGGGTCAGAGGGATCGTTTGGCGGATGAGGCGGCCGCAGCGGCGGCGGAATTGCACCTGGCCGAGAACCTGGCCGTAACCTCGGCACGCGGCTATCTGCTCGAAAGCGGACTCCAACGCGAACACGTTACCGGAATCGCCGAAGAACTGCTGATGGATCGGATTGTCGAACGCATGGTGATTGCTCCTATCGGCGATCCGGCGCTTACTGCGCTGCCGGAAGGTCGGAGCTGCTGGATTCACGTGCTGCCGAAGCCGGGCGTAATGGACCCGGTGGCTCAAAGTGCAAAGGCGGCGATTGCGGAGCTGGGGCTGGAGGTGGAGGCCGTGCGGACGCTGCGAAAATACGCCGTCGGCAGCCTGCCTGAGGCAGTGCTTCAGACTTTTTGTTGGAAGGTGCTGGCCAACGAAGCCATCGAGGAGGTGATCATCGGCCCTTTGCACCTGGAGCGTCTGCAATTCGGCACGCCGTACCGCTTTCAGTTGCAGACGGTGCCGCTGAGAACGATGGACGACGAGGCTTTGTTGCGGCTCAGTCGTGAAGGCCAGCTCTATTTATCTTTGGAAGAGATGCAAACGATCAGGGAGCATTTTCTTCGCCTGGGCCGCGACCCGACCGACGCGGAACTGGAAACCCTGGCTCAGACCTGGAGCGAACATTGCAGCCATAAAACGCTTGCCGGGCGGATAGAGTATGAGGGGCCGGAAGGAGCGCTGACGTTCCACAATATGTTGCGGGAGACGATTTTTCACGCGACCGAGCAACTTCGTCACCGCTGGGGATCGGCGGATTGGTGCGTGAGCGTGTTTCAGGACAATGCCGGAGTCGTCCGCTTTGATGAGCAATACAATTTGGTGTTTAAGGTGGAAACCCACAACCATCCTTCGGCCCTGGAGCCTTACGGAGGTGCGAATACCGGCATCGGCGGTGTCATCCGCGATCCGTTGGGGACCGGTTTGGGGGCGAAGCCGATCTGCAATACGGATGTTTTTTGCTTTGCCCCGCCGGACACGCCGCCGGAAGCGATTCCGCCGGGCGTGCTTCATCCGCGAAGAGTCATTAAAGGAGTCGTGGCGGGAGTGCGCGACTATGGCAACCGGATGGGCATACCGACGGTGAATGGGGCCGTTTATTTCGACCCCCGCTATCTCGGAAACCCGCTGGTCTATTGCGGTACGGTCGGCATCATTCCGCATGACAAATCGTTCAAGCAGCCGAAGGCCGGCGATTTGATAGTACTGGTAGGCGGGCGGACTGGGCGCGACGGCATTCATGGTGCCACGTTCAGCAGCACGGAGCTTACCACCCATAGCGAATCCATTTCCGGCGGCGCCGTGCAGATCGGCAACGCCATTACCGAGAAAATGCTGCTGGATGTGCTCCTAGTAGCCCGCGATCTTGGTTTGTATAACGCCATTACGGACTGCGGGGCCGGCGGGCTGTCCAGTGCGGTGGGCGAAATGGGCAGACACATCGGCGCCGAAGTCAACCTGGAACTTGTTCCGCTCAAATACGAAGGACTGTCTTACGCCGAAATCTGGATTTCCGAAGCCCAGGAGCGCATGGTTCTTTCCGTGCCGCCGGAGAATTGGGAAAAGTTTCGCACCCTATGTGCTTCGGAAGGCGTGGAGGCGACGGCCATCGGGCGCTTTCAGCCTACAGGTCGCCTGGTGTTGAAGTACGCCGGTCGGCAAGTGGCCGACTTGTCGATGGATTTTCTTCATACCGGCCGCCCGACTCTCACGCGCAAGGCAATCTACGTCCCGCCCCCAGCGCGACCGCTGGGAGAAAAACCGTGTTCTTATACCGAGGCATTACTCAAAATCCTCGGCGCGCTCAACGTATGTAGCAAGCAGTGGATAATTCGTCAATACGATCACGAAGTTCAAGGCGGCAGCGTCATCAAGCCTTTGGTCGGCGCGGCCGGCGACGGGCCGAGCGACGCCGCGGTGCTCCGACCGATTCTTAGTTCGCGTCGCGGCGTGGTTGTGGCCTGCGGTATGAATCCGCGTTACGGGGATTTCGACACATATTGGATGGCCGCTTCGGCGATTGACGAAGCTGTGCGAAACTGCGTGGCCGTAGGAGCCGACCCGAGACGCATTGCCATCCTGGACAATTTCTGCTGGGGGGCGACCGACCGGCCGGAAACGCTCGGTTCTCTGGTGCGTGCGGCGTTGGCTTGCCGCGACGTAGCCCTGGCCCTGGAAACGCCTTTCATCAGCGGCAAGGACAGTTTGAACAACGAGTTCCGCCCGATTGATGCTGCAGAGCCGATTTCCATCCCCCCTACGCTCCTGATAAGTGCGCTGGGACAAATTGACGATGTCGTTCAGTGTGTAACGATGGACGTAAAAGCGGCCGGCAACATGCTGTACATCGTTGGCATGACGTGGGACGAGCTGGGCGGATCCCATTTCGCTCTGGTCGAAGGTCTTGCCGGCGGGAAAGTGCCGAAGCTCGATCCCATCGCCGCCAAACGAACTTTTTCGGCGCTGCATACGGCGATTCAAAGCGGGCTGGTTCGCGCCTGCCACGATTTGAGCGAGGGCGGGCTGGCGACGGCGGCGGCGGAAATGACTTTTACCGGCGGCTTCGGCGCACATATCGCCCTTGATAACATGCCGCGAACCGGCGCACTGTCGCCGACAGCGCTACTGTTCAGCGAATCGAACAGCCGTTTCCTCTGCGAAGTGCGACCGGAAGACGCTGACCTGTTTGAGACCACCCTCGGCGGCGTCCCTCATGCGCGAATCGGCATAGTTACCGACGACGGTCGATTACAGATTACCGCCCAGGATACGCTGCTTATCGACGCCCACATCGCTGACTTGAAGGAAGCCTGGCAAAAGCCGTTGCGGTGGTAAGCCAGGGCTGATGTAATACGTTGACGCGAGCAGCGAGTCAAGTATAACCGTCAGGATGCTGCTGGAACCATCTCCAGGCACTTTCCACGATGGCCTCCAATGTGGTATGACGCGCCGACCAGCCCAATTCGCGGCGGATGTTCTCGGCGGCGGCGTAGAGGATGGCAGGGTCGCCGGGCCGACGCGGGCCGATTTCCACCGGTATTTCCCGGCCGGTTACGCGCCGCGCCACGTCGATGACTTCCTTCACGGAATAACCGCGTCCAATGCCCAGGTTGTAGCAGCGTCCTGTGCCTGGCTTGAGGGCTTGCATCGCCAAAAGATGAGCTTCGCAAAGGTCTTCTACATGGATGTAATCGCGGATGCAAGTGCCGTCGGGCGTGGGATAGTCCGTGCCGAAAATGGTAAGCTTCGGACGGCGGCCTAAAGCGGCTTGCAAAATGGCCGGAATCAGATGCGTTTCCGGCTGATGATCTTCGCCCAGACTGCCATCGCTTGCCGCTCCCGCCACATTGAAGTAGCGCAGCGCCACAAAGCCGAACGCCTTGTCCGCCGCCAGGATGTCCTGCAAAATCTGCTCCACAAACCGTTTCGACCACCCGTAGGGATTCAGCGGTCGCAGGGGCATAGACTCGACGATGGGCGTCACTTCCGGCTCGCCATATACGGCGGCCGAAGAGCTGAAGACCATCCGTTTCACGCCGGCAATTTGCATCGCCCGAAGCAGGCTGATTGTGCCGGATACGTTGTTTTCATAATAATCCAGCGGAGCAGCTACCGATTCGCCGACATAAGCCAGGGCGGCAAAGTGCATTACGCACTCAATGGCATGTCGGGTCATCAACTCAGCCAAAGGTTGTGTCTCGGCCAGAGCGAGTTGCTGGAAGGCGGCCCGCCGGTCCACTGCCTGACGATGGCCGCGAAACAGGTTATCGACGGCCACGACATGATGTCCGGCATCCAGTAGTTGTTTTACGGCGTGGGAGCCGATGTAGCCCGCCCCGCCGGCGACCAGTACGTTCATGATTCACTTTTCAAATGCAATAAGCTATCTTTGGCGGTGAGATACGATTTCAGGGCCGCGCAATGAGGCCATTTCAACGATTCCGAGCCTTGGTTGTCAAGTGGCCGTCTTCTTGTGGGCCGAAAAGAAAATGATTAAGCTGGGCACAGGATTTGAGAATGTGCCGGCCGGTCTTCGAGGGTACTGCGTCATGCGGATCGTCGTTACGGGAGCGAAAGGGCAGTTGGGCGGCGAACTATGCCGGCAGCTCGGCACGGACGCCTATCCGCTGGACATCGACGAGCTGGACCTGACACAAGCAGAAGCAGTTCGCAAGCGCATGCTCGATTTGCGGCCGACGGCAATCATCAACTGCGCCGCCTACACGCAGGTCGATAAAGCTGAAAGCGACGCGGAGTCATGTCGAGCGATAAATACCACGGCGGTGGAACATCTGGCGGCAGTCTGCAATCAATGGGACTGCCTTTTGGTGCAAATCAGCACGGACTATGTGTTTGGGCGAATGCCGCAGCCTTATCGCCCCTGGCGTGAAGACGATCCTCCCCATCCGCAAGGCGTGTACGCGGGGACGAAACTTGCCGGCGAGCAGGCGGCGCGTCGCGCGGGAAAACATCTAATTATCCGCACCTGCGGCCTTTACGCCCGACCTTCCGCGCGGCAAGCCGCGAACTTCCTCCGCACCATTCTTCGCTTGAGCGAAACACAAGCGGACTTGCAGGTGGTTGACGATCAGCATTGTACGCCGACTTATGTGCCCCACCTGAGTCGAGCGATTCTGTTTTTAATAGGTTACAAAGGGCGGCCCGCACCATCCGGCATTTACCATGTAACCAATCAAGGCGAAACGACATGGTATCACTTCGCCGTGGAGATTTTGCGGCTTGCCGGTCGGCAAACGGCTGTCCGGCCGATCACCTCCGAGGAGTTTGGTGCGGCCGCGCCCCGGCCGGCCTATAGTGTGCTCGACACGAGCGCCTATCATCGGCTCGGCGGGCCGGTGATGCCTCATTGGAAAGCTGCTCTAGCGGAATACTTTACGGAACTCAAACTACTTCAAACTGAGAAATTATCATGCCTGAACCCAAAGTCGCCCTAATTACCGGCAGCGGCCGACATCGCGTCGGCAACGTGATCGCGCTCCGGTTGGCCGAACGCGGCTACTCTGTTGCCTTGCACTACCATCGCTCGCAGGCTGAAGCCATGGAAACGCTCGAAGAGCTGGAGCGTCGCGGCTGTTGCGCCGCCGCCTTACGGGCGGATGTAACCAAAGAAAAAGAAGTGCAAAATCTCTTCCAGGACGTGGTACGCGTCTTCGGCCGCCTGGATGTTCTGGTTACGGCGGCGGCAATCTGGGAGCGAAAGCCGCTGGAGGAAACCACCGCCGACGACGTCCGCCGGCATTTTGAAGTCAACACACTGGGCACGTTTCTCTGCTGCCGCGAGGCCGGCTTGATTATGATTCGTCAGCCGGAGGGCGGAGCCATTATCACGATCGGCGATTGGGCCACGGCGCGGCCGTATCTGGGTTACAGCGCTTACTTTGCCGGAAAGGGCGCCATTCCCACCCTTACCCGCGTTTTGGCCCTGGAGCTTTCGCGCCGCAATCCGGCGGTGCGCGTCAACTGCCTCCTGCCCGGCCCGGTCATGGTGCCTGAAAACCTCTCCGAACACGAAGTAAAGGGCATCGTGGCCGGCACGCTGCTCCGGCGTCTCGGCAAGCCGGAAAACATCGCTCAGGCCGTTCTCGCCCTGGTCGAAAACGATTACATTACCGGCGTCTGCTTGCCGGTTGACGGCGGACGGACAATCGCCCCAGGCTGAAACGCAAGCCTCAGAATTCAGCGTTGCCTGGTGTGCGCGGGAAGGGAATCACGTCGCGGATGTTCGGCATGCCGGTGATGAATTGCAAGAGTCGTTCCAGGCCGAGTCCGAAGCCGGAATGGACCACCGTGCCGTAACGCCGCAGGTCGAGATACCACCAGTAGTTTTGCGGGTCCAGCCCCATCTCACGCATCCGTTCTTCGAGCACGTCCAGCCGCTCTTCGCGCTGGCTGCCGCCGATGATCTCGCCGACTTTCGGCACGAGCACGTCCATCGCTCTGACCGTCCGCCCATCCTCGTTCAGCTTCATATAAAAGGGCTTGATCATGCGGGGATAGTCATAGAGGATGACAGGCTGTCGGAAATGCTCTTCGGTAAGATACCGTTCGTGTTCAGACTGTAAGTCGCGGCCCCAGGCGACGGGAAATTCAAACTGCCGCTCGCTCCGCAAAAGTATTTCGACGGCCTCGGTGTAGGAAACGCGCAAAAACTCGCTGTGAATGATATGCCGCAGTGTGTCGATGATCGTCGGATC
>Ga0272448_1007653_pt1 | contig 11394 bp, 9 predicted proteins | sample YNPCB0191_FD_202220 | JGI IMG/M metagenome (GOLD analysis project Ga0272448, IMG submission 202220) | Hot spring sediment microbial communities from Yellowstone National Park, WY, United States - YNP-CB-019-1 | ecosystem: Environmental > Aquatic > Thermal springs > Hot (42-90C) > Sediment... | reverse complement strand
TGGTGAGCCCGCGGCGAATGCGCGTGATCCCCAATGCAGGGAAGTCCTTCAGGTAGTCATCCGGGATCTCGGCATCCGCGGGACCCGGCGCCAGCAGTTCGGGGTACTCCATCAAAGCCCCCAGGCGGGCATGCTGCGCCGCAAAGCGCCGCGCCAGGGCGGCGAAGCGACCGTCGTTGTCCCTGACGGCCATGTACTTCAGCGGGAACCAGTAGGCTCCTATGTCGCCGCGTTGATACTGGTCCTGACGGTGCGATATCTCAGTAACTACCTCGTAATCCGGATGCAGTAAGTAAAGCATCGAATTCAAATTGCGTCGCACCGGATCCAATAACTCGGGCCGGCGTAGTTTTACCGCCATCACGATGAGTGCGCGATCCACGACAGGGTTGTAGACCAGCGTGCTGCGCTCGGTGTACTGGCCATCGGAATCTATGTCAATGCCCTCGGCCAGCCACTGATCAATCCGCCGCAAGCAGGCCGGATCGCGATAAAGCTCGTAAAGCTGCGCCAGGGCCGCGCAGACAACCCAACGGTGGTTAGGCGTGTGCACCCCGCCGCGCACCAGCCCGGCGGCGGCCCGCCGCAGGAACCGATCGCTCAAGCCGGCCAGCTCCGTTTCGCCGCGGCGGCGCGCCAGGCAGGCCGCCGTAGCCACCGGTTGCACGACAAAGGCCGTATCGGGCGGAGAGTTAAAGTTCGTAATCAGCAAGTCAATGAATCCCTCCGCGTTCTGGGCTTTCTCCAGGTAGCCTGCGGCAAGCCGCATGCGCTCCACTAGCAGGCGGTCGCCGCAAAACCTCGATCCCGGGTGCAGGAAAGCGGCGGTGAAGGTCTCCAAGACGGCTGCCGCAGAACCCGCCTCGTGCAACCCGTAGGGTCCTGGACAGGCCCCGCACCAGCGGCTGGATGGGGCAGTGACTTGGCGCTCCAACAGGTCTCGGACCAGGGCATCGTGCCGCCGCAAGATGGCAGGATCAACCTCCCCTACGGGCGCGGCAGCCAGAAGGGTTGCCCCTTTGAAAGCCTCTCTTCTGGTGAGCAAGCTGGGCATAGACCCGACAGGTTAGCGCACCAGCGCCCCTGCGGGCCGTGCGGGCGGCTTGGGTAACCGCGGCGGGGGTCGAAAGAGACGGCCGGCGGCTTTAAGAAATTTTAACGGCTGAGCCGATAACAGGACCCGAAAACTATGGTATATTGACTACAAACCTGCTATTCAATAGCATCCCCGGCGACGAGGCCCAGCTCGTCGCCAGCCCCTCTGAGTGAAGCCCCGAGGCCCAGCTCGGGGCTTCCGTATCTAAAGCGAGGCTCGGTCAACCGGGCAGCTTAAAAGTTATGCGTTATTAACCTTGCAAGGGAGCCCAGATTCAGGTCGGCGGCGGACTGACGGCCGGGGCCGGGCAGCTCACCAAGCCAGGGCGTGGGCATCGCAGCGCGGATCCGTACCCGCGCTGATGACGCCCGTAGCGGGATCAATTACCACCGCTGCATTGGATCCCAGCGACCAGGGGCCCGTGACGCGGACTTTGTGGCCCTTGGCCTCCAGATGCTTGCGCACAGCCTCGGGAATGCGTTCCTCCAAGCCCAAATCCCCGGGGTACATGGTGTGGGGGAAGGGCGAAGCCGGGAAGCTGCGCGTGGTCCAGCGCGGCGCTTCGATGGCCTGCTGGACGTTCATCGAAAAGTCCACCATGTTCAGCAAGGTCTGCATGGTGCGCAGGCACTGGTCGTCTCCTCCCGGGCTGCCCATGGCCATCACGGGCTTGCCGTCGCGCACCACCAAGGTGGATTGCAGCGTGCTGCGCGGGCGTTTGCCCGGCTCCAGAGCATTGGCGTGGCCTTCGACCAGCGAGAAATAGTCCCCTCGGCAGTTGAAGCTGAAACCCAGATCGCCCATTACCACGCCGGTGCCGAAGGCGGTGTGCAGGCTGGGAGTGAAGCTGACCACGTTGCGATCCCTGTCCACCACGACCAAATAGCTGGTATCGCCCTCGTGATCTGCCGGACCCGCCAGCCGGTAATCGGCCGGCCGCTTTAGCAGCTCCATGCCGGGCACGAACCGCTCGGCTTCGCCGGGGCGGTAGTCGAGCGACGCTCGGTCCGGATCAATCAGTTTGCGGCGCTGGCGCGCGTATTCTTTCGAGAGCAAGCCTTCGTAGGGGATCGCTATTCGGTCCATGTCGCCCAGGTATTTGTCGCGATCCGCCATCGCCAGCTTGACCGCTTCCGCCGCAGTGTGGATGTAAGCTGCGGAGTTGTGCCCCAGCGCCTTAAGGTCGTAACCCTCAAGCAGGTTCAATGCGAACAACTCCGCCGGTCCCTGGCTGGCGGAAGGGTTCTTGTAGACTCGGTAACCGCGGTAGTCTGTCCAGACCGGCTCTTCTATTTTCGCGGCGTAAGCCGCAAAGTCCTCGTAACGGAACAAGCCGCCGTTCTGTTCGGAAAAGCGCGCCATCTCGCGGGCGATGTCGCCTTGGTAGAAGCGATCGCGCGCCGCACGCAGGGCAGCCCGCCGGCCGCGGCTGAGGTTCTGGCGCTCGGCCTCCACCAGACGGCGCAGGGTGCGCGCCAGATCCGGGTTGCGGAAGATGTCTCCCGCCCGCCAGCGCCGATCCCCGGGATAGTACAGGCGGGCGCTGGTGGGGTACTTGCGAAGCTTCTGGGAAGCGTTGATGGCCGCCGCCAGCCGCTCGCTCAAGGGAAAACCCTGTTCAGCCATCTCTATGGCCGGGGCGAGGGTCTGGGCAAAGCTCATCGTCCCCCAGCGCTCCAGCAGCAAGTACCAGGCGTCCACCACCCCGGGCACCGTCCCGGACAGCAGCGTCTCATCCACAGGAATCTTGCCGCCCTGATTCCGGCGGTACCACTCGATGGTGGCCAACCGCGGCGCCGTGCCCTCGGCATTGACCGAGACCGCACGCCCGGCGCGCGCATCCCAGATCAGTATCACGGCGTCACTTCCCACGCCGTTGTTGGGCGCATCCACCAGACCCAACACCGCCTGGCAAGCAACCGCGGCGTCGAAGGCGTTGCCGCCGGCTCGCAGTATCTGCTCGGCGACCAAGGTGGCCTCCGGCTTCATGGAGGCGACCGCGTAGTGACGCCCGCGAATCACCGGGCGCATGCTGGGAGCGGCCCGTTGCGCACACGCGAAACAGGCCGTAAAGGCGAGCGCAAACACTGCACGCACGGAATTGCACATAAAGGGCAATGTAGCGCACTTGGCAGGTGCGCGCCTGCACGCCCGCCGGACCAAAAACTCTAAAACGCTATCCCCAGTCCGGCGGAGACCTCAAGCTGGTGAAGCATGCCTTTTTGGTCCGGGAAGAAATCTCCGAAAGGTTTTCCCGTGGTGTAATCCCGCACGTCCAGCCGCATCATCAGCAGAGGGCTGATGCGGAACTTCAAGCCTCCGCCGTAGTTGTAACCGAACTTAGTCACTCCGTTGCCGGAGAACACGCCGGTTCCCGGCGGGTAGAACGTGCTGAAATGCACGCCCCCGGTGACGAACGGGCGCACGGGCGAGCCTTCCGGCGTAGCGTAGGCCAGGAAGTTGTACATGCCCTGATGCACCGGCATACCGACTTCGGCCGGCGGAGTGGAAGCTTGCTTGAACTTGCCGTGGTTGTAAGCGTAGCCGATCTCGTGGCCGAAGAACTGATAACTGTTGAAGGTGAAACGGAAACCTAAGCGAAAGTCGGTTTCGCTCTTGAACTCCACGGCCTTCCCGCTCGCGTCCGGACTGGTGCCCAAGACGTTGTTCCGTGAGGCGGCCCTGCCGGCGCTTACCGAAATCTCGCCGACCTGCGCCCAAACAGCGGTCGTCGAGACCAGCACCATTGGGAAAAGCATCCAGCGCGTCATTTCGTCTCCTTTCCCTATTCCTGCTCCACCACGATCACATGGACCTCGCCCGGCCCGTGCACACCCCGCACCAGTATCTGCTCGATGTCAGCGGTGCGGCTGGGCCCGGTGATCAGCACCATGGCGCTGGTCAGCTCGGCCGGTTGGGGTAGAATCGCCAGCAATTCATCCAACCCCGTGAGCATGCGTCCGGCCGGCAGCACCGCCACGTGCACGGGCGGCAGCAATGAAACCAGGCGCGGCTCCTGGGATGAGCACAGCAGCACCAGCGTGCCGGTATCGGCCAGCGCATAGTCCGCGCTCGTGATTCCGTAATGAGCCGAAGCGCAGGCCGCGCGCAACGCTGCCGCGTCCTTGAAGCCGCTGGCGACGGCGGGCAGCCCGCTTATGCCGCACTCTGCAAGGTAGGGGGCGTCGGAGGCCACCGCCGGGCCGTCGCCTACCAGCTCGGCCACGCGCCTACGCGCGGCCTCACGAGTAGGCACGCGCTCCGGCTTGCCGCCCAACTTTTCCAGCGCGTCCGCGAAACGCCTCCAGCGGGCCTCGAAATCCCACTCTGGGATGCTCAACCGGACCTCCGGCGCCGGCGCCGGCGCCTGGCCCGCGCTTCGCCCCAGCGCCGTGCGAACCTTATGCAAAATGTACTCGCGCGGCATGCTCAACCCACCCTTGAACTGCGCAACCGCCAAAGCTGCCGGAAGCTGCGTCCCGGCGGAGGCAAATCCCGCTGGCTCAGCCAGGCGCGCAGCGGGCCGATGTTGAGACCCGCAGGCAAACGGCTGATCCAACTCTGGCCGCTCTCTTCGCCCAGCACAGCCGCGGCAACCGTCCCCGCCAGCTCGTAAAGCTTCGGCCGCTGCATCACCCAGGCCCATAACCGGAAGGCCAGGCGCTCCCAGCGGTTCGCGTTTTCGCCCTGCTGCGCCTTCACAATTTCCGCGCGCAGGTCCAGAAGCAGGCGCGGAATCTCTATCTTGACCGGGCAAACCTCGGCGCAGGCTCCGCAAAGGCTGGAGGCGAACGGCAGCCAGGGGTCTTGCGTCAGGCCCTGAAACTGCGGCGAGAGGATCTTACCTATGGGGCCGGAGTACACCCAGGGGTAGTTGTGCCCGCCGATTCGCCGATATACCGGGCAGTGGTTCAGACAGGCGCCGCAACGTATGCAATAAAGCGACTGGCGCTTGTCGCGGTCCGCCAGCACGCGCGTGCGCCCGTTGTCCAACAGCACCACGTAGAACTCTTCGGGCCCGTCCGGATCGCCCGGACGCCGCGGTCCGGCCAGCAGCGAAGTGTAGACGGTCAGCGGCTGACCGGTGGCGCTGCGCCCCAGAAGCTTCAGAAACACCGCCAGATCTTGAGCGCGCGGGATCAGCTTCTCGATGCCTGCGATCGCCACTTGGACGCGCGGCGCGCTGCTCGTCAGCCGGGCGTTGCCCTCGTTTTCCACCAGCACCACGGCGCCGGAATCCGCCACCAGAAAGTTGGCGCCGGTGACGCCGATATCGGCGGCCAGGAACTTCTGCCGCAGCACCTGGCGGGCGATCTCGGTCTGCTTCTCCGGCACGGCCTCCGCCGCCACTCCCAATCGCCGGCTGAAGATTTCGCTCACCTCATAGCGGGTCTTGTGCAGCGCCGGGGCCACGATGTGGTAGGGCTTCTCGTGCGCAAGCTGGATGATGTATTCGCCCAGATCAGTCTCGACAATCTCCAGGTTGTGATGCTCCAGCCGCTCCCTCAGACCGATTTCCTCGGTGGTCATGGACTTGGACTTGACGATCAGCCGCGCCTGCTTGCGCCGCGCCAGCTCGGCCAGAAAGTCCACCGCCTCGGATCCTTCGCGCGCCCAGACTAAGGCGCCGCCCCGCGCCGTGACCTGCTGCTCAAACTGCTCCAGATAGTAATCGAGGTTCTCCAGGGTGTGCTGCTTGATGCGCCGGGCCTGTTCCCGCAGCTCCTGGTAATCAGGCAGGACCTCGGGCGCCACCACCTTTCGGCGGTGATCCATCAGCCGCCCGGTGGCTGCGTAAATGGCCTCCTCCAGGTGCTCATCCGCCAGGGTCTTCCGGATATTGATTTGGTAAAGCGGCGTCATAAGCTCATCACCGACTGGCCAGGACCTCCGCCAGGTGCAAAGTCCGCACCGGCAGAGCCGCGCGGCTCAGGGCCCCCTGAATCTGCATCAGGCAACTGGCGTCGGCCGAGATCACGTACTCAACCCCGCTTTCGCAAAGCGCCTGGATTTTGCGCCGCGCCATAGCGCCCGATATTTCCGGGAACTTTACCGAAAAAGTGCCCCCGAAGCCGCAGCATTCCTCTGCGCCCGGCATTTCTCTCAGCTTGAGGCCGCGCACCCGCGCCAGCAACCGGCGGGGAGCCTCTCTGACGCCCAGCTCCCGCAGGGCATGACAGCCGTCGTGGTAGGCCGCCACCCCCTCCAGCCGCGCGCCCACGTCCTCCAGGCGCGCCACCTCGGTGAGGAACTGGGAAAGCTCCCAGATCCGCCCGGCGAGGCTCCGCGCCCGCTGCTGCCACTCCGGCTCCTTGTTAAACAGCTCCGGGTAGTGGTTCTTGACCATCGAAACGCAGGAAGCCGAGGGAGAGACGATGTGCTCGGCCGCCTGGAAAACCTCCAGGAAATGGCGGGCTACCTGCCGGGCTTGCTCACGATAGCCGGTGTTGAAAGCCGGCTGCCCGCAACAGGTCTGGCCCTCGGGAAACTCTACACGGTAACCCAGGCGTTCCAGCAACTCCGCCGTGGCCAGACCGATGCGCGGGAAAAACTGATCCACTATGCATGTCACAAACAGCGAAACGCGCGCGGCCATGAAGCTCAAATTGTATCGTATTCACCGGTGCAGACACGGCAGCCCTCGCCGCAAGGTTCCGTAAACTTCCTTCTCGGCCCTGCCGATAGATCAGCCGTGGCGCCTCGCGCGTTTATCACCGGCATTACCGGCCAGGACGGCGCTTACTTGGCCGAATTCCTGCTCTGCAAGGGCTACGAGGTCCACGGCCTGAAACGCCGTTCCTCCAGCTTCAACACCGGGCGCGTAGATCATCTCTATCAGGACTTTCACGAAACCAAGCCGCGTCTGTTCCTGCACTACGGCGATCTGACCGACGGCAGCTCTCTAGCCCGCCTGTTGGATGAGATACGTCCGGATGAAGTCTACAACCTGGCTGCCCAAAGCCACGTGCGGGTGAGTTTCGAGATACCTGAATACACCGCCGACGTAGTAGCCTCGGGCGCCCTGCGGTTGCTGGAGGCCATCCGGCGCACCAACGTTCGCTGTCGCTACTATCAGGCTTCCTCCAGCGAGATGTTCGGCGCCGCAGCGCCGCCCCAGAACGAGAGCACTCCGTTTCTGCCGCGCAGCCCATATGGTTGCGCCAAGGTTTTCGCCCATCTGGCCACCGTCAACTACCGGGAGAGCTACGGCCTGCACGCCTCCTGCGGCATTCTGTTCAACCACGAATCGCCCCGACGCGGGGAGACCTTTGTCACGCGCAAGATCACCCGGGCCGTGGCGCGCATACGCCACGGGCTTCAAAGCAAGCTTTACCTCGGCAACCTGGACGCTCGCAGGGATTGGGGTTGGGCTCCGGATTATGTGCGCGCTATGTGGTTGATGCTGCAACAGGATCAGCCCGGCGATTACGTCATCGGCACGGGAGAAAGCCATACGGTCAGGGAGTTCGCCGAGCTGGCCTTCGCCCAGGTCGGCTTGGATTACCGGGAGTTCGTGGAGATTGATCCCCGCTATTTCCGGCCCGCGGAAGTCGAGTGGCTCCAGGCCGACGCCGCCAAGGCCAGGCGGGTGCTGGGCTGGGAGCCGACCGTCGGCTTCCGCGAATTGGTGGCCCGGATGGTGAGCGCCGATCTGCACGCGCTAGAGGCCGGTCTGGCAGGCAACCTTCAGGCTTTGGACCGCGCCACGCGCCTGCTTGACCAACCGACAGGAGCCAGCGAAGATGCAATTCCAAACCCGGCACTTTGGCACGATTGAGTTCGACCGCGATGCGGTGTGCGAGTTCCCGGCAGGTCTGCCGGGCTTCGAGGATGAGCGCGAGTTTGTAGCGCTGGAGCAGCCGCATACTCACCCGATCGTTTTCTTGCAAAGCTTGAAGCGAACGGAGCTGTGCTTCATCACGCTGCCGGTGCAGACCATCCAGCCTGATTACCGCCTGAGCATCTCAGCGGAGGATCTGCGCCTGCTGGATCTGCCCGAGGATCGCCAACCGGAGATCGGCAAGCAGGTGCTCTGCCTGGCGATCGTGGCGGTTGCCGAAGGCCAGCCGCCCACCGCCAACCTGCTGGCGCCGGTGGTGATCAATCTTCAGAATCGTCGCGCTGTCCAGGCCATCCTGAGCGATTCCGGCTACTCGCACCGGCATCCGCTGCTGGCGGGCCGCGAGGAGGAGAATGTATGCTCATCGTGCGGCGGCGGTCCGGCCAGGCGATTCTGATCGGCGACCAGGTTGAGATCCAGGTTCTGGAAATCACTCCGGGAAGGGTGAAATTGGGCGTCATGGCGCCGCGCGAGATTTCCGTTTTGCGCGCCGAAGTGAAGCTCACGCGAGAAGCTAATCTGGCCGCCGCGCAGGCTGTCTGTCCGGAAAAGCTGGCGGAACTGAGCAACCGCCTGCGATCCGCCGGCTCTGCGCAAGCCTGCACCAAGCCGCCCGATCGCGCTACAGAGCGACCCCAGGGAGCCTGCGATCCGTCATGACGGCTGTCGAACCGGCCCTGGCTGAAGCAATCCGCCGCCGGCAAAGCGGCGACTGGAATCGCGCCGCCGCCATTTGCGCCGACATCCTTGCCCGGCGACCCGATGATCCGGCCGCCTTGCAAATGTTGGGCATGATGGCCTTCGAGGCCGGCCGCCCCGACGCCGCGCTCGAGCTGTTGCGCCATGCGGTGGCCGCCGCCCCGGGGGTGGCGCGGTTATGGACGGATCTGGGCCGCGTGCTGCGAAGTCAGGGATGCATCCGCGAAGCCCTGGAGTGCTTCCGGTGCGCGGCCGAGCTGGAACCGCAATCGGCGGAGGCTCAAAACAATGTCGGTAACGCCCTCAGGGAGCTGGGCCTGGCCGAGCAAGCCCTCGCTCCGTTGGAGCGCGCCCTCGAGCTGCGGCCGGACTTTCCGGAGGCGGTTCTGAACCTGGCCGGCGTGCTGGAGGCTCTGGGCCGACTCGACGAGGCCGCCGCGCACCTCAGCGCTCTACTGGAGCGCAATCCGGATTTCGCTGAAGCGCGCACCAACCTCGGCAACCTGCTGGCCCGCCAAGGCAGGCTGCACGAGGCCCTGCGGCAGCTCGAGCGGGCCGTCCGGAACAAGCCCGGACTAGCGGCGGCTTGGAACAACCTGGGGGCGATGCACGAACGTCTGGGCGATCCCGAGCGCGCGATCGCCTGCTACCGCGAGGCCGTGCGTCTGGATCCCTGCTTCGCCGAAGCGCATTTGAATCTCGGCATGGCCAGCTTGCTGTTGGGCCGCTTCCAGCAAGGATGGCTGGAATACGAATGGCGCCTGAGAGTGCCCGCAGCCAAACCGTCGCGATTCTCGAAACCGCTCTGGGACGGCTCCGGGGCGCAGGGTTTGCGCATCCTGCTCACTTGCGAGCAGGGCCTGGGAGACGCCATCCAGTTCGTGCGCTATGTGCCTTTGCTGGCCGAGCGGGGCGCCGTGGTCTATCTGGAATGCCACTGGCGCCTGGCGCCGCTGCTAAAGAGCGTCCGGGGTTTGGCGGGCCTGGTTCCGGCCGGATCGGCTCCTCCGAGTTTTGACGCGCATCTTCCGCTGATGAGCCTGCCGCGAATCTTCGGCACGGATCTGGAGACCATCCCGGCTGAGGTTCCCTACCTGGGGGTTCCGCCGGAGCAAGTCGCCCGCTGGCGGGCCTGGATCGAGCAGCGGGCCGGCGGCCTGCGAGTCGGCCTGTGCTGGGCCAGCAACGCCTCGGGCAAAAACGCGGGGGTGCGCTCGATGCAGTTCAAAGAACTGGCGCCGTTGTTCGGCATTCCGGGCATCGTCTTCTTCAGCCTACAAAGGGGCCCTGGGGCGGCCGAGATTGCCCAGGCGCCGCCGGGATGGCGAATCCTGGACCTGGAGGCCGAGGCGCGCGGAATCCTGGACACCGCGGCGGCGATCCTGAGCCTGGACTTAGTGATTTCCGTGGACACCATGGTGGCGCACCTGGCCGGCGCGCTGGCAAGGCCGGTCTGGACGCTGCTTCCCTTCGCGCCGGATTTTCGCTGGCTGCGTGATCGCACGGACTCACCCTGGTATCCGACCATGCGTCTGTTCCGGCAGCCGGCGCCCGGCCAGTGGTCCGAACTGGTCGAGCAGGTGGCCGGCGCGCTGGCCCAGTGGCGCGCTTCAAGCGAGGTCAAACGCAATGCTCAGCACGGTTGAATCCCTTCAGCTTGCTCTCGAACACCAGCAAAGCGGGCGCCTGGCGGAAGCCGAGCGCATCTACCGCGAGGTGCTGGAACGCAACCCCGACCATCCCGACGCCCTGCACTTGTTAGGGGTGCTGGCGGCGCAAAGCGGACGGCCGCAGCAGGCCGCGGCGCTAATTGCGCGCGCCATATCGCTGAACCCTGCGGCGCCCTTCTACCACAACAACCTTGGAAACGTGCTTCAGGATCTAGGACGGACCGCCGACAGCCTGCTCTGTTACGCCGAAGCGCTTCGTCTGGAGCCCCAGTATGTGGAGGCGCTCGTCAATCTCGGCAACGCGCTGAACCGCCTGGACCGCTTTCCCGAGGCCCTCAACTGCTATCTGGAGGCCCAGCGGTTGCGCCCGGACTATCCCGGCGTATACGTCAATCTGGCTCACGCGCTGATTGACGAAGGATTGCTCGAGGAGGCGTTGGTCTCGGTCGAGGAGGCGCTAAGACTGGAGCCGGAAAACGCGCAGGCGCACGGGGCGCGGTCCTTGATCTGGCTGCTGGAGGGGGACTTCGAGAAGGGGTGGCCCGAGTACGAATGGCGCTGGCAGTTGGAGCCCCGCACGCGACGCAGCTTTTCCCAGCCGCTCTGGGACGGCTCGCCGTTAAACGGAAAGCGAATTCTCCTGCACGCCGAACAAGGACTGGGCGACACGATCCAGTTCTTGAGGTTTGCCGAAGCGGTTCGCGCGCGGGGCGGAAGAGTGATCCTTGAGTGCCCGCCGTCGCTGGTTGAGCTGGCCGCGACAGTCCAGGGGGTGGAGCAAGCGATTCCCGCCGGCCGCCAGTTGCCGGAGTTTGACGTGCATTGCCCGTTGCTGAGCCTGCCGCTGGTGCTGGGGGTCAGGCTGGAAACGATCCCCAACAAGATCCCTTACATAAGGGCTCCCCAGCCCCCGGGTGATTGGCCGCCGCTGCCGGGTGAAGGCACCCTGAGGGTGGGCGTGGCTTGGGCGGGCAATCCCGCCCACAAGAACGACCGGCGCCGTTCGCTAACTCTCGATCATTTGGCGCCGCTGGCGGATGTGCCCGGCGTCACCTTTGTCGGCCTGCAAGACAAACCGCGCGCCGAAC
>Ga0272448_1007652_pt1 | contig 11395 bp, 10 predicted proteins | sample YNPCB0191_FD_202220 | JGI IMG/M metagenome (GOLD analysis project Ga0272448, IMG submission 202220) | Hot spring sediment microbial communities from Yellowstone National Park, WY, United States - YNP-CB-019-1 | ecosystem: Environmental > Aquatic > Thermal springs > Hot (42-90C) > Sediment... | reverse complement strand
GCTTGATGCCTATGGTCTACGCCCCCCCAGGCATCAAGCTAAGGAGCTCGCCCGCCGACTTGATCGGCGGGCACTTCATGCCCGTGCGGCGTTCGCCGGCCACGCCAGCTCGCCGGAGGGCAGCAACGACATGTGCAGGCCGACGACACCGGTCTCCCGTTGTATCAAGCCTTCGCCGCCGGGCGGGCCGTCGAGCGGTAAAACCAAAAGCCGCCCAAAAACAACAGCGCCGCGACGAACGGCAACGCGAGCACAAGCAGCGTCGAAGTGGTGCGCGGGGCCAGGATGCGCTGCGTGAAGCGCAGCTCGGCCGGCCCCGGCCCGGCGTTCACGCGGATCAGGCCGTCGTATTGCCCCGGCTCGCCGATCTGCATGTGTGCGGCGTAATCCACGGGATTGCCGGCATCCCGATGGGTCGCTGCGGCCTCCAGGCGCACGTCCGTTCCGGGCAACGCCAGGACGATCTGCACCTCGGCATCCTTCACCTTCTCGCCGCTCTTCCCGTCGCTGATGCGCACGGCAAAGGTGACCGGGCCGACCTGCGCCGGTTCGGGCGATGCGGTGACGAACAGACGGTATGGTCCCACCGGCTCATCGCCCGCGATCACGCGCGTGCCACCGCCCGGCCCCAGGTTCTCGGCCGCGGCCGAGGCCGGCGCCAGCGCAGCGATCAACGCCAGCAGGAACAAGAAGATCTTGAGCATATCTGCAATGCGCAAGCTAAAGCTTGCGCTACATGTAATGCAAGCTTCAGCTTGTACCCGACGCCAATGCGCAAGCTAAAGCTTGCGCTACATGTAATGCAAGCTTCAGCTTGTATCCGATGCCGATACGCAAGCTAAGGCTTGCGGTACATGAGCGTCCCCCGCATCTCCATCGGCTGCACCATGATCGCCAGGCCGGCAACCAACAACGCCAGGATGAGCACGAGCCACGGCGCGGCGACCGCCAACGCATGGCCGCGCGATCCGGCCGTCTGCTCGCGGGCGATCTGCACCGCCGCGACGATCGAGCCGAACGCGCCCAGGTAAAGACACACCGCCTCGATCGGGAAGAGCCATTCGCCGGGCACGAGCGGCCCCAGTCCCCACTGCACGCCCCCGCGGTAGAGTCCCACATCGGCCGCGAACGACTGGGCCACCGGCACGATCGTCAGGCCGCCGGTGAGGAAGTGGAAACCATAATGCGCTACCCACATCCCGAAGCCCACCGGCGCGAGCGCGTAGACGAAGCGGCCGATCGCTGCGGTCAAAGACCCGGCCGCGGGCCCCAACTGCCGCCGCGTGAGCCACCCCGCCGCGGTCAACAGCAATCCCGGCAGGACGATCAGCCCGACCGCAAAGATGAGCGCCAGCTCGAGCGTCGGGTTGGGGCCGGCCAGCCGTCGGCCGATCTCCGCGCGCAGCGCGTACACTGGCCCGATCATCGCGAACGCGTTGATGAAGCCGCCGAACACCAGCACGGCTACCAGCGCGACCAGGTCGGGCCGCCGGCTCAGCCGGCCGATGCCCGACCGAAACGAATCGCGCCACAGCTCGGCGGTCGGCAGGCGGCCGATGATGCCGACATTGTCGTAGGGGCATGCATGGATGCAATCCAGGCAAAACGTGCAATCCATGTTGCCGACCTTCGCCGGCTGAAAGAGCGCCAGCTCGCATCCCTGCGCGCCCCGGATGCAGTCTTTCGTCCGGCAGCCGGCGCACTTCGCCCCATCCCGAACTTTGATCTCCAGGGGCGAGGCGAGGGCGCCGAAGAAGTTGAACTGGCCGAGCGGACAGACGTGCTTGCAGAACGCTGCGCCGCGGAAGACGGTGTCCACCGCAAACGCGACCGCGAAATAGGCCAGCGCGATCCACGCCGTCAACCACGGACTGGCCCACAGGCTGAAGCGCTCGTAGGCGAAGAAGAACAACACGAGCAACAGCAGCGCCGGCCACTTGTTGCGCGCGATGCGCGGAACCGGCCGGCCCCCGCGCCATAGCCGCTGGCGCAGCCACCGGCCGATCCGCCGCGGCAACATGAACGGACAGGCCATGCAGAACAGGTTGCCGGCCACCAGCAGGACCAATACCACCAGCCCGCGGTAGTGCAACCAGACGCCCACCGTCGCCAGGTTCTTCGGCGCCAACTGCGGCCCGAACAGCCCGTCGAAGATGATCAGGGCCGCGATCAGGAGCAGCGGCGCCTGCATGGCGAGCCGGGCATGGCGCCACTTGAGGAACCGGCCAAGGCCGGGCCATTTCAGCAGGTCGGGAGCGCGAGGCGCAGCGCTACCTGGCATAGACGGTGATGGGGAAGCGCCGGCCGATCACCCGGCCGTCGGACAAAGTCGCCTTGATGTCAACGTACCAGTCGCCGGCCATCGTCCACTGGATGGCGACCGTGTAGCGGCCGTCGGCCGCGGCCGTCACCGCGCCGAAGGAGGGCTTCATGCCGGCATGGCTCATGTTGCCCTCGACCGCCAGCCGGGCGTCGGCCACCGGCTTGCCGGCCGGATCGGCGAGGGTGACGATCAGTTGCCCGTCGCCGACCACCGGCGGCGACGGCTGCGCGGCCAGCGTCATCACGAAGCCGTCCTGCGCCGGCGTGGCGGCCGTTTGCATCCGGCCGCAGCCGGCGACGATCCATCCGAATACAATGAGAACAACACCGAGCGTCCAGACCCAGTGCGGCCGTCTGTCGGTCCATCCTCCGGGCCATACCCTACGATAGAACTTCCGAGAGCAGCGCTTCCAGATCACCGTAGTCATAGGGCGGACGCTTTCGAATGCCCAGAACATTTAAGGATGGTCTGCCAATGCATCTCAAACACCTTCACTTCCCGATACTATGTCCCGCCTTGGGATGCTTCATCGGATCAAAGAGACCCAGATTAGTGGTATCACCAGTACCAGCGGCGCGAAGAAGATGAACGCATACCAGCGGCTATCGTAGCGCAGGTGCATGAAGAACAGGATGACCAGCATCGCCTTCATGGCCGACAGCAAGATCAACAAGGGAACCTTCAATCCGCCAGTGATGTACGACACCGCGACCTCGATGAAGGTCAGGATCGCCAATCCCGCGAAGACCAGCAGATAGGTGCGGACGCCGGGATAGCGATGCGGCTGCAGGGCCTCTTTGGTAGGGTCTACATGCTTCATGGTTGCTCCGCCATCTCACATCAGATAGATCAGCACAAACAGGATGATCCAGACCACGTCCACGAAGTGCCAGTAGAGGCCGAACACCTCGACCCGCATGAAGTTCTGTGCGGAGAACTTCCCCCGCGACGCCCAGAAGATCGTCAGCGCGCACCAGATCAGGCCGATGAAAACGTGGAAGCCGTGCAACCCGGTCACCGCGAAGAAGCCGGCGCCGAAGAGGCTGTTCCACGGCGTCAGCTCGCCGCTGCTGATGAGCGCATTGTACTCGTAGATCTGCACGCTGAGGAACGTGCCGCCGAAAAGCAGGGTGAGCAGCAGGAAGGTGCGCAGCCGCTTCTGGTTGCCCTGCTCGATGGACGCGACCGAAAGTGCCACCGTCAGGCTGCTGCAGATCAGGATGAATGTGTTGACCGCCGTGACCGGGATGTTCAGGACGTGGTTGGCATCGGCCGGACTGCGGCCGCGCATGTCCAGGAAGCCGGCGATCATGGCCGAGAAGAGCATGACCTCGGTCGCCAGGAAGAGCCACATGCCGAGCTTGGCCGAGTCGAGGCCGGTGGCGCTGGTGGGGTGGCCGTGGGCCGCAAGTGTGGATGTCGTGTCGCTCATGCTGTCACCTGGATGGGTGTGTTTTCGGCAGTTCATTCTCCGCCGGCCACGCCCGGCGCGGGCGCGACCGTCGTCCCCGGCACGGGCCGCTCGCCGTAGCCGTACGGATCCCCCTCCACCACCGGCGGGGTCGGGAAGTTGTGGATCGGCGGCGGCGACGACAGGGTCCACTCCAGCCCGAACGCACGCCACGGGTTGGGCCCGGCCACCCGGCCGGCCACCAGGCTGCGCAGCGCGTTATAGAGGAACGGCAGGACCGCGATCGCCATCAGGAACGCGCCGAGACTGGAGATCAGGTTCAGCGCCCAGAACTCGGGCGCGTAAGTGTAGACCCGCCGCGGCATCCCCTGCAAGCCGGCCAGGTGCTGCGGGAAGAAGGTCAGGTTGAAGCCCATGAAGGTGAGCCAAAAGTGGAGATGGCCCAGCTTCTCGTCCAACATGCGGCCGGTGATCTTGGGATACCAGAGGTAGAGGCCCGCGAAGAGGGACATCACCGAGCCGCCGAAGAGCACGTAGTGCAGGTGCGCCACCACGAAGTAGGTGTCCTGCACGTGGATGTCAATGGGCACCGAGGCCAGGAAGATGCCGCTCAGCCCGCCGATGACGAACATCGAGATGAACGCCAGGGCGAACATCATCGAGGTGGTGAAGCGCAGCTTGCCGGCCCAGATCGTCGCCAGCCAGGAGAAGATCTTGACGCCGGTCGGCACCGCGATGATCATCGAGGTGACCATGAACGGCACGCGCAGGAACGGGTCCATGCCGCTGGTGAACATGTGGTGCGCCCACACCAGGAAGCCGAAGACCGCGATCGCCATGCTGGAGAAGGCGATCAGCTTGTAGCCGAAGATCGGCTTGCGCGCGAAGACCGGCAACACCTCGGAGATGATGCCGAAGCCGGGCAGGATCATGATGTAAACGGCCGGGTGCGAGTAGAACCAGAAGAGGTTCTGCCACAGGAGCGGGTTGCCGCCGCCGGCCGGCGTGAAGAACTGCGCGCCCAACAGCCGCTGGAAGATCAGCAAGAGCAACACGCCCGAAAGCACCGGCGTGCCGAGCAGAATGATGAGCGACGTGGCGACGATGGCCCACGCCAGCAACGGCATGCGCGTCAGGCTCATGCCCGGCGCGCGCAGGTTGAAGACGGTCACCAGGAAGTTGATGGCGCCGAAGATCGAGGAGAAGCCGATGAACTGGAGCGCCAGCGCCCACAGCGTCTGGCCGACCGGCGTGGTGACGCTGAGGGGCGGATAGGCGGTCCAGCCGCTCTCCGCGCCGCCCACCGCGAAGCTGGCGAGCATCAGCAGGCCGCCCGGCACGAGCAGCCAGAAGGAGACGGCGTTCAGCCGGGGGAAGGCCATGTCGTTGGCGCCGATCATGATCGGCACGACGTAGTTGGCCGCGCCCACGAAGGCCGGGATGATCCACAGGAAGATCATGATCGTCCCGTGCAGCGTCAACACCAGGTTGTACTGGCTGCCGGTGACCACCTGGTTGTTCGGCGCGGCCAGTTGCGCCCGGATCAGCTCGGCCAACAGGCCGCCGATGATGAAGAAGGTGAACGCCAGCACCAGGTATTGGATGCCGATCACCTTGTGATCGGTGTTGAAGACCAGATAATCGCTGAACTTGCGTCCGCCATGACGCACCAGCCCTGTTCCTATGACTGTGTCTGCGGCCATGTGTGACCCTCGCAATGAAATCGGCAAATCAACGAATCGGCAAATCGGCGGTCGTTACTTTTGTTCCAACAGGTACTGCACCAACGCCTGGATCTCGGCTTCCGACATGCGCTGGCCGTAATCGCCGGGCATGACGGGCTGGTAGTTGGGCGTGATGTAGGCGGTCGGCTTGACGATGGATGTCCGGATGTATTCCTCGGCCGATTGGCCCGGAACGACGTTCGCCGCCCGGCTGCCGATGCCGTCCAGCGCCGGCCCGACCAGGCCGACCGCGTTCGCGTCGGCGAGCTTGTGACAGGCGTTGCAGCCGTATTGATTGTAGAGCTGCCGGCCCAGCGCCTTCGGGTCGGCCGGCGCGGCCGCGGCGCGCTGTTTGGCGCCGATCTGCGCTTGCACCCACGTCTGGAAGCCTGGCTCGGCCTCGACCACCGCTTGCGACCGCATGACCGCATGGCCCGCGCCGCACAGCTCCGCGCACACAATGGGATATGTGCCCGGCTCGGTGGCGGTGATGTTGGCGGTCGTGATCTTGCCGCCCATGGCATCCTTCTTGATGCGCATCTGCGGGATCCAAAACGCATGGTTCACGTCGGCCGAGGTGATCTTGAGCAACACCTGCCGGCCGAGCGGGATGTGCAGTTCGGACGTCTTGATGTCGTAGTCGGGATAATAGAATTCCCATGCGTATTGCCGGCCCGTGACCTCCACCACCATCTGGTCGGGCCGCGGCTGGTCAATGTCGGCCAACACGCGATAGCTGTAGATGGCGAGGAAGACCACGATCAGGGCCGGAACCGCGGTCCAGAAGATCTCCAGCTTCGTGTTCCCGCGCAACGGCACGCCGTCCCCTTCATCCTCGGGAGTGCGCGCAAAGCGAACGATGGAGAAGAGCAAGAAGCCCTGTACGATGACGAAGATCGCAGCGGCAATGCCGAGGAAAAGGCTGAAAAGGGTGTCTATCTGCGCGCCCTGGCTGGAGGTGGCCCCGCGCAGGATGGGGTTCGCCGTGCCCACGACGACGCCGGCCACGACCGCCAGTACCCCGATGATGATCGCGGCGAGCTTGCCGGTGTTGTCGAAGACGGGCGCTCCCGACGAGGCTGGGTTATGCGTGTTGTGATGAGTCATGAGCGTGCACACTCCTGCCTGGTTGATCGTCGCGCCAGGAACTATAGGAGACTACGCCCGATCGCGCTGTAATTCACTATCCAATTCAGACAGATCGGTCAATTGACGCTACTTTACCGTTGTTGACGCAGTTTGTCAAGTTACCGCAGTTCGCCTCCGGGCTTGTACAATCATGATACAAACATATCGGCACTCTGTGCCTGGCACCCTCCCAGGTGCCAGGCACGTCCGGCGACCGCTTCAAGGCGAACTCGTACGTGTATGGAAGAAAAACGCGTAGCCCGCGACCAGGATGCCCGCAAACGCCGCCCACTGGACGGCATAGAGCAGGTGCGAACCCTCGTCGAGCTGAATGTCGGGATCGGGCCGCGGCAACCAGCGCGGCGCGGTGCCGGCCGGCGTCTCCTCCTCCAGGAAGACCGGCAACAGGGGATAGGGCACCTGCTCCTGGATGCGCGGCAGGTCTACGCGGAACCAGGCATCGAGCCGCGGCCGGTCGGGGCCGAGGGGCGGATCGGCCGGCGAGAGGCTGCTGCGCCGCGCCTGGCTCGTGCGCAAGATCCCCTGCACCTCCACCTCGCCGACCGCATCGTGGAAGGCCGGCCGATGTTCCGCGTCGGCCAGCTCGAACGGGATCCAGCCGCGATCCACCAGCACGGCCGCCTCCGATCCGCTGATGCGCAGCGGGACGAGGAGGTGGACCCCCGGCGCCCCATCGTAGGTGCGGTTGCGCAGCACGATCTCCTGTTCGTAGTCGAACGTTCCGCGCACGACCGCGCGGCGCAGGTTGACCGCGGCCGGATCGAGCGCCGCGCCGTCGAGGCGCAGGGCCGGCTCATTGAGCCGCGCCACGATGAGCGCGTTGGCCGCGCGGCGCTGCGCGAGCCGGTCGAGCTGCCACACGCAAAGCGCCAACATGGCCGCCGTCGCCAGCGCCACCGCTACGGTGGCCGGCAGCCAACGGCCGCGCAACGGCGATGCGGCGGGACGACGCGCGGCGGTCGGGGAGGATATCGCCTTCATGCCGGACGCTTCAGCGACGGGAAAGGGACGCCAGCAGCTCGACCGTGGCCGCGATCACCTGCGCCTGCTGCTCGGCACGGGAGATGACCGCCTGGCCATCGCCGCCCTGAGGGCCGTACCAGCCGAACCCGGCGTGGTTGCCGCCCGCGATGGCCACGAAGCGCGCGTCGGCCGGCAACAGCTGCCGCGAGGCTGCGATCTTCTCCGGCGTCGCCAGGCCGTCATTGGTAGCAGAGATCGAGACCACCGAGAGCTGGCGGCCGGCCAGGCTGTTGTTGCCCGCCGGATAGGCCGCCCACAGCACCAGCCCCTGGACGGCCTCGGGATGGGCATAGGCGAAGTTCGCCGCCATCGCGCCGCCCAGCGAGTGCCCGCCGACCGCCCACTGCCGGATCTCCGGATGGGCGCGGATGACCGCGGCCGCCGCGCCAGGGTTCGTGACCGCCAGGTTGAACGGCATAGGCACGATCACCACCAGGTAGCCCTGCCCGGCGATGGCGCGCGCGGCCGGCGCATAGGAGCGCGCGTCCACCCGGCCGCCGGGGTAAAAGATGAAGCCGGTCGTGGGTTGGCGCCCGACCGGCGTGAAGGTCAACCACGGCGATGTGGTCACCTGGACGACGGCGTCGCTCTGGAGCGCGGCGATCGCCTCGGGCATCGGCCCCAGCGGCGTGTAGGCCCAGGCCGTGAAGCCGGCCGCCGCCAGCAAAAGCACGATCGGCAAGCCCAGCAGAATACGTTTGAAGAGGCGCATTGTTTCACCCCCATCCTCTGCGGAGGCGCCAGGGCGATTCCAGCATGGTCGGGCTACAGATTCGCGCCGTTGCTGGCGATCACCTCGCGATACCAGTATGCCGAGTCCTTCAGGATGCGCTTCTGGGTGGCGTAGTCCACGTACACCAGACCGAAGCGGTGCTTATAGCCCTCGGCCCATTCGAAATTGTCCAGGATGGACCAGTGGAAGTATCCCCGCACGTCCACGCCATCGGCAATCGCCCGGCCCAGCTCGCGCAGATATCGGCGGGTGAAGTCAATGCGCGCCGGATCGTGCACCCGGCCGTCCAGCGCCACCCAGTCCATCCCCGAACAGCCGTTTTCTGTGACGTAGATCGGCTTGCCGTAGCGCTCGTAGAGGAACTTCGGCCCCCAATACAACCCCTGCGGCATCACATGCCAGTGGAAGAGGGTCAGCGGCGCGCCCACCGGAGGCGGCACCACCGCCGGCCGGCCGTCCTCGCCGGCGCGAACGGCCATCCCCTGATAGTAGTTGAGGGCCGTAAAGTCTATCGGCTGGCCGATGATGTCCATGTCGCGCGGGCCGATCTGCGGCATCGCCTTGCCGAAGACCGCGGCCGCTTCCGGCGGATACTCCTTCTTGTAGACCGGGTCATAGAACATGTGATGGTTCCACAACGTCCGCTCGTGCACGGTGAAGGTGGCCCGCCGCGCCGCCTCGATGTCGGCCGGCGAGTCGCTCGCGGGATGCGCGATGAAGCCCGTGGGCGCCGCGCCGATCACTGCGGCCGTCTTGCTGTGCGCCCGGATGGCCGCCACCGCCTTGCCGTGCGCCAGCAGGCTGTTGTGCCATCCCCGCAACACCTCGGGCCAATCCAGCTTCAGGCCGGGCGCGTGAACGCCCTCCAGATGCCCCAGGCCGATGAAACATTGCGGCTCGTTGAGGGTCATCCAGTGCCGCACGCGGTCGGAGAGGCGCCTGACCACCACGGCCGTATAATCGGCGAACCAGTCGGAGCTGTAGGGATTCAGCCAGCCGCCGCGACAAAAGAGTTCGTAGGGGTAATCCCAATGGAACAGAGTGATCCACGGCTCGATTCCGGCGGCCAACAGCTCGTCCACCAGCCGGTCGTAGAAGTCCAGCCCGGCCGGGTTGACCGCACCCGTGCCGGCCGGGATGACGCGCGGCCAGGAGATGGAGAAGCGGTAGGCTTTCAGGCCGATCTCCTTCATCAACGCCACGTCTTCGCGATAGCGGTGATAATGATCATCGGCCACCTCGCCGGTATGGCCGCTCCACACCGCGCCCGGCCGCCGGCAGAGCATGTCCCACACCGACAACCCCTTGCCGTCCTCAAATGCCGCGCCCTCGATCTGGTACGAGGAGGCCGCGGCGCCCCAGAGAAAACCTTGCGGAAATGACATGCTGGTCTCCCCTATTCGTTGTTGTTCATATTATTCGTTGTTTAGTCGTTATGATTCGTTGTCATCCGGCCGATCTCGACCTTCAGGATGCGCCGCAAAAGGGCAACGCTGCACGCATACGTGGCATCCACGCCGAAGTAGCTCAGGCTCTTGCTCAAAAGGCTCTGCCGTCGGCTATACGGCGTGTCGGATGCGTAGTGCAACAGCCCGATGTCGTAGGGCGCGTTGATGAACAGGTTGACGATCTCGTCCACCGGATAACGCTGCGGATAAATATCTTCGTACACCGCGCTCAGGTAGGGGCCGGCCTCCATCTCCAGGTCGGTATAGCCCTCGCGGTAGAAGACGCTCATGAACTCCCGGTTCTGCAAAAACGTGCCGCGCACCGTCACCGCCTTCTGGTTGTCGAAGACGGTGCCGTAAAGCAGATAGGGCGCCACGTCCTGAGCCAGAAAGCAGTTCTTGAAGAGAAAGGTATTGCGTGAATGCTCGTCATAGACCACGTTGGGGATCATGACGTCGCCCACGCGGCCGTTCAGCGTGGCCGACTTGCCCATGACGTAGACGCCCATCAGGTCGGCGGCAGCCGAGGCCACCTGCGAGAGCAGGTGATAGGCGGCAAAGCCGAGCGGATAGTCCACGTTGATGATCAGCGCGCTGCTGTGCGCCAGGGCCTCAAGCCCGGGCATCTGCACGCGCTCGTCCAGCCGGCGCGGGTCGAGGCGACCCAGCTCGATCACCTGCGCGCTGATGTCGAGCGTTTGCGGCTCGTCGTAGCGATGGATGCCCACCTCCAGCTCGGCCGCGGCAAGCGCGCGCACCTGGTCGGGCCGCTCCCGCAGATAGGCGCGCTGAACATAGTAGAGGAAGTTCGCCTGGCCCGCGCCGTCCTCGCGTTCGGCCAGCCGGCGCCATTCATCGGCCAATCCTTCGACGTTCGCCTCCTGGACGAAGCGCACCAGCGCCTCGCGCTGGCGCAGCGCATAGCCGCAGAGGAGATTCGCCAGGCTATGCGGATTGCTCGACACGAAGTAAACGGGCCGGCTGCCGGGATCGAGGGGATAGACCGAGCGGACCAGGCCGTCCCACCAGTTCTCGACCGCCCGGCGGTAGTCGTTGAAGCCGCGCGCCAGCGAAGTCACGCGGATGTCCAGCGGCCGTCGCGCGATCTCCCGCACGCGCGCAGCGAACTCCTGGCCCCACACCTGTTGCAGCCGGCCGAAATCCTCCGGGCTGAGGCCCAGCGCACCGCGCACCTCATCGGCGACCTCCGTGGCCTGGCATTCGCCGGCCGCCAGGGCCTGGCCGATCTGGGTCGCGCTCAGCCGACGATGGAGCTTGTTCCATTCGATCTGATAGGCGGTGAGACAGGGAATCAGGTCGTCTATGTCCGAGACGCTGGACACGAACGCCGCGATCGTCTCCTTGCCGTCGAACAACATGCGTCGGCGCCGCGCCCGCGCGTCTACCCGGCGCCATCCCGAGATGTCGCCCAGCCCCCCGCGGCGAAACACGTCCGCCGATTGGCCCATCACCACCCGCCGCGCTTGATAGATGCAATCGGGCAGGCGCAACGCGGCATAGAGAAAGGCCGAGGCATCGAAATCGGGCGACTCCGCGCCGAGATGCAGGCTGGAGCGCATCCCC
>Ga0272448_1007650_pt1 | contig 11396 bp, 13 predicted proteins | sample YNPCB0191_FD_202220 | JGI IMG/M metagenome (GOLD analysis project Ga0272448, IMG submission 202220) | Hot spring sediment microbial communities from Yellowstone National Park, WY, United States - YNP-CB-019-1 | ecosystem: Environmental > Aquatic > Thermal springs > Hot (42-90C) > Sediment... | reverse complement strand
GCCCTGGTCGGGTTTTCCAATTATTTAACGGCCCCGAGCAAAAAGGGAATGGTTCATTACGTTAACCTGAACTTTGTTGGCCTGCCCGGCGGAGGCAGCGGTGGCAGCGGTGTTGGAGGTGGTGGCGGAAGCCCGGGTGGAAGCCCGGGTGAACCAGGAGGTCAGCCGGCGGCCACTCCTAAAAAAGAAACCATGAAAGAACTGACTGTGCCTCAGAAAGTCAGTCAGCCAGCCAGCAATTCTTTAAGACATCCGGTGGAAAAGCAGAAAAGCTCAAAACCCAAGGAAACACTGAAAAAAGCTGAAATCTCCGCACCTCTCCCCGGTGCAACACCTTCCGGAACTCAGGGGACCGGCCAGACCTCAGGAAGCGGCGGAACTGCCGGCGGAGGCTCCGGGCTCAGAATCGGCGTGGGCGAAGGTGGCGGTGGCGGCGGCGGGTTTGGCTACGGCTACGGTGACCCGCTCGGCACAAGTTCATTTCCTTACACTTATTATCTCCAGATAATAATCGACCGGGTGTCATCAAATTGGTTTACCGCCATCAACAACATTGATTTTACCGGAGAATACCAATCAGTTATTTACTTCAAGATTTTGCGGAACGGCCAGGTTGCCGACTTGAAGATAGAACAGCCTTCTAACCTGCCAGCCCTGGACTTAACCGCCAGGCGAGCAGTTGAGCTGGCCGCGCCATTTCCCCCTTTACCGAGAGATTATGAAAATGATTACCTGGCCATACATTTAATTTTCGAGCGGAGCAAATGAAAAACAAGCTTTTAATTTTCTGTTTAACTGTCGCCTTTCTGATTTCGTTGACCAATTTCCTGCCCTCCCAGCAGGAAATCGTCCTGACTATCAGGGAAGGAGTTCCGGCTATCTCAGTTGCTTTGCCACCTTTCGTGGCTGAGGCTTCTTCAGCCACAGCCCGGCAAGCCGCGGAAATCATCCACCAGGTGCTATCTGATGACCTGAAGTACAGCCGGGTCTTTACCCTTATTCCCAGGGAACATCTCAGCTACATTCGTCCCCTGGACCCCAAGCAAATTTTTTTCAAAGACTGGGAATCAATCCAGGCTCGGATGCTGGTGGTCGGAGAAATAACCGAATCGGCTGGCAAAATAGTTCTTGAAGCCGGGGTTTATGATGTAAAGAGTGAAAAGCTAATCCTGGGGAAAAGATACCAGGCTGATCCCGCGGTCTACCGCCTGGTGGCTCACCGCCTGGCCGATGAACTGATGAAAATTTATGGCGAAAAACCTTTTTTCACCAGCAAAATTGTTTTTGTCTCTAACCGTGATGGAAATGATGAGCTTTACATGATGGACTACGATGGGGCTAACCAGACACGGTTAACGTTCAACAAGTGGCGCGATTACATGCCGGCCTGGTCCCCGGACCAGAGGGCTATTGTTTTTACTTCTTACCGGGCGGGTAATCCGGACCTTTACCTTCTTTACCCCTACGAAGGCAAGCTGGTTCCGGTATCCACTAAAGGCACCAATTTTTCCGGAGCCTTCTCGCCGGATGGCAAGAAATTAGCTTTTTGCTCAACCCGTGATGGCAACGCAGAAATCTACGTGGCCAACGCCGACGGAAGCAACGTCAGGAGGGTTACCTTTAACTCGGCTATTGACACGGCCCCATCCTGGTCACCGACCGGCCGGGAAATAGCTTTTACTTCTGACCGAACCGGCATGCCGCAGGTTTACATCATGGATGCTGAAGGCGGAAACGTCCGCAAGGTGAGTTTCGGGGGAGATTATCTGGATTCTCCAGTCTGGTCACCTGATGGTGAGAGAATTGTTTTTGTTTCCCGGGTTAACAATTTTTTTGACCTGTACATCTTAAACCTTAAGACCAATAAGATCACCAAGTTAACCGAATCCAACGCCCGTAATGAATCTCCTTCCTGGTCGCCAGACGGTCGGCATATCGTTTTTTCTTCCAACATGTCCGGGACCATCCAGATTTATTCCGTAGATTATGATGGAAGCAACCTAAAGTGTCTTACTTCGTCTGGAGAAAACAAACTGCCTAACTGGACAAATTGATGGTTTATTCTCATTTCTTGTTGTTGACAGAGCCTAAGCTAAATTGATATAAATTGAGTGGCCAGAAGCCAAAATTTCTAATCATAGTGAGGAGGTATATTTATGAAAAAAGTTATCATCATAACGCTCGCCTTGCTGCTGGCGGTTTCTTTCACTGCTTCCTGCAAGAAAAAAGCCAAGGAAGTTCCCCCGCCACCACCACAAGCTCAGGAACAGCCCAAGGTCGAAAAAGTTGAACAGCCACCGGTCAAAGAACCAGTGCTAAGTGAAGAAGAAATCTTCATGAAAAAATCCCTGGAGGAAATTAACCAGGAAAAACCCCTGGCCCTTATTTTCTTTGATTATGACAAGTACAACATCAGACCGGATGCGGTACCCGTGCTGGAAAAAAATGCCCAGTGGTTGAAGAAGTTCTCTTCCGCTAAGATTCTGATTGAAGGTCACTGTGACGAGAGAGGCACAGAAGAATACAACCTGGCCCTGGGCGAAAAAAGAGCCAAGAGCACCATGGAGTACCTTATCTCCCTGGGCATCCCGACCGAAAGAATGAAAATCATCTCTTACGGAAAGAGCCAGCCTCTGGACCCAGGTCATGATGAAACAGCCTGGGCCAAGAACAGAAGGGCTCAATTTTTAATAATAGAGAAATAAATTGAGCGCAGTGAAAAAATTTCCGGTAGCCTTATTACTCTTTCTTTCCTTCAGCCTGCTCTTTCTGCCAGCTGACGCCCAACAAAATAAAAAAGCCTACGAATTGATGTACGAGGACATCCAAGCGCTGAAGCTCCAGGTGCAAGAGCTAACCAATTCCATGAAAAAGGTTACCGGAGACCTGCAGGATATCAAAGAACAGGTCAGGCTTTTGGGCGAACTGGTCAGGAAAAACCAGGCTGAACAGAGCAGTTTCAAGGATGAGCTCCGCAACAGCCTGCCAGTTCAATACCAGCAGCTGCAGGGCAAACTGGAAGAAATCCAGTTCCAGTTAACTGGTCTTCAGGAGGCCCTGCAGCGGCTGGAAAACCAGGCTTCTCAGCCGCGGCCTGAAGAAAAGTCAAAATCCTCAACTAAGAAGACACCCGCCAAAACTGAAGAGCCCAAGCCAGAAACCGCCAAGTCCCAGACCGTTACTATTCCTGCTCAGGAAATGTACAACAACGCCTACGGCGATTATCTCAAAGGAAATTTTGACCTGGCCATTGAAAGCTTCAAGCTCTTCCTGCAGCAATACCCGAACACTCCACTTTCTGATAATGCCCTCTACTGGGTTGGCGAATGTTTTTACAGTCAGGGAAAATACAATGAAGCCATAGAAGCCTTCAATGAACTTCTGCTGAGCTATCCTTCAGGGGATAAAGTGCCGGCAGCCTACCTGAAAAAAGGCATGAGCCAGCTCAACCTCGGACAAAAAGAGGAGGCCCTGGCCACCTTTAAACTACTGGTCAGTAAGTATCCGTCACAGGAAGAAAGCCGGCTGGCCCAGCAAAAAATTAAAGAATTGGTGGAAAAATGAGAGAAAGAAACAGTCTGAACCGGGTAATTCTTATCGGGCACCTGGTAAAAAAACCCGAGATCAGGTACCTGGCTGAATCAGGCCGGCCTGTAGCTCGCTTTCAGGTCGCCACTAACGAACAACTCTACTATCCGGACACCAAGAAATCAGTTGAGCGGACTGAATACCATCGTATCGTGGCCTGGGGCAAACTGGCCGAGTTTTGCGAAAAATCCCTGGACCAGGGCAGGCAGATACTGGTGGAAGGAAAACTAAGGTGGCGCTCCTGGGAAGACCGGGATGGCAACCGCAGGAATTCCACAGAAGTAGAAGCCATCAACGTAGTGCTGCTGGGTAAAAGGACTGCTGGCCAACCAGAACAGCAGGCTGACACTGGTTATAGTGACGCCGCATCAACAGAAGAATTTCCTGACCTCTCGGAACCGGCTGAAGACTTCCCGGGAAATGAACCCGGAAGCCACAATGAGGATGATGTGCCTTTCTGAGTGCCCCACCTAAGAGAAAAATCTGTCAGTCGGGTTCAGGGCAGAATTATTAGCTCAAAAAAAATTTAAATAAACCCAGGCAAAGATTTCGTAACATGGATGAAAAAATTAATCAGGAAGCCATCCTTAAGCTTATCTATGAAGAACACCGGCCGTGGGGTAAGTTTCGCGCTTATCCCCATCATTTAGCTTCCAGCTTGAAAATCATTACCGTCAACCCAGGCCAGATGCTTTCGCTGCAGTTTCATAAGAAAAGAAGCGAGTACTGGATCGTGCTGGATTCTGGACTGGAGATGACTCTCGGGGAAAAGGTCTGGCAACCAGCCCCAGGAGAAGAAATATTCATACCTGCCCTCACCCCTCACCGGCTGAAAAACGTTGGTTGCTCGCCGGCCCGGGTCCTGGAGCTCTGGCTTGGTCCTTCCAGCGAAGATGATATCGTCAGGTTAGAAGATGTTTACGGGCGGGGTTAAGTAAGCCAACAGAGGCGTCAGGCCGTTATCTGACTCATCAAAAAAGCTTCCGGATGTTTCCGCAGTATAGCTTCAATCATGAACTCTTCCACTTCGGCCGATGTCTTTAGCTTGATGGCTTCAACCACAGCCTCCTCGGCAGTTTTGGCCTCCACAGCTCGCAGAGCTTTCTTTACTTTCGGGATAAAAATGGGGTTCATGCTGAAATTCCGTAGCCCCAGGCCAAGCAAAATAATAGCTGACAGCGGGTCAGCCGCCATTTCCCCACAGACGGCCACTTCTTTGCCGGCCTGATTTACGGTCTTTATGACTTTGGCTAATAATCGCAGCACTGCTGGGTGATGGGGCTTGAACAGATAAGATACTGACTCGTTTCCCCGGTCCACCGCCAGATGATACTGAATCAGGTCGTTGGTGCCAATGCTGACAAAATCCAGCTCCTGAATCAGCTCTTCGATTATTACCGCGGCCCCCGGCACTTCAATCATGGCTCCTACCGGAATATCTTCATCAAACGGAACACCAGCCGAGCGGAGTTCAGACTTTACTTCGTTCAGCACATCTTTGAGTTCCATTACTTCTTCAAGCTCAGTAATCATGGGTACCAGCAGGCGAACATTCTTTTTGACGCTGGCTTTCAGAATGGCCCGGAGTTGAACCCTGAACATTTCCCTGTTTTTCAGGGAAAACCTGATGGCCCGAAGTCCCAGGGCCGGGTTTGGTTCTTTTTCGATGTTCAGATGGGGAAGGCTTTTCTCTCCACCGATATCAATTGTCCTGATGTAAACCGGTTTCGGATAAGTTGAGCGGGCCATCTGCTGGTAAATGACCAGGTGGTCCTCTTCGGAAGGCATGTTTGGGCGCTGAAGGTAGATGAATTCTGAACGAAACAGGCCAATACCCTCAGCCCCGTAGGAAAAAGCCACCTGAACTTCATCAGGAAGTTCAATGTTCCCCAGCGGAGTAAAAACGACTCCATCCAGCGTTTCTGGTTTCAGTTTGGCTATTTTTTTCAGTTCGCGCTGATAGGCTTCATACTTCTCTTTCTTGCTCTGAAACTCCCTCCGCACCGCTGAAGTCGGGTTAATGATAACCTCTCCGTCTGTCCCATCAATAATCAAGAAATCCCCGTTTTTCACCCGGAGACTGACATCATGCAACCCCACGGCTGCCGGTATTCCCAGTGAACGGGCCAGGATTGCGGTGTGGGAAGTCTTACCTCCCATATCCAGAGCCACACCCATAACCTTCCTCTGGCTAAGGTTATGAGCTGCTTCAGAAGGAAGCAGTTCGTGAGCCACCAGGATAACTGGCTTATCCGGTTCTTCTTTTTTTTCTTTTTTCCTTTCCAGGTTTCGGTAGACCCGGGCCAGCACATCAGAAATATCCGTTTTCCTCTGCTTAAAATATTCGTCTTTCAGAGAATCAAAAAGCCCGGAAAAATAATTGTTGACCTGAGAAATGGCCCACTCCGCTTTTACCTTCTCCTCAGTGATCACCTTTTCCAGGTTGGAAATCAGCATCTGGTCTTCCAGAATCAGAAGATGGGCATCAAAGATGAAGGCCTGCTGTTCACCAACCTGACTCTGGATATTATCTTTAATTTCCTTTAGCTCAACCTTGGTTCTCTCTACAGCCCGGCGGAGCCGGCGCAATTCCTCTTCTACCTGATCTTCAGCAATGATTTCTCTTCTGGAAGTAAACACCACTCTTTCGGACAGCACGGCCTCGCCCATGGCAATGCCTGGCGAGACGCCGATGCCCCTCAGCCTGATTACTTCCATCTTACTCTTCCTCGCCAAACCGGTTATTGATGAGCTCGCAAAGAGCCTGCATGGCCTGAGACTCATCCCGGCCGTTGATGACCAGCTTAATGGGCGTCCCCTGGGAAGCAGCCAGAGTCAGGATGCCCAGGATGCTCTTGCCGTCAACTTCCATGCTATCTTTTACTATTTTCACTGACGAGAGGTAGCGGTTAGCTAAATTGACAAACTTCACCGCCGCCCGGGCATGCAAGCCAAGTTTGTTCTTGATGATAATTTTCTTTTCCAGCATGGGTCCATTATTTGCTTCGAGAATTTAACAGGGCACTCACCAGGTGGATGTTTTTCTTGCCCTGTTCCACCACTTTTTTGGCCACATCTTTAAGGTTGTTGTTTCTTTGTAGAGAAATAAACTTTATCAGCATGGGGAGGTTAACCCCGGTAATAATTTCTATTTTATTCTCGGCAAAAAAACTAAAGCTAAGGTTGGAAGGCGTGCCGCCAAACATATCGGTGAAGATAATTACCCCATTCTTCTGGTCCACCCGTTTGATGCTCTGGTTTATTTTCTTCTTGGATTCTTCCACGTCATCATACCAGCCAATAGAGATGGCTTCTATGTTCGGCGCTTCGCCCAGAATAATGGTTAAAGCGTTCAGGAGTTCTTCCGCCAGCTTGCCATGAGAAACAATCACTCCACCGATCATATGACCTGCCAGTAACTAATTTTTTTATATTTTAGCTGATTCTCGCTCATTTATAAATATCGCGGTGCATTATTTTAACTTTTAATTTTTTCTTCATCAGGTGCTCTCCCAGACTCTCAGCCAGGACCACCGAACGGTGCTTCCCGCCAGTACAGCCTATAGAAATGGTCAGCGTGCTTTTCCCTTCCTGCATGACGCCGGGAATAAGAAACTCAACAAACTGGATAAGCTGAGCCAGGAATTTCCTGGTCATTTCTGAATTCAGGACAAAATCACGAACTTTTTTCGAGCGTCCGTTCTGTTCGCGCAATTCATCCACGTAGTAAGGGTTGGGCAGGAACCTGGTATCAAAGACCAGGTCTGAGTCAAGCGGCAAGCCGTACTTATAACCAAAACTGATGACGTTAATCTGCAACTGCCTTGACTGCTTCAGTACCTGCTTGTTTACTTGTTCCTTGAGCTGGGAGAGATTCAGCCCGGTGGTATCAATGACCTCATCCGCCATGGCTTTGATCCGGGCCAGCTTTTTCCTTTCGAGTTTGACTCCCTCCAGGATTGATTTTTTCGGGGCCAGCGGATGTGGGCGACGGCTCTCGCTGAACCTCTTCACCAGCGTTTCATCTGAGGCTTCCAGAAAAAGTATAAGAGGTTTAATCTTAAGGTGTTCGAGGACAGACGGGAATTCATTCAGAAAATTTGGTTCTCGGATATCAATCACCAGGGCGATTTTATCTATCTCAACCTTTCTTCTCTGCCAGAGGCTGACCATTTCCGGAATTAGTTTGGCCGGCAGGTTGTCCACACAATAATAGCCCATGTCTTCCAGGTAGCGGCTGACCACGGTTTTCCCGGACCCAGACAGACCCGTGACAATAATAAAATCAGCCCTGCTCTTCTTTTTCATCTTGAGTCAGTTAATTTTTTTTCCAAACGTTTCATAACATCCTGGGCGGCCTGGTAGCCCTTTTGACGCAGGATATAGACCCGGCAGGCCACTTCAATGAGAGTGGCGATGTTCCGCCCCGGAGCCACCGGTATGTGAAGCTGGGGAATTCTGACCCCGGCCAGCGTATAATCCTCAGGAAACTGCAGCCCCAGCCGGTCTATCTCCATATTTTTACTCCATTTCTTCAGCCTGATGACCAGGTCAATGCCTGTCTCGTCAAGTATGGAGGTGGCCCCGAAAATCTCTTTTATGTTGATAATACCAAGCCCCCTGATTTCCATGAAATTCCTGGTCAGCCTGGGAGAGCGACCGCGCAGGCGCCCTTCTTCATCCTTAAAAATTTCTACTACGTCATCAGAAATAAACTTATGGCCCCGGGCAATTAATTCCAAAGCACTTTCGCTCTTACCTATGCCGCTGTCGCCAATGATCAGTGTGCCTACCCCAAATATTTTCAGCAGCCCGGCCGAAATTACTACCTGAGAAACCGGTTCGGCGCGGTTGATGGCGGAGGTTTTCGGCGTGCCGGGCTTGGCTTGTTTTCCGGGAACTCTTTCTTTTTTGGCGTTAGCTGTCATCAAGCCTTTTCTTCCAGCTCCTTGATAACCTCCAGCACATCCTGGGCACTTGTGGCTTTCAATATTTGGTCTTTAAGGTTGGGTGATTTTCTGACCAGCTGGGCAATCAGGGCCAGGATTTGCAGGTTCAGGCTGGGGTCTTCCGGGGAAGTAATCAACAGGAAAAAGACCTTAACTGGCTTGCCATCCGGAGCCGAGAAATCAACCCCCCCTGAGGAAATTCCTACTAATAATATAGGATTTTTTACGTTCTTGACCTTGCAGTGAGGAATGGCTATGCCCTCCCCCAGGGCCGTGCTGCCCAGGGCTTCACGCTGGTTTAACTTCTCGACTACTTCTTTATCATTAGACAAGATTTTGTTCTTTTTTAAAAAGCTGACCATTTCCTCCAGCGCCTGCTGCTTGTCTGTCGCCTGCATGGCCAGCAAAATAGCTCTGTCTTTAATAATGTTGGATAGCCTCACAACTTTTCTGCTCCTCTTTTTCTCTAAATTCTATCTCATCTTTTAAAATTATTCATCATATAAGGTAACCTATTCAGGCTTCCGGGTCAACCAGCCCAAAGCTCCCGTCCTTTCGCCTGAAAACTACAGCCCAGCTTTCACTTTCTTCTTTACGAAACAGGAAGACTTCTTTTTTGCCTGCTTCCAGTTGCATCACGGCTTCCTGAACCGGTATTGGTTTGTCCGAATAGTAAGGAAAATTGACCAACCGGAAGGCAGGTAATTGAGCTTCAGCGGGGCCCATCTTTTCTTCCCGGCTGCTTCCCCTTCTCCTTTTCTGGATAAGTTTTCTTCTTTCTTTGACCACCTTCTTTTCCAGGCTATCAAAAGCCTTGTTCAAGGAATTGAAGATGTCATTCGTTTCCTCAGAAACAACGAAGTCTTCTCCTTTTCTTTTCACCTGGAGGTCCACTTTTTTCCGGTTCTTTTCCTCGGTCAGGATAACATCTATTTCCTGGACCTCTCTCAAAATTTTCTCCATTCTCTCCAATCGCTTCTGACAGTAGTCTTGAATTTCATCCGTAAGTTCCGTATGCCTGGCAGTAAAATTTACAATCATTTGGCCTCCTCGATTAAAAATTTCTTTTTTCTTATGTGCGAAGAAGGAATTCCCAGCTGATCCCGGTACTTGGCTACTGTTCTCCGAGCTATCTGAATGTTTTCCTTTCCCAGGATCTCTACAATCTCATCATCGCTCAAAGGATTGTTTTTATCCTCGTTTTCAACTAATTTCTTGATGTGCTCTTTTATTCTCAGCGAGGAAATTTCTTCGCCATAAACCCCGCTCAAAGATTTGTGGAAGAAAAATTTCAAGGGGTAAAGCCCGAGCGGCGTCATCATGTATTTATTGGCTACTACCCGTCCGATGGTGGATTCATGCAGGCCCAGCTCACGAGCCACCTCGATCAGGGTCATAGGTTTTAGGAATTCAATCCCCTTGTCCAGAAAATCTTTCTGCCTCGTAACAATATAACTGGCTACCCGATAAATGGTCCGGTGGCGCTGTTCCAGGCTGCGGATGAACCAGAGCGCTCTTTTTATTTTTTCTTTTAAGAACTGTGAGGCTTCCTGGTCACTTTGCACGCCAGAAAGGGCCAGTTGTTGGTAATAATGATTAATCCGCAGACGCGGCAGGCCCTCCTCGTTCAGGAAAACCTTCCATTCTCCGTCTTCTTTGACCACAAAAATATCGGGCACTACGTAGATGTCTTTGTCTTCACTGTATTTTCTCCCGGGCATCGGCTCCAGGTTTTTGATTAGGTCCAGATGAAGTTTCAACTCGGCGAGACTGAGACCCAGCATTCGGGCCAACTCCTGGAGGTCAGACTTCTGGATCATGGGCAGGTAATCAGAGATGATCTTTCTGGCCATTTCGTCATGAATGTTCAACGAATCCATCTGGGCCAGCAGACATTCTTTAAGGGTAAGACTCCCACACCCTGGCGGGTCGAACATTTTTATTTTTTCTCTAATGGCCTCAATTTTCTCGACCGGCTTTTGCAGCTTAACCGAGATTTCTTCAACTGGCAGAGTAAGATAACCATCTTCGTTTAGATTGCCGATAATAAACTCAGCAATTTCCAGCTCGTCGGGGTCGTAAAAATTAAGGTTGGCCTGCCAGCTTAAGTGTTCCCATAAATTTGGCCGTCTGGAGATAAAATTTTCGTACTTGACCTCGTCTTTTTCTTCCGAACCAAAATGTGGTAATTCCTCCTCCAGGTAATCCTGGAACCCGGCGGCAAAGATAATCTCGTCCATTTCATCCCCTGGGTCCGTCTGAACTTCTTCCTGCTCGGGAATCTGTCCTTCAGTCAGCTCTTCCTCGGATGATGGTTCCTCATTCCCACCCTCATCAACTTCCAGCACGGGGTTTTCTTCCAGTTCAAGGTTCACAACTTCCTGCAATTCGAGGTTGGTAAGTTGAAGCAGCTTGATCGCCTGCTGCAGAGCAGGAGCCAGCACCAGTTTCTGGACCTGCTTCTGGTCAAGCTTCTGCTTTATCATGGTCTTTCTTATTTATAGTTTTATATTTTATAGACGAAATTCCTGGCCGAGATATATCTCACGCACCTCTTGTTTTCCCAGGACTTCCTCTTGTCCCCCTTCAGCGATTATTTTCCCGTTGTTGATAATATAAATCCGGTCGAGGATTTTCATGGCTTCCCTGATTCTATGATCAGTTAGCAGGATACCCAGGCCTTTTCCTTTCAACCTAACGATTACTTCCTGAAGATCAGCTACAGCTCGGGGGTCCAGCTCGGTAAAAGGCTCATCCAGCAGCAAAAATTGCGGCTGTCTGATCATCGCCCTGGCTATTTCCAGTTTACGCCTTTCTCCACCTGAAAGATGGCTACCTTTATTTCGAGCTAAGGTCAGC
>Ga0272448_1007648_pt1 | contig 11403 bp, 11 predicted proteins | sample YNPCB0191_FD_202220 | JGI IMG/M metagenome (GOLD analysis project Ga0272448, IMG submission 202220) | Hot spring sediment microbial communities from Yellowstone National Park, WY, United States - YNP-CB-019-1 | ecosystem: Environmental > Aquatic > Thermal springs > Hot (42-90C) > Sediment... | reverse complement strand
AATTTGAACCGCGAGTGAAGGAGGCGTTGAAAATTGCGAGGATGGTGACACTGAACTCGATGATAGATTTGAGCGACGGTTTGAGCAGCGATTTGAACAGGATTTGCAAGCAGAGCAAAGTGGGGGCTATTTTAGATGCGAAATTGATTCCAATATCGAAAGATGCGAAGCGAAGCAAGAATCCGTTAAATTCTGCGATTAATGACGGCGAGGATTTTGAGCTGCTTTTTACGCTTTCGGAAAGAGATTGTGAGAAGTTATTAAGCAAGTGGAGAAAACGGCTTCCAATTACTTGTATCGGGAAAATTACAGCGTCACGGCAGGTGCGAATAAAAATGACTGATGGCAGTATCAAAGATTTGAAACCTTGCGGGTATGACCACTTGAAATAGATTTATGGATTTGGAAATTGTAACGAAATCGGCGGAGGAGACGATAGAAGTTGGGCGGAGGATTGGTTCGCAGTTGCGAGGCGGGGAGGTTATCGGAATCTGCGGGCAGTTGGGCAGCGGCAAGACGCATTTGATCAAAGGCATTGCGGCTGGTGCAGGCGCCACAGATTATAAGAGTGTTAACAGCCCGACGTTTGTTATCGTTAATGAATATTTCGGACGTTTTGATATTTTTCACATTGACGCATATCGTTTAAATTCAATAGAAGAGTTTGAGATGATAGGTTTTGATGATTTTTGCTATCCGCAGTCGGTGGTTATTATCGAATGGGCCGATAAAATTGAAGCTGCTTTACGAAGGATAAATTACGTGAGGATAGAGCTTTTTCATGAGGGGGCGAGACAGCGAAGGATTCGAATTACGAACGCACCTGATTATATGAAACTGTCGGGGTAAACCCAGATCTGCATTTCGCGAATTAATTTATTTTTATTTGGCAAGGGCGAGGTTATTACTTATATTTTTTTTAGGCAGCTGCGAGTACGCAAGGACTGTATTCACAGATTATTTTCGGACTTTAGGGGGCTGAAATTTATTTTTCCAAAGTTTTTTGTCTGCAATACCTCACAAGAAGAGCAAAAAATCGTTAAAGATTTGGAATTTTATTAAAAGTTTTTAAAGAAAACCATTGGTTTTATGGGGGAATTGGAACGAAAGCGAAACTTAAGTAGTGTGCATTTCAAGCCGATAGTTGAGTTGCAGAAAACTGTTAATACCGCAAGGTATTTTTTAAACAAAAATTATTAACTTTTTTAGAGAGGACAGAAAATGAGAACGAAAGGTTTTACATTAGTGGAAATTTTGATAGTGGTCGTGATTCTCGGCATTCTTGCGGCGATAGTAATACCGCAGTTTACTGATGCCAGCACGCAGGCGAGAGAATCGAGTCTGGCGAGTGATTTACAGACACTGCGTTCACAGATTGAACTTTACAAGGTTCAGCACAAGGATAAGCTGCCGGGAACGGTTTCGGGTGTTACTTTTGTACAGGCTATTACAGGTTTAACTGATATTGACGGTAATGTCGCGGCATCTGGCGCCAAACCAGGAGATGTGGGTGTTTATGGTCCGTATATGAAGTCTATTCCATACAATCCGTTTAACAATAAGAACACAGTGGAAGTTGTGAATGATGCGAGCGCCGGTGTCGGAGATGGTGGTACGAAGGATGGCTGGTGGTTCAATTCAAAGACAGGCGAAATTAGGGCCAATGATGCCGGTTCAAGTCCAGATGGAACAAAGCATACGGCTCTTTAATTCTGTGCTGAAACAGTTAAGTTGAAAATTTGGGCTGACCAGGTTTGGCGAGAAGCGAAAACTGGTCAGCCTTTTTAATAATGTCAAAAAACTTTAAAATGATTATAAGGCATCAAAATTGGCGAAAAGGATTTTCGCTGGCAGAGGCGATGCTGGCGACAGTCATTTTAGGAATAGCGGCGGCAGGAGTTCTTTTGCCGTTTTCCGCAGGGATTTCTGTTCGCAATGAGGGGCTGCACAATACAACAGGAGCCATTCTGGCATCGGATTTGATGGAAAAGATAATCGCGACAAAGTTTGACGATATTATTACAAATTTCGGCACTTACAGCGAGGTACAGGGCAAGGTCAGGGACGCGAACGGGAATTTTTTTATAGACCCGGCTTATGCGAAATTCAGCAGAAGCGCGACATGTGTGGAAAAATATTATGTGGCGTATCCAAGCGCCAGATTTATCCTCGCGAAAGTGCAGGTTTCTTACGATGGTAAACCGATTGTGGTTGTAAATCGGCTTATAAGCAAGTGAAAAGGGAATTTAGAATTTAAAATGTAGAATTTAGAATGTAATAGTAAAAGGCAGCAAAAGTAAAAGATTAAAGGATATGGATAGATACAGACAAAAATGCGAAAGTGGGTTTACTCTTGCGGAATTGCTTGTGGCGCTGATGGTTACGAGCATTATTCTTGCGGCGGTGGCGACTCTGGCGTTTGCGATGGGGTCGGTAAAGGATTCAACGGACGATACCAGTTTTAAGCAGGCGCATCTTCGCTACGCGACACTGCGATTAAATGATTTGATAAGAAACTGTAAACTCGTTTGCGCTGCAGTTGGCGATGATGTCGCAATCTGGAGGGCGGATGACAACGGTGATAAAAAGATTAACGCATCCGAATTAGTTTATATCGAAGCGGGGACAGAGCGGAATTATATTAGATTATTGGAGTTTACAGCAGCAGACGAAAAAACATTAATCGATATTCAGAATGGTGCAGCAAAACAAGCTTTGTTGGTTTCTGGCAGCTGCAAGCGCACCGAAATAATGCCGGTGTGCAGCGATGTTCAATTCAGTTTTGATGAGGCACCACCATTAAGTAAGTTTGTAAGTATTTCATTTAAGGTTCTGGAAAATAATGCTTTGTGCCAGAGGCAGGTAAGCGGAAAACTGCGAGGCTGGGCAGGGAATTTACTGAATAGTCAAACCAATCCAACTTTAATAGTAAATGACGATGATTGAGAAAAAAAATAAAAGACACGGAGGTGCGGCGCTGCTGGTGGTGCTGTTTATTGTTATGGCGATAACAATTCTGGCCTTTAATTTTATGACGCGCAGTGACATTGAGCTTGCCTGCGGGCAAAATATGACACTGCGCACGGCAATGGATTACCTTGCTGAGTCGGGCCTGCAACATGCAAGGGGGTTGATACTTAATCCGCAGGATGTCAGTACTGAATACTGGACAGGAGCTGCGGCGCAGCAGCTTGTTGCAGACAGCAGCGATTATTACGATGTGACAGTAACAAGAATTGGAAATTGTAATTATAAGATAAGCAGCGAAGCATACAGGCAAAAGGGAGCTGAAAAAATTGGCAGGAGCAATCTGACGGCTGAGTTGCGGCTTGACCCGTGCATAGCGCTTTGGACCGGCTCTTCGTGGAATTCCGAGGGGCGAGTTACAGTTAATGGTGATGTATATTGTAATGGAGACCTGGGCAACTCCGCGTATGGCTATGCGACCATAAATGGTGATGCCTTTGCGAGAGGCGATATAACGATACCTGTTCGTGGTTCTAAGAATGCGTATGCCTCAGCCCCTATTACGTTGCCCGGACTCGATACCTCGCAGTTCAGTTCAAGCTATTATATTGGGACAAATAGTTATTCAGTACAGACTGTTACAGGTGATTTAGCTCCTCCGGGCTATTATCCGTCAGAAAGCAATCCTGCAGGTATTTATTATTACAATGGAGATGCCAATTTGCCGGGCGATGTAACCATCAATGGGATGCTTGTGGTTAAAGGGAACTTGAAGGTAAAAGGCACGAACAATGTAATTACAGCGGTCAAAAATTTTCCTGCATTATTGGTGGGCGGTACACTTACGATGGAAAATGCAGCTACACTTAGCGTGGAAGGACTTTGCCAAGTAAAGAACGATGTTACTGTAAAAAGTATGGCAAAAAATGTTCATATTATTGTGAATGGTGCTTTACTTATTTTAAATGGGGATATTGACGGTTTGGTTTTGTCAACCGGTTCAACAGCTAATATTACTGCGTACCCTGATAAGGCGGCGATACAGGTCTGGTTGTCACCGGGAGTTCCAACACGATGGTCACCGGCGGGTGGGGCATTTTTTAGAAGTATTACAAGGCAGTGAGTTGTTCTTATAGGACCTCACATAGTTGTTGTTTATCGGCCTTTATTTGCACAAGAACAGAAAATTAAATCACCAGAGCGAATCACGAATTTTCTTTTAAACAGGACACAAGTGAATTCTGCACATTTTTTGCGCTGCAATTTAACGATTGTAACGGCTTTGCTAAACATAACAGAATGGGCACTGTAATATCGCAATTATTAATTAATTCGCTGATAAAGACATGCAGCAAAGAAGACGAAGTTAGATACTGACAGAGAGGGTGCAAAATGTGTTATGACAATTATTTGGAGTTATCAAAAGCCGGTATTTCGGTCCCGGCCCAAAACGGGAGATACCGTCTGCGGAAGGGTTTTACCCTTGTAGAAATTCTTATAGTGGTGGTGATAATTTCGATAGCGGCACTGGTGGCGGTGCCGATGTTCAGCTCTGCCGGCAGTATGCAAATCCGTTCAGCTGCGAATATTATCGCCGCTGATTTGGAATATGCAAAAAGTATGGCGATTACAACAGGACAAAATTACTCGGTGGTTTTCGACACTAACAACGAGACCTACAAGGTAGTGGTAGTGAACCAAAACGGCGAAGATAAAGATATAGTTCATCCTGTGACAAAAAAAACAAAATACGAAGTAAACTTTAAAAACGACAGCAGGCTTAACAGGGTTGATATCGTATCGGCGTTTGGCACAAGTAATAGAGTTACTTTTGATTATATGGGTAGTCCTGTAGAGGGGGGCAGCATTGTAATTTGTTCCGACGACGGAGCAAAGGCAGATATTATTGTTACACCGGTAACGGGATATATTTCGATTAACTGATTTTGGAAGAAACAGATGCTTAATTGGAAATGGCCAAATTCGCATTTTCAGCCTATAGGGTTAGATATAGGCAGCAGCTCGGTGAAGATGATTCAACTGGCGATTGAAAACGAGCGTGTCAGGGTTGTTGCTGCTGATAAGGTGCGCATAGATTCCGACGTAAATACTGATGCTCAGGCGAGAAGGCATTTTATTGTTTCTGCGATAAAACGGATATTGGCAGAAAATAATTTCCATGGCAGAAGCGTAGTTTCAAATCTTCCCAATGGTGATATGAAAATCACCTCGTTGCGATTGTCAGAGCAGGAAGAAGAGAAAATTGTGCAGGCATTACAAAAAGAAGCTGCTGTACGATTCGGTCTCAAGGCTGATAAGGATATGATTGACTATATCGTGGCAGGGGCTATTCAGCAAGGAGAGGAAGTAAAAAATGAACTTATAGTTTTCGCAGCCTCGGACATTGCGATATGCGAGCATATAAAAATGCTCGAAGAGGCGAAACTGAAACCGGTCGGCATCGATGCAGTGCCTTGTGCGTTGTATCGCAATTCGATGCGATTTCTGCGCCGTCAGGAGGACAAGGAGCATGCAATTGTCTTAATAGACATCGGCGGCCAATATACGACAGTGGTCTTCAGCCGGGGAGGTGAAATCAGTTTTGTAAAGCAGATAGACATAGGTGTTGAAAAATTTAATCAGCAGATAGCATCTTGTCTTAAAATCGGCGTCAAAGATGCCGAAATGCTGCGAGGGGCGATGAGAATCGAACGGATGAGCGCTGTTCCAGCCGTTGCGGGAGCATTGTCTGGCTTAAATATCAGCAGTGAATTTTCAGCGATGAAGCAAAGCAGCGAGCGGTGCGAATCCGCACATGATGCAGAGACGGAGGATTCCGAAGACTTACCGGATGGGGAAAGCAATACGAACCTGGATTCGGCGACACGACAAAAGATAACTGATGTGATTTCTCTAATCGCAGAAGAACTGACACACGAGATTTCGTTATGTTTGAAGTATTACACGGTGACATTCAGAGGTAACCGTGTAGAACGTGCAATAGTCACAGGTGGAGGAGCATACGAAAAAGTTCTGCTCGACGGGCTGAAACGATGTTTGGGATTCGAAGTAGAGATAGGTCAGCCTCTGAGGGGTTTTGATGTAACTGAAGTACGGACCAATGGCTTTGGTCACGACATACTTTGTGAATGGGCAGTGGCGGTGGGTCTGAGTCTTAAGGGCTATAATGCTATTCCCTGTGTCGAACGGCGCGGACCAGTGGATACACGAAAAAGAGCGTTTGATAATAAAGATAATTATGAAAGAAATTGATTTTCTCCCAACTTGGTATAAGAACGCCAGACGGCAGCAGATTACTTACAGGGCACAATATATTGCCCTGGGGGGATTATTTGTGCTTATGCTGGTAAGCAACTTTGTTACGGGCAGGTCTATTTCCAGAGCGCAGGGATATTTAAATAGTCTGGCGGTGAAAGAAAGTGTTGCGAAGAGTGTGTGTGCCCAGTATGCGAAAATTACCAACCAGATTGCCGCACTGAAAAAAAATGAAGATATTCTCAAAAAAATTGATTCGAGAATTAATGTCAGCGATGTGCTTGCTGAACTGAGTTTTCTGGTAGGCAGGAAGATTGTTTTAACGAAGGTGGAATTAACAGCAGAAAAATTTGGCGATAGCTCAGCCGATGGTTCTGCTAAATATGCGCCGCGGCCGGCAGTTTTCGGCAGCAGTGGAAAAGAAGAATTACTTTTAGGCGACATCAAATTTAAAGTTGTGCTTGAGGGTATAGCTACAGATGCTAAGGAGGCAGGTGAGTTCGTCTGCAGATTAGAGGATTCGGTGTATTTTTGCAACGTATATCTGGTCTTTACTCGCAACAGACCGATTAAAGTTGGCGCAGCATCTGTAGGTCAGATGCAAGGTTCGGGCAGGATTTCTCGTCAAGAGGAAGGAAGCATTCAATTAAACGAATTTGAGATAGTTTGTTATCTGGCAAACTTTACAGAAAAGTGAGAGGACGGCGAGTAGAAATGTTATTCGGAAAAAGACAGCAGGCTGCAATATGTTTATTGGCTGCATTGTTCATCGGAGATTTTATTTTCTTCGGATATCTACCGCTGCGGACAAGATTGAAGGAGTTGGAAAATCAAAAGTCGGCCAAGCAGGCGGTGATAGCGCGGGCGGCTGCCGAAAGCAGTCAGTTGCCAGTGGTAAAGCAGCAGTTGATACAACTGCAGGCAACGGTAGGAAACTTCGAAGAGGCTGTTCCGCGGCAAAGGGATCTCGGTGAGTTTGTGCAGAAAATCGGCGGAATTATGAGCAGCTATAACTTGCAGGACCAGCTAATTCAGCCGAGCGAGCAGATTACCGTTAAAGAGCTTAACTGTATCCGCATTAAGATGCAGTGCAGAGGAAGCCTGAAGCAGATTTTTAAATTTTTCAAGCAACTGCAAGGAATGGGCAGGATGGTTCGGATAGAAGAAGTCAAGCTTCTAAGTAGCGGAGATTTCCGAGGTCCAGTCAATATGGAAGCCAAAGCGGTGATTTATTATCAGGAGCAGGAGGGAAAGGTTTAAGCAAACAGTATGCAGCGAAACCTGAAAAATAATGCGCAGCTTGTAAGCAGGGTTGCTGGGCAACTTGCGGCAGAGAAAAAGAAGATGGCCATTGCGCTGTGCTTAATTGGTCTGATGGTCTTTATGTGGGTGCGTGTTCTGGGCAAAAACGGTCCTGAGGGAGCAGAGGCCTCTTTTATAGGGCAGACTACGGATGCGGCACAGGCTGTTTCGAAACTAAAGCTATCCTTTGTGGAACTGCCTCATATCCAGGGCCGCCATGATTCGCTGAACAGAGATTTTTTTGTGGTTGAGAATTGGAAGGATTTTATTGACGGGCCAAGCGATTACAGCAGTGGTAATAATGAAGAAGTAAATGTTATCGCGAAAAAAGGTTTAGAAGAAGTGGCGAAACTTATTGCAGAGAAATTGAAACTTGAAGTAATAGAGTTTGGCAGTGTCCCACAGGCTTTTATCAGCGGTAAAATTCTAATGGCGGGTGACAAGCTGGAAGTTAGTGATGGTGTCAATAAGTGCCAATGTGAAGTGTTGAAGATTGAAAAAAATGCAGTGTATTTGAGATGTGGAAGTACGGAAGTAGAGTTAAAACTTGTACAGTCAACAGAAGAAGCAGCATCAGGTGATACTGTCGCGGCAAAATAATTGCGGCACTTACCTGGCTGATCAGTAAAAAAAGAAACAGGAGAAGACATATGTATAGCAAAGAAAAAAAGTTAAATAACGGTTTTAGAAGTACAACATTATTTTTATTTGTATTGGTGGTCATATTGGTATTTGCGGCGTCTGCAAAAGCCGAACCTAATGACGCTAATCTACCTGCGGCAACAGAGGTGGAAGCTCCCGCCATAGTCACGAACGCCGGTGAGGCGGAAGAGGCGATGGTTGCGGTTGAGCCCGAGGCTCAGTTGCCGTTAGCATCTATGAGCAAAAAGATTCAGTCTATTACGTTCAAAAAGGATATGCGTATCAGAGATGCACTGGCTTTTCTGTCGCTTAAGTATGACAAAAACATCGTGCCCTCACCGAGAGTTGATGGAACGCTGGCGTTCACGAGTCTTTTTGATGTCTCGTTCGAGGAGGCAATGAAAGCGATTTTGGGCGATGTGTTTAAGTATGAGCAGGATGGAAATCTGATTAAAGTTTACACGGCGGATGAGTATAAAACCTTAAAGGAAGACAAAAGTCGGATGATAAGCAAGGTTTTCACGCTTTACTACATAAGCGCAGCCGAGGTTGTGAAGATTGTAGCGCCGGTGCTTAGCGGTGTTGGCAGCATACAGGGAAGCAGTCCTGCGGAAAAGATATTGCCTACCGGTCAATCAATCACCAGCGGTTCCGGCGGCGGTGACAGTATGGCGCTGAATGACATAGTGGTTATCCGAGATTATCCGGAGAAAATTGCAGAAGCCGAAGCGCTGATTAAACAAATCGATGTCCGTCCACAGCAGGTGCTTGTGGAAGCCACTATACTTAGCGCCAAGTTAAATGAAGACACACAGTTTGGTATTGACTGGAGCACACTGGACGGAGTTTCAATATCGAACATAAGCAACGTGTTTGGCAACGGAGGCGCACGTACGAGTGGTTTTGCCAAGATAGGTGACGGCTTAACGGTCGGTGTTTCGAGGGACAAAGTCGCGGCGATTATAACAGCTCTTGATTCGATTACTGATGTTACAATTATGGCCAATCCGAAAGTGCTGGCGATTAATAAGCAGCTTGGCCAAGTCTATATCGGTACAAAGCTCGGCTACCGCGAGGGTGATACATTCGATGCGCAAGGCAACCGTGTCGAAGGCGAAGTTAAATTCCTCGAAACTGGTACCAAACTTTCGTTCAGGCCTTACATAGGCGACAACGGCTATATAAGGATGGACATTCAGCCCAAGGATAGCTCAGGTGATTTGGTTGGTGGTATACCGCAGGAAACTTCAGCGGAACTTGCAACGAACATAATAGTCAAGAATGGCGAAACGATTGTAATTGGGGGCCTGTTCCGAGACAAAGTCAGCACGGCACGCACGCAGGTACCATTACTTGGTGACATACCACTTATTGGACTGCTGTTTAGGGGAACAAAGGACCTAACGGAAAGGCAAGAGGTGGTTGTATTACTGACGCCGCATATAATTAACGAGCCTGTGGAAACCGGAGGCGAAGCTGCTAAGGAAGATGTGAATCGCAAAAGAATAGGTTCGAAGAACGGTCTGCAGGGGTATGACCACAGGAAACTTGCTGAAGAGAGCTATATAAAGGCTGCTAAGTGCTATATGGAAGGTAACCTTGAAGGTGCAATGCGGGAAGTAAAGGTAGCTCTTACGTTCCGTCCGTCGTATCTTGAAGCGATGCAACTGAGAGAACGCATCATCAGCGAGACGTGCCCAAGTGAACTCCAAAAGATGGATGTTAAGGTTTTAGAGAAGACGGGCTGGCAGCCATGGTATGAAGATGGCAGTATTAGTAGCAAATAAGCAGGATACTTGGTTTTAGAAGTATTTAAGATGTCGTTTTTGAGATTGATGAAAAAAACATATTTAATAACGTCTATTTTAATAGCGGCAGCACTATTTGCCGCAGGCCTCGCCGAGTATATTGGCAGCGGCGCCGATAGCAGTCGGCAATTAACCGTGTCGGCCTGCTGCGTAGCAGGGGCTATGGGCGTAATTTGGCTCAGCTTTTATTGGCTGAAGCTTTGTGGGGAAGTTACGTCCATAGCCAATAACCTGCGAGAGGATTTGGTTTCATCCGTCAAGACAACATTGCTCAGTGAATTGGGTGAAGCGATTACTGTTTATACGCGGCGGAAAAGTGATAGGGAGTTTTTGTTTGAACAAAAGATTAAAGAGCTTCAAATCCAACTGCAGCTTTCACAAAGGCAAAAACGGAACACGGAAGCGATTATTTACGGCATCCGCGACGCGGTAGTTGTCATAGACGAGTTCGACAAACTGCTTATGGCCAATGAAGCAGCGGAAGAGCTTTTCAAATTTGATTTCAAAATTTCACAATATAAGCCTCTTACCGATATTGTTGACCCCAAAAAAAGTAATTTTGTAAATGTTTTGCATCAAATTAAATTAACTGGTGTGCAGCATACTAAACGTGAGCTGAAATTCTCAGGTGATGGTAAGGACCGCACGTTTAACTGTATAGTTTCGTGTGTTTACGACGGCAATGTGTTGGACGACATCCAAGCGGCAAACAAGCATGAGCATGTCTGCGGTGTGGTAGCGGTGTTGCATGATATCACGCGGGAGAAAGAAATCTCCCAGATGAAGGATGATTTTGTAAGTTATGTCTCACACGAACTGAAAACGCCGCTTGCTTCCATCACGGCGTATTCCGAAATGCTTCTCGATGATGAAATCGATGATGAAAAAACGCGCAGGGAATTTTATTCAGTAATACAGGGGCAAGCAAAAAGGCTTAATCGTCTTATCGAGGACATACTTAATACAGCACGGATTGAGTCAGGACTTGTAAAAGTAATGAAACAGCCGCTGAGCCTGACAATGCTTATAGAAGAGCAAATGCAGATGATGAAAAGCTATGCAAGCGAGAAGAACATCACACTGTCTTGGGCTAACGCTTGCCGTCAGCAGATAATTTTTGACCAGGTTATGGCGGACAAGGATATGATGTCGCAGGTCATAATTAATCTGTTGAGTAATGCGGTGAAATACACACCAAATGGTGGTTCGGTAAAAGTGGAAACGGAAGTTGATGAAATAGCTTCAGTGGTGAAGGTTAGCGTTACGGATACCGGTGTAGGTATTCCAGAAAATGATATAGAACATTTGTTTGACAAATTTTACAGAGTTGAAGCGAACAAGAAACAAGCGTCGGGTACCGGTCTGGGGCTTAGTCTTGTCAAGCAAATAGTTGAGAAGATTCACAATG
>Ga0272448_1007647_pt1 | contig 11404 bp, 15 predicted proteins | sample YNPCB0191_FD_202220 | JGI IMG/M metagenome (GOLD analysis project Ga0272448, IMG submission 202220) | Hot spring sediment microbial communities from Yellowstone National Park, WY, United States - YNP-CB-019-1 | ecosystem: Environmental > Aquatic > Thermal springs > Hot (42-90C) > Sediment... | reverse complement strand
TGTCTTCTGATTCTTTAATAGCAGAGTCGATCTCTAATATCTCCCGCTTAATCCTTCTTCTAATTCTTATGATATATAGATAAAAAACTGTTAGGGTAAAAGTCAGAATTCGTTGAATCGTCAAAGCTGCCATATTTACTGGTCCTTGTTCAGAACCTATCCCCACCAACACCCAATTAGTATAACCAGTACGAATGTTATATTGAGGGACGAACAGGAAAGAAAAAATTATGAGGAGGATAAAGATGTGATTAAACAGCACCTCCCATGAAAATATTTTCTTGAAGATTAACATCTTGTAATTTAAGTAAAGTTATTTCTCAATCAGGTGCACATAGTCAAAATAGAGCACGCCCTCTGCTTTTGGTCGAGGCTCAAACTGAAAGGCCCTGATGGGAAAATCTAAAACCCCATTCGTATCTGCCTTTTGCGGCTGCCAATCTCCACGAGGAAATAATTTATCAAAGGGGCATATAATTTGTTTCCATCCTTTAAAATCATCATGGGTTATAAAGCGAAAGTATTCAAAACCGTTGTCGATAAAATCAACTGCAACAATTGCCTTTGTATCTTGACCATACATATAAAAGCTAAATGAGGAATACTTGCTCCAATCGATATCTTTGGGAGGGACCAACCATTGGGCTGCACCCTTTACATCTAAATCGTAACCGCGCGCCATCCACATATAACCATCGGAAGAAGCTAAATATTTCATCTTTATTGCCTGTTTGCCGTGATAAACAATATCAGTTGATACTTCGATATCAATAGAAGAATTTCCTCCTGCGCCATAATCAACTGTGGATTTGGAAATTTCTCCTTCAAAATCATCAATCAGAAGAATCTTATCTTGCGCATTTAAATAAGAATTATTAGGTAAGTAAAAAAGAAGGCTTACTACAATCATTACCATTAAAATATTTCTCATGTTTCTCCTTTCTTAATTCCTCCCAAATTTTTTTGTCTCATTTATGTCTTAAGCGACCTAAATAAATTAAGATAATCTTAAGGCAATAGAGTATAGTGTTCTAACTAAAAAATCTTTCAAAAAGTATATTATTATAAAAGCGATTATTGGAGAAATATCCAAACCATAACGAAAACCAAGCGGAAGTATCCTACGAATTGGCTCTAAAATTGGCTCGGTAGTCTTATATAAAAATTGAACAATCGGATTAAAAGGATCGGGGCTTACCCAGCTGATAATGGCTCGAATAAAGATTAAACAAGTTAAAATATTTAAGATTATGCCAATAACATTAGCTAAAGCATATAGAAAATTTGAGAAAATAAACATATTAATTATACCTCAACAATAAAAAAATTAATTTTACTTCACAAAATAATTGTAGTAACAATTATACTATAAAAATTTGTGCCTTCAATAGAAATCACTTTACTTTAGAGTTCTAATTCAATCTAAATCTCTCTTTAGGAAGATTAAAGTAACCGAACTTGACATTTTTCGCTTTAGACTTAATCAATTTTATCATATTAAGCACTCCTATTGCTTTTTCTTTAGTCTGAGGCATATTATCTAAATAAAACTGAATATCGATATTTAGATTTCGCATCTGGATTAAATCTATATAGTCTTTTTTCAAAAAACTCATCAGAATCTGGATTTCACTTAAAGCATCACTTATCCCCGGAAAGATTAATAAATTAATAGAAGTAAAGAGTCTGCTTTTTTTAGCAATCCTTATCGATTTTAAAACATCATTAAAAGTATAGCCCTTTGGTCGATAATAGGCAGTGTAAATATTCTCTCGAAAACTATTAATGCTGATTCTTACGCTATCTAATCCAACACTAGCTAACTCCTTCAGATACTCACTATTGTAACCATTTGTATTTAAATGAATTGTCCCTAAAGAAGTCGCCCTTCTGATGAGAATAATTGCCTTTTTTATTGTCTTAAATTGCAATAAGGGTTCTCCTTCACACCCTTGACCAAAACTAACAATCGCCTCTTTTGCAATTCTTAAATGATTTATTGCTACCTCAGCAATCTCTTCGGGCGAAGGAACAAAATCAATCCTTGAATGAGAAGCTGGCGAACATTCAGAATCCTGTAATGATAAGCAACCCAAACATCTTGAATTGCAAACTGGAGAAGTAGGTAAAGGTGCCTCCCAACGCTTAAAAAAAAGATTTTGTGCTGCTCGACAATTATAATTCAAAGCACAATTAACTAAATGCCTAAAAAGCCGATTATGAGGAAACTGTCGTAAAATCATACTTATATTTTTTCTTAAAAGTGTTAGATTTTTATAAAAATAAGGTCTTTGTCTAATTAAATTGTCTATTTTGGTTGCAGCAACAACAAAATCCCCACCACTCCAACCAACAGCAGTATATGCCCATTGCGGCAAAATCGTCCTATTGTTAAATCTTCGCACCGCCGGTAATAACAATCTCGTAAAACCAGGAATCAACATTGCAGCTACTGGATAAAAAACTTTATTTTTATCATTATTTATCTCCACAACTTGATTTAAAGAATCATCCCAACCAAATGGCAAATAACCCGGCATATATAAGAGGGTACTTGCTTTAGGTAGCTTTATTAGCTGATCTAATAAAGGAACAACTATATTATGCGCACTCATACCTAACATCTTTAAATCTGGGTGCACATAGATTTTTCCCTTCCGATCACTGTAAACCAAATTAGGTAATTTTTTGTTCATTTTAAACCTACTAATTTTTTTAAATCTTGGATTTCAGCCTTTGTCAAAATACGCCAATGGCCAATCTTTAAATCCTTTAACTGAATACAGCCAAAAGCGATTCTTGCCAAATTCAAAACATGATAATTTAACTTCAGAAACATTCTTTTTATCTGTCGCTTGCGTCCTTCAGATAGAATAATTCTAATTTCTTTTTTATTACCTAAATGATGAATTTGACAAGGGGCAGTCAAACCGTCTTCTAAATTTATACCTTTTCTAATAAATTCTTATCCTCATCTTGCAGTTTTCTGTCTAAATTAACAATATATGTCTTGGTGATATGAAAACGAGGATGAGTCAGTCGAAAGGCTAAATTACCATCGTTAGTAAACAATAATATACCTGTTGTATTCTTGTCTAATCTCCCTACGGGATTCAAATGTTTGAATTTATTCGGCAACAATTCCATTATAGTCCTATCGGCAAATCTATCTTTTTTAGTAACAACGAATCCGGCTGGCTTATTTAAAACAAGGTAAGTCTTTTCTGGCAGAATTATCTTTTTTCTATTTAAAGTAACATCGTCTCGTTCGGGATTGATTTCAAATGAGGGCTCACTTATTGGTAAATTGTTTACCCTAACGCACCCGGCTTTAATAAGCTGAAGCGCCCTTCTTCTCGAACAACAACCAGAGTGGGACAAAAATATTTGTAGTCGCATAATTATGTTTAGCTCTTATCCGCATTAACTAAAAGAGACGAGCAGAATAATAATAAAAACTATCTGTTTTTACAAAAGAATTTTAAAAGTTTCGGCTTTATTTATAGTGAGAGGGTTTTTGCAGTCTTAAAAACAAATTTACTAAAAAAATAACCAATGAATTTTAAATTAAAATCGGTAAGGATTTTCTTTATTCTTCGACTAATTACCGCGTTTGAGTCTAGTCCAGAATTCTTCCCAAGGAAAGTTTAAACCAGGACATTCAGTTGCCGCACCCGGCACCTGTCCATGCCCCATAATATTCTTCTCAGGGATATTATAATATTTTCTTAAAGTATTGACTAAAAAAATTAAGGTGTTCATTTGTTTTTCAGAAACTTTTTCCTTACTAAAATTGCCAACTAAACAAACGCCTATCCCTACTTGATTCATCCCAGAAGCCTTGCAGTGAGCTCCATCCATTTGCTTAATCCAACGTGGAGACGCTTCTAATTGACCATCAGCTTTACCAAATGTTCCGTTATCAATAATAAAATGATAGCCGAGGCCATTTATGAATCCCCTTCTCAAATGCAACTGATTGAGGGAAAGAGCGTTGCCGATATCTGTTGCGCTGTGATGAATTATTATATACTTCCACTTATTATTTTTATATAGAGTTACTACCGGTCTTAGGGCTGCGGCGTTTGGTATAACTAAACTTTGACCGACTTTAATAGAAGTGGCGCTTTCTAAATTATTTGCCTTCATTATAGCCTCAATACTAACATCATACATTTTACTTATGCGCCAAAGTGTCTCAGAAGGGGCTACAACATGACAGATATCTTGTCGCGGAATAGATGTATTAATTGAACCTAAAATTTCGTTTGATGGTAAAAGAGGGCCGCTGGGCGCCTTCGGTACGGAGACGCAGGAGGAACAAAAAAATAAACACATCAACAATAATATTGTTCGCCGTCTCATCATTAATCGCCTAAAAAATAAAAAAATCTATCATCAAAAAATGATAGACTATCACTAATAACCGTTCCATCTCAACTTTAATGTAAAAGTGTATCAGAGGAAATCGTATTCCTCCAATCCTGATATAAAGAATCTAAAATATCTGATTTATCTTCGGTAGTGATATTAGTAAAGCTGGCACCGTAAATATTCTCATTTCCAAACTGCCTCTTCCAAAGTATCTGAAATTCAACAGGAACTCTGCGATTAAATCCTGAGAGGTCCAATTCAAAATTTAAACTTCTTTTTTCGTCGAAATTCTCAAGAGAAGAAAAAGATAAACCCCCTCGAGAAAAATTTCTTACTACGCCAATCAACTTTTCTCCGAACATCAAAGATAGACTGCGCTGACCTATACAACCAAAACGTGGTGCCCTTCTTCTCTCTTCCATGTTTACAATGATAACATAAATATATTTTGTGTCAATTTTTTTCTATTAAAGGTTAATCCTCTGAATAAATCCAGGAAGACTTTTCTTTCAATTTTAACAATGTTATGCAATGAATCAATATAAGAAGAGACTCATTAGCTAAATAAATTAATTCGAGGATGGTTTAGAAGAAAAAAAGGAACCAAAGACTTGTGAAATTAACTGCGCAGCCGAAATGCTTGGAATATCATAATACAATTTTATCAAAGCACCGTTTCTATCTACCTCTAGCTCTAAGGTACTGTTTGTGCCTTTATTCAAAATATCCTTTGCTAAATTAATAATTATCTCAAAACTCTTTAAATCTTTATCATTTAATTTTAATATTTTATCGCCATCTTGTAATCCTAAATCCTTCAAAATACTTTTTTCTCCGATTTTCTGAAGTGTTATGCCTGTTTTATCTTTCGAAAACAAAAAATCAAAATTAATTTCATTATTACTGGCAATCTCCTGGCTAATTTTATCTAAGTTTATAAGCGAGTCTAATACCATCTGCTTGGTGAAAGTCCATTTATTCTCTCCCACTTTTAAAATTCCTTGTGTTAGATCTATTTCATACATTAGTGCCATCTTAATATCTTTGTTTTCTAAAATTACCTCTTTCCTATCAATAGAAACAATCCGCCATCCGTCAAGGATATCGCCAATATAATATCGCTTAACCTGATCTGTTCTTTTATCTACAATCATAGCAAAAGGATTTTTCTCTGAAAAATTTATGGCCTGTATCTGATAAAAACTGAGAACGGAATAATCAACAACGTCTTCTTTACTAGCAATCCCCTCTTGTTCAATATGAGAATTTTGCGAGGGTTTTTGTCCTACATTATCTTTAATTATCTTTATCAATGGTCTATTTTCATCTTCAACTTTCTGTTTTACGACCAAAATATTTTCTTCATAACGATAAGGTTTTTTGATAATAAAAACTATCAGAACTATGGCAAAAATTATAATTAATAAAAATATCTTTTTCATGATGATTGCTATGGTCTGGCGAATATCAAAGATACTCTTTTTTCTCTAGGTAACTACAATATAGACTTACCGCGTCCTCTAAAGGCATAAATTCTTTCTGGTATCCACTATTCCTTAATTTTGAGATATCTGCTTGAGTAAAATATTGATATCTCTCTCGTAACTCAACAGGCATATCTATATACTCAATGACTGGGTCTCTGTCTAAATAGAGAAATATCGCCTTCATTAGATCGTTCCAACTTCTTGCCTTACCTGTTCCTACATTATAAATACCGGCCTTTTGGGAATTATTTATAAAGAAAAATACAACATCAACTGCGTCCTCTACATAAATAAAATCTCTTTTTTGTTCACCATCTTTATATTCTTTTCTATAAGATTTAAAAAGGAGCGCCCTATTTTCATTTTTGATTTGTTCAAATTGTTTCGCAACTACACTTCTCATATTAGACTTATGGTATTCATTGGGTCCAAAGACGTTAAAAAACTTAAAACCAACTACCCTATCAATTACCTTATTATCCAAAACCCATAGATCGAATTTCTGTTTAGACCAGCCATAAAGATTGAGCGGCTGAAGCCTAGCGGTATTTTCATCGCTATCGCTGTAACCAAATCGGCCATCACCATAGGTGGCAGCAGAACTTGCGTATAAAAACCTAATATTATTTGATAAAGCAAATTTAGCCAGTTCCACAGAATATAGATAATTATTTTTTTCAAAATAATCTTTATCTTCAAGGGTGGTAGAACTACAAGCACCCATATGAATTATTAATTCAATATCTTTTCTAAGATGCTTTTGCTTAATCAACTCTAAGAATTTGTCTTTATGTAGATAATCTTGAAATTTCTTGTTTTTTAAATTTTTCTCTTTCTGAGAATCTAATTCATCTACGATAATAATATCCGAAATCGATTCTCTATTAAATCTAGATAAAATACAACTTCCGATAAAACCAGCTCCACCAGTTATAATTATCATTTTTATTATTTCTAAAATTCTTTTATTGAAACCGTATCAAAATTGTTACTTTTTGAGATTAAAGAGTTAGAAAAATTCAGGCATTTACCTAAGAGGATAAAAAGAAGCGTTTTATTATTTTTTAAATAATATTAAAATGAGAATAAGAGAAAAGACAAAACACAAAAGACCCACTGCCCTATTGTTTCTTAGGAGCTTATTGTGGAGGGCTAAATTTTCTTTTTCTAAAGCTTTGATTGTCTTTCTGCGCAATACTTTGGGTCCTATTTCATGAGAAAGTTTTTTTTCTAGTTCTACATAGAAGTTGGGTTTCAAAAATAAAAATAATGATAAAATTCCAATGATAGGTATAAAAACTTTAACAAAAATCATTATTATATCAAACCACAAAATACCTCTATCCATCTCCTCACCTCCTGGTCCAACCTGTCTGCTATTGCACTACCGGACAATTAAAAAATTAAACTTATAAACTAACACTTGCCTGCTTTAACCAACCTTTCTGCTTCAAACCAATCGGCTAAATCATTACCGTGGGTGCGACCCCTTTTCTCAAAAAGCTCGTAGGCTTTCTTTTGAATCTTTTCAAAAAGCTCCTTCTGGTCAATCGTATTTTTTTTAGACAATGGTGTCTTTAGTGTAGGTTGTTTTGCTTTTATCTTTTTTCTTGTCATAGCCAACTCCTTTTTAACTTATTTTTCTTATTATATCTTCAATAAAAACGCTGTCAAGAATTTATTGACATGTTAAAAAATAAATTAAGTGCTTAAAAAAACTTGAATTAAAAAATTAAGATTTTTTATTTGATTTCATCAAAATTTTATGGTAAGAGTATAAATGTCAATATTAAATTAAAAGAGATTAAGAAAGGAAGAAAAATGGCGATTAAAACAATAGAAGTTATTTGTATTCCTTGTCAAAAATGTGAGAGGTTGTTAAAACAAATTGAAAATACCATTAAATCAATGGAATTGCAAAAGAAAATAAAAATAGATTATCAAATCAAACACACCTGTCAAATAAAGGAAATAAATAAATATAGCCTGAACCCTTCTCAGGTCCCAGCCCTTATTATAAATGGCAACCTTGAACTCGCAGGTCATATTGAACCGCTTGTGCTCCGGGCAAAACTTGAATCAATACATAGTGGTTACTGACCTCTAAAAAAAATATTCATTCTCAAATCAAAAATTTGTTTTTGTAAATTTATGATTTAACTAGATTATTTTTGTACAGTTTAAAAAATTTATTTTGGGCTTTCTTACCTACAATATCGCAAAATTCTATCTAGAATTTTTCGTGCTGCTTCTTTATCACTTAAAACGCCAACTCTAACTTCAAGTCGAGACCTAGATGTCTCGATTCGATGAATATCAATCCAGACCATTCTTTGGTCAGTAAATTTGCTAATAATTTGAGCAACCTCGTCAGTTACGGTTTTCTTATCTATTTGCATCTTTAAAGACTTCAGAGCTGCTTCCACAGCTTTAATTATATCACCAAGCGGTTTATTAACCTCCTGAACTAACTTCCCCGAAAGCCAGCTGGCTGTACCAACTCCACCTGCTGCTCCAGCTAATAGTAAAAAACAACCATAGCTATTAGCCAAAAATAAAATTAGTACCACTCCCATAGCCAACTTTTTTAACATGCTCGACCCCCTACTTTGTTTTTATGGTAGTTAATTTTTGTGATTATTTATTTCTAATTTTCTCTCAATCTTTGACCAAGTATCGCGTAAAGAAACAATCCGATTAAAGATAGGTTTTCCTGGTATAGAATCAATTGGATCGACGTAAAAATAACCCAACCTTTCAAATTGATAGCGTGCGCCAGCTAAAGCCTCCTTTAAACAAAGCTCTAACTTTGCTGACTTAATCAATTCTAAAGAATTAGGATTTAAGTTAATTTTATAATCCTGACCTTCTTCTACATCGTTAGGGTCTGGTTTAGAAAATAAATAGCCGTATAAACGAACCTCGGCATCAAAACAATGATTAGCTGACACCCAGTGCAAAGTAGCACTAACTTTACGACCATCAGGCGAATTACCTCCGCGGGTAGCTGGATCATAAGTACAATGCAACTCAACAATCTCTCCACTATTTTTATCCCTTACCACATCAACACACTTAATAAAATATGCATAGCGAAGCCGCACCTGGCGTCCTGGTGCCAGACGGAGAAATTCCTTAGGTGGTTGCAAACGAAAATCATCTTTTTCGATATACAACGTTCGCGAAAAATAAACTTTTCTTGTGCCCATACTTGGATCTTCTGGATTATTAATTGCATCTAACAGTTCGTATTTATCTTCGGGATAATTAATAATCACTACCTTTAAAGGACGCAATACAGCCATTACCCGCATGCATGTCTTATTTAATTCCTCCCGTATACAATTCTCCAATACTGAAATATCAATAATACTATTAAACTTTGCAACACCGATGCGTTCACAGAAATTCCTTATTGATTGCGGGGTATATCCTCTTCTTCTTAATCCAGAAATAGTCGGCATACGTGGATCATCCCAACCACTTACATAGCCACCATCTACCAGCTCCAAAAGTTTTCTCTTGCTTAAAATAGTGTGACTTAAATTAAGACGAGCAAATTCAATCTGTCGTGGATGATGCACGCCTAATTGTTCAAGTATCCAATCATACAATGGTCGATTATTTTCGAATTCCAAAGTACAAAGTGAATGGGTTATCCCTTCTATTGAATCGCTTAAACAATGGGCAAAATCATACATTGGATAAATGCACCATTTTTCGCCTGTCCGGTGGTGATATGACCTTCTAATCCGATATAGGGTTGGATCCCGCATATTTAAATTAGGAGATGACATGTCAATTTTGGCTCGCAGAACTCTAGAACCATCCTCAAACTCTCCTTCTTTCATTCTCCTAAACAAATCAAGATTTTCTTCTACAGAACGATTTCGATATGGACTCTCTCTTCCCGGCTGAGTTAAAGTCCCCCTATATTCTCTAATCTCATCTTGACTAAGGTCGCAAACATAGGCCTTACCTTTTTTGATTAATTCGATTGCGTAATTATAAAGCTGTTGAAAATAATCAGAGGCATAATACTCTCTTCCTTGCCAATCAAAACCCAACCATGCTACATCTTTTTTTATCGATTCTACATACTCTATATCTTCCTTGCATGGATTTGTATCATCAAATCTCAAATTGCAAAGACCATTGTATTCCTTTGCGATACCGAAATTTATACAGATTGCTTTTGCATGACCAATATGCAAATAACCATTGGGCTCTGGAGGAAAACGGGTATGGACACAATTGTATCTTTTACTTTTTAAATCCTCTTCGATAATATCCTTAATAAAATTAGTTGTATAATTGGGCTTCTGCATTGATAATTCCACCTTTATTGCAGCTTAAGGTAAGTATTTTAACATATTCAAAGATAAAAAGAAATCACCATCTTTTGAACAAAAAAATAATTTCTTTGATTTTATCTCTTGCTATCTTTTCCAAAAATACAGCCCCATAAATAAAATTAAATCAAAGCACTTAATTATGGGGCTGTAAATAAAATTAACTTGACAGAAGAATTTCCCGCTTCGCTTAGGAGATTCAATCACCAACTTCTTCTGAAGAATTTACCCGCACAAACTTAGCGACTTTCTGGCCCTCTTCGTTATCGCTATATTCAATATTAACTTTCTGGCCAGCTTTCAAATCCGCAATAGTAGATGGCTGATTATCTTTTTCGATAATAGTTTTATCCTCAACAACAAAAGATACTTCTTGGGAGGCGCCCTTTTCGACATCAGCCTCTGTTCTTAAGACTATAGTGGATTCCTCGGCATTAACTGATATAATCTCACCTGTAATCTTGTCATTTGTGGCAGTCTTTTGTTCTAGTTCAAGATTTTCTCCAGATGGGGCTATTGGAACGACCTCTTTTACTGAATTTTTTTGTTCAGATGAGAATGCCGGAATTGCCATAGAGCCAGTCAATAGTAAAACAACTAGAGCGATTGTTAAACACCTGTTCATCTTTTTTCTCCCCTCCTTTCCTTTAAAAAAAATTCTGTGAACTGAAAAATCTCACAATAAATATTCCAGATATCAAAGTAATCAAAGTTAAAGGAAGACCCACTTTTAGATATTCAAAAAAACCTATTTTTATTTTGTCTCTTGCTGACTCAAAAACAATAATATTGGCAACCGAACCAATTATAGTCAGATTCCCTGCCAATGTTGAAGACATCGCCAAAGTGAACCATGCGAGCTTTGAATTAGCTACCTTCGTAAACAAATGCGACAATAATATCACCGCTGGAACATTACTTATAAGGTTAGAAAGTAATACAGAAGCTAAAGATAAATTAACAATCTGTTTTAACGCTCCTTCTTTAAAATAATGTTGTACATAACTAAATATGGAATTGATTATACCTGATTTTTCTACACCTTTCATTACAATAAATAACCCTGCAAAAAATAACAAAAGAGTCCAATCTATCTGTTCCAATATTTTTCCGGAGTCAGTTGCCCCCACTAAAATAAGCAAACTCGCCAAAGACATTGCTATCGCTGGAGGGCTAAAACCTAAACAAAGC
>Ga0272448_1007646_pt1 | contig 11405 bp, 11 predicted proteins | sample YNPCB0191_FD_202220 | JGI IMG/M metagenome (GOLD analysis project Ga0272448, IMG submission 202220) | Hot spring sediment microbial communities from Yellowstone National Park, WY, United States - YNP-CB-019-1 | ecosystem: Environmental > Aquatic > Thermal springs > Hot (42-90C) > Sediment... | reverse complement strand
TGATAATTGCCCATTTAAGACATCTAAAGGAACACAACCAAAATGATTATTTAAAAGATGCGCTTGATGTTTTGAAAGAAAAAAATATAGATATTTCACTTGAAGAAGAGGAGGTAGGTGATATGAAGCACGAAGGTCATGGCTTTGAGGGATGTCCTGGCTCCAAGATTATGGACTTCAGGGCAAAAGAGGTTAAGGGCGATGAAACAGGCAAGAGGCCATCTGAATTAAGACAGTGGCCAATTCAACTGCATCTTGTTTCTCCACTGGCTCCCTATTATCAAAAAGCAGATGTATTACTTTCTGCTGACTGTGTTGCCTATACCTTAGGGGATTTTCATAAGGATTATTTAAAAGGTAAGGCTTTAGCGATTGCCTGTCCAAAATTGGATGAAGGTCAAGATGAATATATAGAAAAGATTAAATCCTTGATTGATGATGCCAAAATTAATACCCTTACCACAATAATAATGCAGGTCCCCTGTTGTTATGGTTTAGTGAATTTAGTTCAAGAGGCCCTTAAGAAGGCAAAGAGAAAAATTCCTATAAAGAATATCGTGGTGAGTCTACAGGGGGATATCCTTTCTGAGGAATGGCTATAGCCTTGATCAAATATCCTTTTTATAGTTAAATACTGCGACAATTCTTGCAAATAGACAATCGAATAAAATACTAAGACCAAGGAGAGAACAGATGGATACAGGGGCATATCGCAATCAACCGTTTGATGAGTTATCTGCGGCTATGCATAAAGTTGCACATAAAGACAATCTTGATACTATTTATGAAAGATTCGCTAAGCAGCAGCCGCAGTGTGCATTTGGGGCAATAGGTGTCTGTTGTACCTTATGTACAGACGGTCCATGTCAAATTACTCGCAAGGCAAAGCGAGGTGTTTGTGGTGCGTCTAGTGATCTTATGGTAGCCAGAAATTTACTTTTAAAGTGTTCACAGGGCACAGCGGCAAATGTATATCATGCCCGAAATGTGGCGCGGACCTTAAAGGCCATAGGAGAAGGAAAGTCAGATTATGAAATAAAAGATGAGCAGAAATTGCGTCAAATTGCTTCTCTGTTTGGAATTGACGGGAATGCCCCAATTAATAAAATTGCCAAAGACTTTGGTGAGTTTTTTATCAATCAGATCAATAGCAACGACTATGAGCCGTTGAAATTAGTTGAAATTGTAGCCCCCAAGAGAAGGTTAGAAGTCTGGAAGAGATTAGATATTATACCAGGCGGACCGAATTCAGAAGTAGCCACTGCTCTTTCTAAGGCAATGACAAACGTTAATAATGATGTGGTAGATTTACTTTTACATTGCTTACGTTTAGGTATTGCTAATGAATATGCTGGGCTTTTTGGTATTACTACTTTACAGGAGATGATTATTGGTACTGCCAAGCCAAATAAAGGAGAGGTAAACATAGGGATTCTGGATAAGGATGCAGTAAATATTGTTATGCATGGACATCAACCACTTTTGGCAATAAAGGTGTTAGAAATAGCCAGAGATAAAAAATGGCAGAAGAAAGCAAAAGAAACAGGAGCAAAAAACGGAATAAAAATATATGGTTCTCTCTGCGAGGGACAACAGATATTCAACATTGCCTCGGAGTATAAAGATGTTTTTTTTGGGCAGATAGGCAATTGGATTCAACAGGAATTAATTATTGCCACAGGTGCGGTGGATGCTTTAGTTTTTGATTATAACTGTGTCATGCCAACTATATCTGAAGAATTCGCCCCTCGTTATCATACAAAATTGATTTCCACAGATAAAACTATAAGACAGGCAGGGGTTGAGCGTTTAGAGTTTGAGCCTGATAAGGCTGTTTGGATAGCAGAACAGATTCTTGAAAAGGCAATTATTTCTTTTGGCAAAAGAAGTGAGGTAAATATTCCTGCTGTTAAGTATTCTGCTATAGCAGGTTTTACTACTGAGAGCGTAGTTAGCGCTTTAGGAGGTTCAGTTGATCCGCTTGTTGAGGCAATAAAGAGCAATTCGGTAAAAGGAATTTGTGCTGTGGTTGGGTGTACAACCGTAAGAGAATTTCAATCTGGCAGACACATTGTTAACCTTGCTAGAGAACTTATTAAGCGCGATATTTTGGTTATTGGCGCCGGCTGTTGTTCTAGCGCCATGCAAAACGCAAACCTTATGTCTTTAGAGGCCGTTAAAGAAAGCGGAAAGCGTTTGGCATCAGTATGTTCTGCTATTGGTGTGCCTCCTTGTTTGTCTTATGGTAGTTGTACCGATATAGGCAAAATTATTAATACCGCTGTTAGCGTAGCAGATGCCTTGGGGGTAGACATCCCTAGTTTGCCAGTTGTTGCATCTGCCCCTGAGTATATGGAACAAAAGGCAGTGGCGGATGCCTTTACAGCCGTGGCATTTGGTTTAACTTTGCACCTTGCACCCGCCCCGCCAGTATTAGGGAGTCCGTTGGTCACAAAGATACTCACTGAAGATGTAGAGGCATTGACTGGTGGCAAGGTATTTGTAGAGTTACAACCTGAGAAGACCGCAGGTATTATTGAAGAGGTTATTAATAAGAAAAGGCAGTCTCTGGGGTTGAAGATTTAACGTAATAATTTAAAATATAGGGGTGGTTGATGAAAAGGTTAGTGGTGGACTTACAAAGATGTAGCGGTTGCAAACGTTGCGAACTTGCATGTGCGTTGGAACATTCTTCTAGCAAAGAATATTTAGATGTATTTAAAAGTAAAGATGGATTAAAGCCAAGAATATTCGTAGAATCTATTGGAGATCGGCCTGTACCTGTTGTTTGTCGGCATTGCGCAGACCCGCTTTGTGTTAGTGCCTGTATGGCAGGATGCATGCAAAAAGATATACAATCCGGTGTTGTAAACAATCAGGGCTACGAACAGAAGTGTGTTGGTTGCTGGATGTGTATTATGGCATGTCCCTTTGGGGTGATACTGACATCTTCTATTGATAGTAAGGCAAGTGATTGTACTTTCCCCCAGGCAATTAAATGCGACTTCTGTCCAAATAAGGCTACTCCTGCTTGCGTAGAGGCATGTCCGAATGAGGTATTAACAGTTGAAGAATCTTGAAGGATAAAATAGTATTTTAATACTGGAGGGGAATATGCATTATTTGCTTATTGGCGGTAGCGCAGCCGCTGTAGCAGCGGCTGAGACCATTCGTGGCCTTGATAAGGAAGGATTGATAACCATTGTTTCCCGTGAGAAATATTATCCTTACTCGCGCTGTCTTATCTCAAGGTTTGTGGATGGCAGGATATCCCAAGACAATCTTTATTTTAAAACTAGAGATTTTTTTAAAAGACATAAGATAGATGGGATACTTTCTACTGAGGTTAAAAAGATAGATAGGGGAGAAAAAAAGGTTATATTGGATAATAATAAGGAATTATCTTATGATAAATTATTGTTAGCCACTGGGGCCAGGCCAAGACTGCCTAAAATAGATAATACTGATTTAAAAGGGGTTTATTTTTTTCATTCATTAGAAGATGCCTCTTTGATAAAGGAAGAACTTGTAAAAATAACTGACGCAGTGGTGATAGGTTCGGGTTTTGTAGGTCTTGAGGCTGCCTATGCCTTGGCACGACGAAGGCTTAAGGTTACAGTAATTGAACGCTGTTCCCAAGTGCTACCTAATCAGATGGATACCATTGCCGCTAGAATAATTCAGCAGGACCTAGAAAGTCTTGGCGTAGAGTTTATTTTTAACGAGAGCGCTATTGTAATTAATGGTGAAGAGAGAGTTAGCGGCGTAACAGTTTCTGACCAGGACTATATACCTGCGGGCTTGGTTATTCTTGCAACGGGGACAGTTGTTAATAAAGAACTCGCTCAAGAAGCAGGACTGGCTACAGAAAATGGCATATTAGTTAATGAATTTTTGCAGACATCTGAACCAGATATCTATGCAGCAGGTGATTGCATTGAGATTCAGGATATAACTTCTGGGAAGAGGGTTGTCTCTGCCACTTGGTTTAATGCTGTGTTGCAAGGCAAATTTGCAGGTAGTAATATGGCTAGTTTTAGCAAGAGATATAGCATTGGCGTAGGAATTCAAAACGCTGTGCAGTTCCATCAGATACCGGCAATATCCTACGGTATGGCTATGTTGGATACCGAGGACCCTCATAGTGATTATGAAGTTGTGGCTATTGAAGAAAAAGGGGTTTATAAAAAGTTGGTAATTCGTGAAAATAGATTGTGTGGTATTATTTTTGTAGGTGATATCTCTAAGGCTGGTTTTTATGCTGCGCTTATCCGCCACGGCGTAGATATTTCTAAACATAAATCTAAATTGCTTGATCCTGATTTTAGTTATGCTTACTTTAAGGAATACGATTTTAGCGAAAAACCCCCTTATAAGAAGGTAAATTTATGTTGGGATAGCCAATACTGGTGGAGAGAGAAAGTGCGCTGTATGGGAATTTAGTTTTTATTAAAGATATTGTGATAAGTTTATAAGGTAATATTTTTTATAAGGAGCAGAGATTTAGTGTGGATAAATAGCTATTTTATAACTAAATGATATTCTACAAAAATGAAAAAAGGGAGAAAACATGTCTTTAGAATTGGATAGACCATCTGAATGTGAAGTTTATGACAAGGCAATAGAAGGCGCAAAGATAAATCTAGAGATTGCTACTTCTTTAATTAAGCACATTTCTTCTAATAAAAAACAGGAAGTATTCTCTTTAGGGTTCCCTGACACCGCATTTTATTTGCCCTTAATTAATGCTTTGTTTAATAAGGATATAAAGAATATAGAGCAATTGCCAGAGGTTATAGATATAGCAAGGTCTTTCATTAAAGCAAAAGAAGATTTAGAGAGTGCATTAGATTCAGGTATTTCCAGTCTTATAACTTCAGAGATAATAGAGGCAATGAGATATCAAGATTTTTCTGATACTAATCCTGGCTGGCAGGGTTTTATTCCGGATTCGGTTTATCGTGCCCTGGGTTTCGCCTTAGTAGATGGCAGGATACCAGCAATCGCTGTGATTCTTGGGTCTGCCTCAGACCCTGAATCATCAGTTTCTTTGATCAGAGAATTACAGACAAAAAATATCCTTTCTTTATTAGTTGGTGAATCAAAAGGAATAACTTTTAAAAGCCAATTAGAAGAGAAAAGAGTTTCTTTAGGATTAGACAGTTATATAGTCCCCTTAGGTCCATCTGCTACATCTTTGATTTATGCGGTTAATCTTATTAGCCGTATTGCCATAAGTTTTGGAGGAGTTGAAAAGGGTAATTTACATAATCTTTTGCATTATATTAAAGGAAGGGTAATGGCATTTGTGCTCTGTTTAGGTGAATTAGACCCTCTAAAAGTATCTTTACTCTGCGGGATTATGAAATTAGGCCTACCTGTATTGACTGATCATGAGATTTCTTATTCTAAAGAGTGCCAAGACGTATTAGATAATTTACTATTAGTAGAGAAGGATTATTCTAAAATAATTTCTAGGGCAATTATCCAGCGAGGTATAAAAATAAAGATAGATAAGATAGATATACCCGTAAATTATTCTGCTGCCTTTGAAGGTGAGCGCATAAGAAAAGAACAGATGCATCTTGAATTTGGGGCAGGCAAAGTAGTTTCTTTTGAACTATTAAGGCAAAAAGATATAGAAAAGATAAAAGATGGTATTATTGAAGTTATTGGCCCGGAACTGCATCAACTACAAGAAGCGAAGACGCATCCTTTAGCAATTGTGGTAGATATAGCCGGCAAGAAAATGCAGTTAGATTTTGAACCAGTTTTAGAAAGGCAGATACATAGATTTTTAAATTATGCGCAAGGGGTTTTTCATTTGGGTCAAAGAGATATGAATTGGATAAGAATCTCAAAAGAGGCTTTTGGTGCAGGGTTAAGACTAAAAGACCTTGGTAAGATTCTTTATGCAAAATTTCATAATGAATATCCCGCGATTGTAGATAAAGTAGCCATTTTTCTTTATACGGATGTAGAAGAGATTAATCGATTACTACCGCAGGCACGTCAAACATATAGGCAAAGGGATGAACGTTTAAGTTTACTTAATGACGAAAATGTGGATAGATTTTATAGTTGTTTACTATGTACTTCTTTTGCGCCAAATCATGTCTGTGTAATTTCTCCTGAGCGCACAGGTTTATGTGGGGCGGTTTCTTGGTTAGATGCCAAGGCGGCTTATGAGGTTATGCCCACGGGTGGGAATAAACCCATTGAACGCGGGATTTGTCTTGACAATGAAAAAGGAGAATGGGAAGGAATAAATAAATTTGTATATCAGAATTCTAACAAGACTATAGAAAGACTCTGTATCTATTCGCTTTTAGACAGTCCTATGAGCGCCTGCGGTTGCTTTGAAGCCATAGTTGCTATTTTACCGGAGGCGAATGGTGTTATAATTGTAAACCGTGAATATGATGGTATGACTCCTATTGGAATGAAATTTACTACCTTAGCCGGTACGGTAGGCGGTGGCAAGCAAACGCCTGGTTTTATGGGGATTGCCAAAAGATACATTGCCTCAAAGAGATTTATTTCAGCAGAAGGTGGAATAAGAAGAATAGTTTGGATGCCAAAAGGCTTAAAAGAAGCAATTAGGGAAGACTTTTTAAAACGCGCCCAAGAGATAGGTATGCCTGAACTTTTAGATAAAATTGCCGATGAGACAATCTGCACAGAAGTTAATCCACTTTTAGAATTCTTAGAAAAAGTAAGGCACCCTGTTTTAACATTAGACCCATTGTTATAAAAGAGGAGAAAAATGTTTTTTTCTTGTATAGGTAGTGATAAATTTAAAAGGCCTCAACCCGAAGAGATAATCTGTCAGAACTGTTCAGAGATGATAGAAATCTGGACGGATGAGATAGAAACAACCTGCCCCAGATGTAAGCACATTGTTAGAAGAGAACTAGAGACGAGTTGCCTGGAGTGGTGCAGGTATGCCAAGGAATGCGTAGGGGATAGTACATACAATAGATATATGCAAAATAAAGCCTCTACATTAAAAGAAAAACTGCTTAGGGAATTAGAACAATATTTTGGCGATGATACAAAAAGAATTAATCATGCCAAGAACGTAATGCATTTTGCTGAAGAATTGTTAAAAAAGGGAAAGGCAGACTGGCATATTGTTATTCCGGCAAGTATCCTGCATGACGTAGGGATAAAGGTTGCTGAAGCAAAATATGGCTCAAATGCAGGTCATTATCAGGAAAAAGAAGGCCCAGAGATTGCGAAGATTATTCTGCTTAAAGTCGGTCTTAAAAAAGAAGATATCAAAGAAATTTGTGAAATAATAGCGCATCATCATTCACCAGGCGTCGTCAATACAGAGAATTTTAAAGTTCTTTATGACGCAGATTGGTTAGTCAATTTAAAGGACGAAATAGATACCCAGGATAAATCTAAATTACGTCAGATAATTAATAAGGTATTCCTGACAGATGCAGGAAGGTCCTTAGCAGAGAAGATATATTTATGAATAGCCTTAAACCCAAAGTGTCAATTATTGGTTGTGGCAATGTAGGTATGCGCTATGCCTATGCCTTAATGATAAGTGGCGTTGCCAGACAGATAGTCTTAGTAGACATAGATAAAAATCGACTAGAAGGAGAGGTAATGGATCTTTCCCACGGTGCTCCTTATATTTCTCCGGTTGAGATTATTGCCGGTGATTATCTTGATATAAAAGATTCTGATTTAGTGGTTATTACTGCTGGCAAAAAACAAAGCCCAGGCCAATCTCGTATTGAACTTGCGCAGGATAATGTCAGAATTTTCCGTCACATTATCCCGAAAATTATGAAACATGCTCCAGAAGCGATATTTTTAGTGGTAACGAATCCTGTAGATATACTTTCTTATGCAGCATATAAATTCTCTAATAAAAATTCTAAAAAAGTTACTGGTTCAGGGACGGTCTTAGATACTGCAAGGTTTAGATTTCTTTTAGCCAAACACTGCAATGTAGATAGCAGGAATATCCATGCCTATATCTTGGGTGAACACGGAGATACGGAATTTGCGGTTTGGTCAAGGGCAATGATTGGCGGAGTCTTGTTCAAAGATTATTGTCATATTTGTAAAAATACCCACCGATGTCTTCAAGATAAAGAACTAAAAAAAATTTTTATTGGGGTAAGAGATTCTGCTTACAAAATTATTGAAAGAAAAGGCGAAACTTCATATGGCATAGGTTTGGCCTTGGTAAGGATAACTGAAGCGATTTTAAATGATGAAAATGCAATACTGCCGGTCTCCTCTTTAATTGAAGGATATCTTGGGATAAACAATGTTTATTTGAGTCTTCCAGCAGTGATAAATAGAAATGGGGTAAGAGAGGTTTTAAAGATTGAGCTTTCACCAGAAGAAAAACAAGCATTTATAAATTCTGCTTATAGCTTAAAAGCAATTATAAAAAAACTCAAACTTTAATTTTTTTAAATTTTTAAGAAACCCCTGAGAAAGTCTTTTTTAACTCAAAGATTCTCGCAAATCCAACGCAGATTTTCGCAGATTATCATAGTAATATCTGTGACCATCTGCATTATATATAGTTAGAATCTGCGATTAAGAAACTTTTCATAAACTTCATTAAAAATGCTTGACAAAAAGCAATGTTTTTGTTAAAGTATTATTGAAAATAATTATTATTTTCAATAATATGAAAAATAAAATATTTCGTCAAACAAAACAACGGCAATTTATTTTAGAGGAATTAAGGAGATTAAAAACACATCCTACAGCTGAGGAGTTATTTTTACAACTTAAAAAAAAGATGCCAAGTTTAAGTTTCGCCACAGTTTATCGCAATTTAAATTTTTTAAAAAATAAAGGAGAAATTTTAGAACTCAGTCTTGGTAAATACTCATCTCGTTATGATGGCGATATAAGTATGCATCATCATTTTTTCTGTTTGGGTTGTAATCGGATATTTGATATATATTTTTCTTCAAACGATAGGCTTACTCGTCATATAGAAGAAAAGTTAAATTTTAAAGTCAAATACCAAAGGAGAGATTTTTATGGATACTGTAAAGACTGTAAAGGAAAAACTAGAGATAAAACTTAAAGAATTAGAAGAGATCAAGAAAAAGATACCTAAAAAATGCGGGGATACGGTATCCAACACACCTGTTTCATTAGCCATAAAAATAGAAGAATTAGAAGAAGAAATTGAGGATTTAAAAGATAAGTTAAAATGTTCAGAAGGGAGGGATTTTTATGGCGGATGTTGTTAGATATGTTTGTGAAGATGATATCCTTTGTGGTGTGCACATAGCAAAGGACAAAAATGACCTTTCTGAATTAGAGCAGAAGCATCTTCCCATAATCAGCGCACCTGAGAAGGTAAAAAGAAATGAGATTTTTGAAGTAACTATTGAGGTGGGAAAATTAAAACCCCATCCCAATGAGCCAGGGCATTTTATTGAATGGATCGAACTTTACTGCGGAGATACTTTTTTATTCAGGGTAAATCTTTCCGGCTCTTTAAGCGCGCCCAAAGTAACTATTCCGGTTAAACTTACTCATGCCCATGGTCCTTTAAAGGCTTGGGAGAAATGTAACTTACATGGGTTATGGGAGAATACAAAAGATATTGTTGTTGAGGATTAGGAGGCCATAGTTATGGATGAGATTAAAGTTTTAAAAGTTGGAGAAAAAACTCCTGATTTTGAAATGGATGCTTATTTTCCAGAAAAGAAAGATTTTGGAAAAATTAAATTCTCAGAGATTTTTAAAAAAGGCAAATGGCTTGTGCTTTTCTTTTATCCAGCAGATTATACATTTGTCTGTCCTACAGAATTAGCGGATATAGGTGAGAAATACGCAGAACTTAAAAAAGAAGGCATAGAAATAGTTTCTGTAAGCACGGATACCCACTATGTCCACTATGCGTGGCAGAATTCTGAAAAATTATTAGCAAATATAAAATATCCTATGGCAGCAGACCCTACGCATATTGTTTCTAAAACATTTGGTGTTTATGATGAGGCAAGCGGGCTTTCCTTAAGGGGAACATTTATTATTGACCCGGATGGAAAACTGGTTGCTTCAGAGGTAAATTATTTTCCTGTAGGCAGAAACTCAGATGAGTTGGTAAGAAAACTCAAAGCCTTTAAATATGTAAGAGAAAACCCCGCTAATGTATGTCCGGCAAAATGGCAACCTGGTAAAAAGACATTGACTCCAGGAAAAGATTTGGTAGGAAGAGTTGGAGATAGATTAAAATCAGGTATTTAATAAGGAGGTGACCATATGTCTAAGTGCGGGCCAAAGAAACCCAGAAAACCCTGTAAATAGGTTGTATGGGAAGGTATCTTTTAGGTACCTTCCCTTCTTGCCTATATAAAAAAGAATTTATAAGAAAGTTGAGTAATAAAAAAATATGAAGAAGCAAATTTTAAAAGGAAATCAGACATTAAATTTAGTAGGAAGGATATTAGAAAAAAATCAATTTGCCCCTGATTTTAAGGTTGTGGATAAAGATTTAACAGAGGCAGGGCTTTTAGATTTTAAGGATAAACTAAAACTAATTACCACATTTCCCTCTCTGGATACACCTGTATGCGATTTGCAGATAAAAGAATTTAACAAAAAGGCAAATGAATTTTCTTCTGATATTGTGGTTATAGGGATAAGCAAAGATTTACCTTTTGCCCAGAAAAGGTTCTGCGAGAGTTTTTCTTTATCCAATATAAAACTTTTTTCTGATTATAAATATTCATCTTTTGGAATAAATTATGGACTCCTGATAAAGGAGTTAAATCTTTTGGCGCGTTCAGTAATAATTATAGATAAAAATGATGTTGTAAGATATATCCAGATAGTCAATGAATTAAGTTCTCCACCTAATTATAATGAAGTCTTTGATAATCTAACAGAGATAATAAAATCACCTGTTTCTGAAATAAAGCAAAATATTCCTAAAAAATGTATACCTTGCGAGATAGGTACTCCTGCGCTTCCTAAGTCTGAAGTTGATAGATTACTTAGCCTTTGTCCTGGATGGCAGTTAGTTGACGATAAAAAAATAACCAAGGAGTATAAATTTAAAGATTTTAAAGAGGCAAAGTATTTCCTGGATATTTTAGCATTAATTGCTGAAGAGCAGGGGCATCACCCCACATTTACACTTATCTATAATAAACTAAAGATTACCTTAACTACCCATGCCTCAGGAGGTTTAACCGAAAACGACTTTATTATGGCACAGATTATTGATGAGATAGTATATTAATTAGCAAAACAATTATAAATAAAATTAGATATAATTTTAAAGAATGTTAGAAAAAGAATTTTCTTTACTTATGGGAGGGAAAGCCGGGGATGGTATTGACCGCGCAGGAATTATTTTGGGTCGTATTTTAAGTAGATTAGGTTATAACATCTATATCCTA
>Ga0272448_1007645_pt1 | contig 11405 bp, 8 predicted proteins | sample YNPCB0191_FD_202220 | JGI IMG/M metagenome (GOLD analysis project Ga0272448, IMG submission 202220) | Hot spring sediment microbial communities from Yellowstone National Park, WY, United States - YNP-CB-019-1 | ecosystem: Environmental > Aquatic > Thermal springs > Hot (42-90C) > Sediment... | reverse complement strand
AACTGGAACAGTTCAGGGGTACAAACTGTGCCTGCGGTAACGGTGTTGGTTTTGTTCATATTTACCCAATAGACAATGGGCCGAGAACACCGTTACAACTTTTTTCAAGAAAAATCCGGGTTAGCCGGCGGGTGCGCCTAGTTGCGTTACGTGTTCGGTGCGCGGCGGGTGCGAGCGCAGCCGATTTCTTTATCCGGTGGCCAATATTTTACGGACCACTTTCACAAGGTACCGTGCTTGTGGGGCCGTGCCGACCGTTATGCGCAGGTAATCGCGCACAACCGGTTGATCAAACCAACGCACCAGTATCTTGTGTTCTCGCAATTGCAGGAACCAGTCCTTTGCGTTGGACACGTGTGTTTGGCTACGATTGCTGCGGTCAACAGACGTCTTGGGATGGTGGGGCGGCATGGCAAGGATGAAATTTGTCCAGCTCGGCACCACTTTGAACCCCAAGGCCGTTAATTGCTTGCTCAGCCAATTGCGTGTGGCAATTATTTTTGCAAAATTACGGCGGTAATATTCGATATCGTCGAGCGTTGTTTCGGCGGCGATCTGGCCCAAACCGTTCACGTTGTAACTGTCTCGGATTTTGTGCATGGCGCGGATCAGGTCTGCGTGTGCAATGAAGTAGCCCACCCGCAAGAAACAAAGCGAGTACGCCTTTGAGAATGTCCGGGACACGATCACGTGCGGGTACAGCAGCGCAAGCGACAACGCATTTTCATCTGCAAACTCCGCATACGCTTCATCCAACACAACAACACCGCGTTGAACCTGGCAAAGTGCCTCAAGCTGGGCAGTCGAATAGCCCCGACCACTTGGGGCATTTGGCGTAGTGATAAACGTAAGTGCGGCATTGAAATTCCAGAGGCCACCTCGCTTGAGCGAAGGCAGGGTCGGCAGCGTAAAATCGCTGTTCAGCGGCACCGGGTTTTTGATTGCGCCGTGCATATCTGCCAAAACAGGGTAAAGCGAGTAACTTGGGGTGAAATATTGGACAATGTTGTTTGCTGGGTGTTGAGCATGTTTGCTGCGGCTAGGCGCGGCTCGGGACGAGTTGCGTGGTTTAGCCACTGGCTCAACGAAGCAGCGCACCGCCATTTCGAGCAGTTCATCAGACCCGTTGCCCACGATGATATTGTCGGGGCTGCAGCCATGAAACCGCGCCAGCTTTTCTCGCAAGCTGTCAGCCGTCGGATTCGGGTAAAGTCGCAGGCGACCGTCAACGGCGGCACGCACTGCACGCAGCACTTTTGGCGATGGGGGATACGGATTTTCGTTTGTGTTAAGTTTGACAAGCCCTTTGACCTTGGGTTGCTCACCCGGTGTATATGGTAAAAGCGTACGTATCAGGGGCCTGACTAACCGGTTTGGAATCGGGTATGCCATTGGGTAGAGCTTGCTTTTTAGGCGGTTAGATAACCAGCACGTTTACATCGTAAAAAAATCATAGGGAAAATTTGTGATGCTCTAGAAATGCGGGTGCAGCATGAAACGGTTAGTTGCACGGCAGAGTCTGTGTCGCACCGCAGCATTTACCGTGGGCAAAATTTTTCTTGCGCCGGTATTCCGATGGCCGCCAGCCGATCCATTTTGTGAACGCATTTGAGAAAACGAACGGATTGTGATACCCAACCTGTTGTGCAATAGCTTCGACGGTAAGGTCTGTGTTTACCAGCAGCTCGGTTGCCTTGCGCATTCGCATGTAAGTGACCTGGTGCATTGGGCTGCGGCCGAGCTGGCGTCGGCAAAGCCGGCGCAAGTGTTCGTTGCTGTAGCCTGCGTGTTTGGCAAGTTTTGATAGCGTCCATTCTTCGGCGAGATTTGAAGCGACTCGTTCCCAAAGCAACCTTAGTTTATCGGGTTGGTCGGCAGGTTTTGCGAACCGCATCACATAGGCGTTGATCAGGTCTGTCCATTCCTGCATCAGTGCGGGTTGCGCAGCGCCGTTGCATTCGTGAAGCAGGCCTTGGATCGCAGCCCGCAACGGTAATGGGTCGTACTGAGCGAGCACGGGCGACGTTGCGTCCGCTACTGGCCGTTGGTCAACTGGGCGTTGGTAGCAAACCCAGCAAAATTCCCATGTCTCGCCCGGCACGGTTTCAAAAGCATTCAGTGTATGGGCGGGAAGCAGGCATGCCATTCCTTTTTTGCACAGCCGCCACCGTCCGTCAATCAACACTCTGCCTTTACAGCCGTAACATGCGAGGAAATATGTTGTGGTCTGTTTGGTACGCACAACACGCGTTGTGGGCACGGCTTTCTCGATGCCGACGTGTACGATATGGTATTGATCAAATGCAGCGCAAACAGGGAAGTTTTCGATCCACGGACGCAATTCAGCGCTTGGCGAACGCACACCTTGGATACGTGTGCGCGGGTTGAGGGTTGTGACGTCGGTTAACCGCTGCAAAATCACGTCCATTTAGCGGCTCGAGTGTATTCAATTGTGCGGTCATTGCAATACGAGAGAAAGTACAGGCAGGAGTAAGTTGGCTCCAAATTTTTAGTTCCGGGCCAACATTAGTACCGAGCCGCCAAACCTACGGAACAAATTCACCACCAATAAGTTGGACAGGTGTTATTGAGTGACGGCCACAAAATCCCATTTGCCCTGACGTGCATGTCTGCGAACGTACGCCACTGCACGTGGCCATCAAGCATCGCAAGATTGCCACCGGCTGGAAGGCTTCCTTTCATATGGGGGGTTAGATGTGGCACTTGCTCACCGCTTGGCCTGCGATAGCTTCCTGTAGTAATTCGCGTCCATGAAGTATAGGTGTATTTCTTCTGTTCCTCGTAATCGGTATTTTGTGAGAGAGTGGCATCGGCCGTGAGCACCCTTTTTGCCAGTGGCTCGAGCTGAACTAGAGTCGGCCCGATTTTCATGGGTGTTGGATGGATGGTAAAATTTTGATTCGTCCTAGCAAGGCTTGGGGTGTTCGGAAGCGTTAGCGCGTATCCGATCACCCGGTACGAGCCGTACCCATCCCAAAGGCGTAGGTTATCCTCATCGGTAAACCTGGGTGCTGTACCCGGGCAATAACACGATTTTTGAAAAGTGTAGTTCGCAGCAAGCATCGCGTCTGCAGCGGTGCGCGGCAGATCCCAGCACCAATATGCGCCACCTCCGTCTGGGAATCTGTCGTTGTTATCGTAAGCGTAGCCCAGCATGGCGGTGGCCAACTGCTTTAGATTAGTTACACACTGTGTACGTTTGGCTCGTTCCTTGGCCTTACTTAGGACCGGTAACAGCAGAGCGGCTAGGATCGCAATGATTGCAATTACCACCAACAGTTCGATGAGCGTAAATCCATTTGCGCATTTCAATAATGTCTGCGCCTTGTCCGGCTTTCTACGGATCATGCGCCGTGCTAACGGTTTGTTCTTTAAAGTCTCATTTTGTTCCATAACTGCACCAATCCTGACCGGCCAGACTCTGGCGTTACCCTGATCCAGCGTTTCCAATAAAAATGTACTTATTCATGAGCGCGGTTCAACTTAGTAAAACAGCCGGAAGAATGCAGTGGCGTTTGTCATTGGTATGGTTATCTGGTACAGGCCATTGCTGAGGACGGGCTGTCCGGTTACGGTTTGCCAGTTTGGCTGGCTCAAGCTGGTTGTTTGCTTGAGCACCACACCTGGCACAGCCGACCAGCGCAACACAACGTTGTTCGCATCTGGTATTGCCTCGAGTGTCGGCGCGGTCACATCCAGCATCAGGCTGTCAAATTGTGACATGACAACTGCATCGCTGAATGTTGCCTGAATGATGCCGACTTGCATGGCGCCGATCAAATCCGGCCGAACTACTGAGCCTGGGAATCGCTCGATCCACAAGTCTTCCGGATTCGCTTTTTCGAAGAAGTGGTAGTTGGCGCCGTCTTTGACCAGGAGCAACCAATAGTTGGTGTTGCCTGCAAGCGGCGTGGTCAACTGAATAGTGTTACCGTCGGCAGTTGTACTCCTTGCATAGGTTGAGATACCCCACAGATCGAATCTTGTCCAGGACACCCAGTTTTCATTTGTACCGAGCGGGCCGTCTGATGGTGCGCCGCCTGGGCCGAATTGTCGTGCCATCAGACCGCAAGTGGTATGGAATTGCGGTGGGTATTGGCTGGTATCGTTGGCCGTGATATGCACTCTGATTTGGAAATCGCCCGGTACATACTTGAACAAGAAGAACCCGTCGTTATCCGCCCATTCCCAATCCGTGTGTGTTGTCTGGACTGACAGCACGCCGTTGCTTGTGATGTTGGCGTCGCACACGAATGTTTGGCCAAGGCCGGCACCGTAACTGCCGTATGGGATGGAGTTGTTCGGGTGATTTGCAGGCGCGCCAAAATACACGCCGTCCCAGATAGTGCCGGTAGTACCGTTTGCCAGGTAATCGTGCGCCACATTAAAGTTGTCCACGTAAACCGGGTTGCGCACCGTCACCAATACTGAATTTGTTTTGCCACCATAAACTGCTGTTATCGTTGGTTGGCCGAGGCCGACCGCGTTCAGCCGGTTGACATTGGTAGTCACGATTACGCCGGGATCGTTGCACGTGATCTCTGCCAAACTTGTCACGTCGGCACTTACACCGCCACTGTACTGCGCGGTCACACGCGCGATGCCAACACCGTCGAGCGGAATTTGATTGTTGCCTGAAACACGCAAGAAAATGTCCTGCAACACACCCACCGACCCGCTGAGTATGGGTGCTGTGGTTTGCTGGTTGTAAATCGGCTGGCCAAGTGCGTTTGTCGTGTAAGCGAAGATGGCAGCGTAATACGTTACACCCGCCGCAAGGCCGCTGACTGTCACAGAGGTGCCTGAGCCGATATAGACCACATAATTACTGCTGCCGAGGTCAGACCCCGCCCCAAATACGGAGCTTGCGGTGTAGCTTGTCCCTGGTACGGGCGCAGCATTCACAGGTTTGCCAGCTCGCATTATTACAATACTGCCGAGGCTGTCGGGTGCATTTGTCCAGGCCAACGTAATTGTGCCTGCCACAGGGTTCGCCCAATTTGTGAAACCGGTAGGCGAACCGGTTGGTGGCGTGCCAACCGCCAACCCGTCGGCGTGCAACATAAAATTATCAAATTGTGCTGTGGCCGCGTTAGCCGTGTAAGTTGCTTGTGCCAGACCCACCTGCATTGGTCTGTTTGCTGCTTGGTCAAGCACGATCATTGCGCCGGTCGGCACGGGCTGCCATGGGGCAGTTTCACTGGCGCGTTTGCAAAAATAGAAATTCGTGCCGTTGACACGCGCCAAGAGCATCCACCGCATTGTGGTTTCGCTGTCGGTGTGGTCGTAAACGGTTGTAGCGTTTTGCCTGATCAGGCGCGATGATGTGCTAATGCCGAACTGGTCGAACCGCCACAGGTTTACGTGACTCTCGCGCCCGTACGGGTAGGTCCCTGATGGTGGGCCACCAGGTGCACCGCTTTCCCCGAATATTCTGGCCTGCAGTCCTGCAAAATGCCACGCAATGACCTGATTTGACACCAGGCAAACCGACGCTTGGAAATCACTCGGCACAACTTTGAACAGGAAAAACCCGTCGTTTTCAGCGCCTTCCCAACCTGTTTGTGCGCTTTGGATTGTTAGAAGGCCGGGTTCGGTACCGCTCGCATCTGCGATTATGTTTGTTCCGGGGCCACCACCAAGGTTACCCGATAGTTGGTACGGTACGTCGCCAGCACCGAGATATATACCGTCCCATTTTGAGCCAACAACAGTGGTAGCTTTGAAATCGTGAGTTGTGTCGAAGTTGTCTTTGAACACAGGTTCTACCACCGTCACAGTATTGGTTCCCCGAATGCCCGCGTAGGTCACCACGACCTGCACTGCACCTGTCCCGATGGCGGTTAACAAGCCGTACCCTGGCAAAACGATATTCGGATCGCTCGATTCCCAGACCGACGACGGATCAGCCGTTACGTCGTACGAATCGCCGCTGTTGTAAGTTGCAATCACGCGCGGGAAACCTACGCCACCAACCGGGATTTGCGTCGGTGTGACAGTAAAGCTTACGCTTGCAACCCGGCCCGGGCCGATGAAGCTTGCCGTAGCGGGGCTTGCGGTGTTGTAAACGGGGCCGGAGTCTGTACTTGAGTATGAGTAAACCGCAACGTTGTACGTATTGTTGCTGCCGCCCAAGCCGGTCACGACAACTTCAGTGCCCGACCCCACATACACAATGCGTGTACTTGAAGCGCTCAAGCCGGGGGCTGTACGGAAATCTGGGTCGGCGGTGTATCTTTCACCCTGAACAGGGTTAGCTATTAGAGGTCCGTTCGCCCTAACTACAACTAGGCTCCCGTCGCCGCCGTTGCTTGTCCAGGTGATCCGCACCGAGTTACTGTTTACGTCTGTGACCTGGACGTTTGAAGGTGCAGGCGGCATTGTAGTCGGGATAACGACGTTCGGACCGCTGATTGCGAAGTTGTCAAATACAGCGTCGCGGGCTGCAGTTGAAAAAGGTGCCTGCGCTATACCGACCTGCAAGGTCACACCCGCCCAGTCGGGCCTGCTGTAGATACCCCCTACGGTCGGCGCGCCGGTGATTAAGTACCAATCGTCTGTTGCGTTTGTCTTAACATAGAACATGAAATTTGTTTCGTTTTGGCGCACGATTCGGTAAAAGCGTGAGGTGTTTGTATCGGCTCCGGCTGTAGCGGTGTACTCGAGATTAGCGCCGTTTGTGGCGATCCGGATTTGGGTATCAATGTTGAACTCGTTGAACCGCCAGAGTAACACAAAATTTTCTGCGTTGTTTGTAAGGGTTGTGCTGTATGGCGCACCGGAATTGTTCGTGTGATAAGCACGAACAAGTAACCCAGCGAAATGGTAGGCACGGTTGTCAAACCCGATGCCTGCACCGGTGAAATTGTACGGGCAGTTCTCGACTGACACATCGAAATCGCCTCTGACAACCTTGTAGAGGTAAAACCCGTCATTGGCTGCGCCTGACCAGTCACCTCCAGCAGATTGCAGATTGAGGTATCCGGGGTAAAAGGTCGTATCGGCTCGGACTGTATTGCCATTGCCATAACCGCCTGCTGAGCCACCGGGCACGTCCCCAAACCGCAGGTACACGCCGTCCCAGAATGAATCACCAATTATGCCGTTCGCAACAAAGTCGCGCGGCTCGTCAAACGTATTGAGATAACTTTCAGCACCTGCTGAGAGCACAACGCCAAATGTTGCAAGTGCAACAACGACCGTCTTCGGAACGATATTTGTTTTCATACGCTGTCCGGTTTGGTTGTGGTGTGGGCTTTTTGCGGTTTGGCCACTGCTTGTGTCCGCTCGGTCCGCATGTGTTAAACACACGACTCGTTTGGCTTTTTTCGACGTTCACGACAAATGCAAGCAACCGTATCGTATCGGAACGGTAATGTTTATAGTTTGCTTACGCACATATGCGAATACCCGAAATCCACAAACGCATGTTTCAAATGCACTCGCCCAAGATTTCGGCCTGGCAGCTCGAAACCCATGCCCACCGAGCAAATTATCCATCAAGCAAGCGCTGAGCGGGTTTTTGCCACGGGCTTTTTTCCCGGCGCAGCGAGAAATCCAAGTGACCAGGCTAATTCTGTGCTGGTCAGAATTGCTCGGGACAGTTAAAAATCAACGAACAAGTCCGGGCGCCATTGGAGGACCGGCTCGCTCGGACAAAGTGTTGATGTACAATAACTGATGCGAAGCTCAGATGCAGTTGGCATAAATCGGGTGCGCCCGCAAAAAACTCTCGATAAACTCCGGCGCGTAACTGGTGCATTGCAGCATTGTGAACCTGACCGTGTGCCGATCAGTGATTTTTTCTGGGGCGGATTTGTCCGGCGCTGGCGTGCTGAACTTGGCCTTGCCGAAGACGCAGACCCGTATCGGCACTACGACTTGGATTTTGTTGTGACGGTGCCGAACATGGACCCGTGGATACGGTCGTTCGAGGTCGTTAGAGAAACGCACGAAGAGGTTGTTGTTAAGACAGGTTTCGGCGCCACGCTGCGCAAACGGTTCGAGTTCCCAATGCCGGAGATGTGCGGCTGGGAAATCACCAGCATCGAACAGCTCGAGCGTGTCGAGTTCGATGATCCACGTGACCCACGCAGGTTCTTTTCCGGTGGCGACAACCAGATTGCTGGTGTTGGCGACGGGTTCGAGCGCAACTCACCCCCGTGGATTGACACAGTTCAGCGCCTTTGGCCGGATTTCCCCGTGTTCGGCAGCATGATCGAGGTAAGCGAGTGCCTGACACGCTTAATTGGCCAAGCAAATACAATGCTTTGGATTGGCGAGTACCCGGATCGAATGGGGGCGGCAATAAACCGGCTTGGCGCGTTTTACGTTGAAATGGCCAGAGCCGAGCTTGAGGCAGGACGCAATTGGCTCGATGGTTTTGTTATCTGGGGCGATGTGGCTTACAAGAAAGCCACGTTTATGTCACCGGCCTACTGGCGAAAGTATTTCAAGCCCTGGGTTGCGCAGATGGCTGACGCTGCACATGCAGTTGGGTTACCCGTGATCTATCACGGTTGCGGCAATATAGAAGCGCTGATTGAAGATTTTATTGAGATCGGCATTGACGGGCTTAATCCGCTCGAAGCTAAAGCCGGTCTGGATGTGATCGAGTTGCGCAGGCGGTTCGGTCATCGAATAGCTTTTTGTGGCAATAGCGACATCACGGTCTGGGAGACTAACGACCTCGAGCGTGTACGGCGCGAAGTACTGCGCAAGCTCAATGCTGCCAAGGGCGGCGGTTATATTTTCATGTCAGATCACTCTGTCACAGCCGCTGTGGCCGGCAGCACTTACGATCACATTGTCAAACTCGTACGGGAAACCGGGCAGTACCCGTTACGACTGGGTGAATTTGACCTGCAGGTCTGAGATTCAAAATTCCACGCCCGGAATCTGAACCTGGCCCAATGCAAATAGCCGCCCAAAACCCAAAGAGACGCGCCCAAAACGCATGGCCGATATACGCGGCAATACGGCCAAAACACTTCGCATGCGGTCGTTCTCGAACGACGCATTTGCACGTGTCCGGTTTCACTCGAAATTGGCCAAACCATACTTGCGTTCAGCCGATCCAGAAGTTGTCTGGTGCAAGTCCTGGGCTGATCCAAACCTGCATCGGCAGGTTGCGTGTGCGTTGCATGCGGCTCGGCCTTATGCGCGCACTGGTCGTGTGCGAGCTGTTGCCCGCACAGAATGATGCAATTGGCTGCCTAATACTGAGTGGACAAATCGCATTGGGTATTTTCGTTGCCGCCAGACCAGAGGCGCTTGACGCGGATTTTGAAGTTCGCTTTTCGGATTTGTCTCGGTTTTCCAGTCTCGGATTTCGGAGTTCTTGGTGACCCTTATGCATCCATTAATCGCTAGCATCTTGTTTCATGCCATTGGCGCTGCGTCGGCCTCGGTATGTTACGTCCCACAACGGAAAGTCAAGGGGTGGTCATGGCAAACATACTGGCTGACACAGGCATCGTTTTGTTGGTTGCTATTGCCGGTTATCGGGGCGTTTCTGACCGTGCCGGCTTTTTGGTCTGTTGTGTACCAGGCACCGCGCGACGCGCTGTTGCGCACGTTTCTGCTGGGCGCAGCGTACGGGATTGGCGGCACTGCATTTGGCCTGGCAATTCGATACGTAGGGTTTTCAATCACGTACGCAACGGCAATTGGTGTATCAACCCTGGTTGGCACAGCATACGCAATTGTTAAAGGCGACACCGGCTTGGTCAATTATGCCGCGAACATTCGGATGTTTCTGGATAAAACAGGTTCGGGCTGGGTATTGCTCGGGATCGGAGTTGGCATGGTCGGGATTGCATTTTGCGGTTTGGCTGGGCGATGGAAGGAACGCGACCTAAACCCTGCAGCTATCACCCCCGGCAAGAGCAATGCTGCAATCGGGCTGGTGTTGTGCTTGCTGGCGGGTGTGCTTTCGGGCGTGTATGGGATGGCGCTGACCGAGGGCGCACCGATTGCAAAGCTTGCCGAGCAGGCCGCTGTTGGCCACACGATTTTGGGTGTCGACGCGACGTCGTTTCGCAACAACGCAATTTATCCTTTCTCGAATACGGGGGCATTTCTGACAACAGCAATTTATTGTCTGTTTTTGCATTATCGCCAGGGCACATTTGGTCAGATGCTTGCATTGCCGCAAGGGGTCAACCCGATACAACTGCCAATCAACTGGGCAATGGCAATTCTGACTGGGTGCTTGTGGTACGGCCAGTTTTTCTTTTACGGTTTTGGCCACTTTTTCATCGTCAAAGTCAAGGGTTTCGAGCAGGCATGCTGGGCGATTCATATGATTCTCTCGATTTTGCTGGGGACGTTGGTTGGTGTTGGGCTCAAAGAATGGAAAGGCTGCAGGCGCAGTACAAAACTGACGTTGGCGTGGGCGGTGGCACTGTTGATCACAGGCAAGTTGTTGCTTGATTACGGCAACTACATCGGCCAGGCAAAATGAAATTTGGTTTATGCTGCTACTGGGCCAGGGCGGCGCGCGGCCATCTTGGCCGCAGTGACCGTCGGTTACTAGGACTGGTTTGAGGTCTTTTTGGGGTGTGGAAGTGGCAGACCAGTGGGAACGGTGATGTTGCGGTGTTAAGCGTGGTATATTTCTGCGGGCGTGGACGCCCGCGCGCCTTTGGGCAGATTGGCGGGCGGCCATCTTGGCCGCGGGTCTTCTGCGACCGAGACGGTCGCGCGCCGTAGCCGCGCCCGTAAGGGCGCGGAAAATCAGATTCAAGCCGATAGGCTGGGCCAGTGCGAGCGACGCCGGCGCGCAGTGGACTGCGCGCCCTACCAACTCTCTGCGCCTCAGCGTCTCAGCCGTTAAACGTAGCCGCGCCCGTAAGGGCGCGGAAAACAAGATTCAAGCCGATAGGCTGGGCCAGTGCGAGCGGCTCCGGCGCGCAGTGGACTGCGCGCCTTACCGACTCTCTGCGCCTCTGGTGTGAAGGATTGGAGGAGAAGTTTTTGGAGCGCGGTGCTCCAGCACCGCTTTCGGTTCGGTTGGAGGGACGACTTTCACCTCGCCCAGAGTCGGGTACACGCCGCGCCGTAGCCGCGCTCGTAACAGCGCGGAGCACCGGATTCAAGCCGAATGACCGCGTCCGCACGAGCAACTCCGGCGCGCAGTGGACTGCGCGCCCTACCTTAACTCTGCGCCTCAGCGTCTCAGCCGTTAAACGTAGCCGCGCCTGTAAGGGCGCGGAAAACAAGATTCAAACCCAAAAAAGCCGGGTCTGCGTGCCCGGCTCCGGCGCGCAGTGGACTGGGCGCCCTACCTTACTCTCTACGCCTTTGGTGTGAAGGATTGGAAGAGAAGTTTTTGGAGCGCGGTGCTCCAGCACCGCTTTCGGTTCGGTTGGAGGGATGACTTC
>Ga0272448_1007644_pt1 | contig 11407 bp, 11 predicted proteins | sample YNPCB0191_FD_202220 | JGI IMG/M metagenome (GOLD analysis project Ga0272448, IMG submission 202220) | Hot spring sediment microbial communities from Yellowstone National Park, WY, United States - YNP-CB-019-1 | ecosystem: Environmental > Aquatic > Thermal springs > Hot (42-90C) > Sediment... | reverse complement strand
AGAGCGAAAGAGAATGGCCCGTTGAAGCAAGAAATACTACGTTAACTACAAGAAGTAATGCAATAACTAAAAGCAAAATACTAGCATAACTTCTTTGTTCTTCTATTTTTGCAAAAAGAGTATTTATAGGCTTCTTCTAGACTTTCACAGTTTTCTCTTAAACTTTATAGTCTTGTTTTAGCTGGCTGTAGTTCCAATAGGCTTCTTCTAATTCTTCTCAGTTCTACTAACAACTTCTGTTAAGTTAAAACTAAAAGATTCATAAGAGGTACCTTTATCCATAACATAGTCAATATCAATACTACATAAAATTCTTCCAGTGACTTCTGATTTAAAACTGTAAGTTTTGCTGAGCTCTTTATCTATGTCTTGTTGGTAGAGTAGCGTTTCTTTATGGACTATGCTGAGAGAATTAAAAGCTATAGTCAACGACTTCACATAAATTTTCCTCTTTTTAAAGAAGAGTTAAAAGGAAATCCTTGAAGTAGTAACTTATGGCAGAAAATCAGACAAATGAAGCTTTAGAATACATCAAAAGGATAAAAGAAATATCAACAAAAATGAACGAAGACTTAAAGAAGAGCGTTGAACAGTTTCAAGAAACTAGAAAAGAAATTCTTTCTGCTATATTTCTAACGATACTAGTAAGCATTTTCTTGAACCTTTTTCATCATTTTTTGCCAACTATCTGAAGACTAATTCTTCAATTTCACTTTATGGATTCTTTTTATCTGGTATTCTTTCTGCAATATTTTTTATAATTTGGATTCATCTCTTTAAATCTTTTAAACCAATTTACAGTCCGCAAGTCTCTGCAGAAATTCATTTATCGGAGCTACATGATAAAGCAGTTCAGGATGTTCTAAGAAAAATGAGAGAGAACAAAGTACAAGTAGATGAAAACAAGCTTTGCAAAGACTTATTCAACTACATCAAAAATGAGACTGAAATAACTAGATTGATTAATCTTCCAGAACTAAAAGAAAATACACTTAAATGGACAATAGCACAAAAACCAAAGATAATTTTTGAAGTTTCTCCTATACCTCTTTATGCTATTTATATTAATAATTTGGAAATAGGATACACTCATGCGTCCAGCTTATTCTTCAAGTTTCAATTGAAGAACTAACCAATCCTCATACAGGTGAAATTTTGAAATCACTTTCAGTTCTCCTATATGCTGTTTGCGCAACTATCGTTGAGTCTATAACATACGTTCTGTTATCATACGCAAATTCTACACAAAAATAATTGTTTGCACACTTCTTAACTTTGTTGTAATTTTAATATGTCTTTTCGTCACTTTCAGAGTAATCTTCAACTGTAACAACTTGTAAAAGAAGTTCTTTTTGCTAAGGACGCTCTTATCCTTTTATTTCATTTTTGTTCACTAGATAAATTGTAGAAATAACTTTCCAATGTTTCCAATCTGAAAGTTTTATCTTCTTTCTTTGTCATGTTCGGCTACTTTCTTTCTCTGAAGGGCATGTTTAAAGCTGTAGAGACGTAAAAACTTCAAAAAAATAAAATTTTGAACTAAGGAAGACCTTGAGGCTTAAGATTCCTCTTCCTCTTCTTCTTCCTCTTCCTCAGGTTCTTCAGATTCCTCTTCTTCTAGGTCTTCTTCCCACTCTTCTTCATTTTCTTCCTCTTCCTCTGATTCCTCTTCTTCAAAGTCTTCCTCTTCCTTAGAACTTCTCTTTTTGGACATTTTTGCTCGGCTGAAGGTTAACTGCCTCTATTTAAAACTTTCAATTGTAGTATTTAATGAGCTTAAAGACGAAAGGCTCTTCTTTGCCTTCTGGATATTTTTCCACAGTTACTACTTGAAGAACATAGTTTTTCTTAAGTTTAATTTCTCTCATTCTTTTAATTTTGTTCTCATTAACACAGTAAATAGTGAAAGCTACATTCCAATAGCACCAGCTTGGAAGCTTCTTCTTTCGGTCGCCAACAATAACATTTGGTTGCCGCCTACCTTTAAAGAAAACAACTTTTTTGTCATCGAGAACAAAGACACTTCTAATCTTAGCATCGAATTTCATAACGCCTTTAGTAAGCTTTATTTTTTATAAATTTTTGTCGTTCTTCTTTACGATAGTAGATCCATCACAGATGTGCTACCTCGGTTTAAGATAGCGTTTCACTTTCAATTCTCTTTTAAGATCATCAACCAATAGTGCAGCTGTGCGGCAAATCTCAACTTAAGTCTTTCAATTTTTCTTGAGGTTCATTGTAGTCAGCAAGAAAGTTAACGTTGAACAATTCTAAGCGTACTACTCTAAGAATTTCTCTAGAAGATTGCTCTGTTAACTTAAGGTTTTTCTAGGCCAAGGATTACCTTTTCTTATGATTTTTGAAATAAGCTTCAAGAGGCAAAGAACTAACTTTTCTTTAGTTCTCTACGCTCTTTACTTGGCAACTAAGTTATAGAAAAGCTTCAAACTAAAGTTTTCGTTGAAAGAAGCCACGTAGCAATTTGGAAATGGGTTCAAAGGATTCATGGCTTTAGGAAGATATTCAAAGTTAATTGTAGAGTCTCTATTTTTCTATTAGATGAAACTGCTGTAAATGTTGCTGGAAAGCTAGCATAGGTCTGGGTAGCTTATGAACCATACTCTAAGAAAATCCTTGGCTTTCTAGGACTAGAAATTCCTATGAAGCTGAACTTTTCCTAAGAAGCTTAGTTAAGCTACATGGAAGGTATGTTGTTTATACTGATGGCGCTCTTTTCTACATAGAAGCTTGTAGGAGTTTAAAACTTGTTCATCGAACTTACGAATTTGGTTCTTTGAACTAATAGAAAGAGAAGTACAAAAGGATAGAACTGAAAACTTCGATGATTACTTTCCTTGTAGTAAGAAAGCTTGCAGACTTGATCATGTTTGGCTTAACTTATTTCACTTATTTAACCAAGAAGAAGTAATTAAATAGTTCAAAAACTTAGAGGGATGATAGTATGAAGCTTAAGTTAACAGAGCACCTTCTCAATATCAAAAGAAAGAAGTTTTAAAATAGCTAAAGCATGGTAAGTTGCCATTAAGTGCAATTCCCTGCCTCTTCCAAATCCACCATTTTTATTCTGCAAAGAAATAATTAATTTAATTATTTTCTTTTTATTTATGATTTTAATCTTTAAATCGTGGCTCAAGGTAACTAAATAAAATAAATCTTCAAGTTCTTTGCCGATAGTAGTGAAATAATTCATTGCCCACCAAAAACCTTTCTTACTTAATCTCTCGTTTTCGGAATAAATAAAGGTGTCTCGGTGAATAATGTGTTTATAATAATCGGCCAAATACTTTTTAAATTTCTTAAATACTTTGATTTTCGACCCCAATTCTTTAAAAGTTTCAACAGCCAGAAAAATTTGAAAAAAGATCATTTATATTCCCTTCCACTTCTCTTTGTTTCCAAAATAATTCAACAGATTTTAGATTTTTTGTTTTAACGCCTAATAATCTTAAGGTTTTTACCGCCAAATAAGTATCCAAGCCACTCGAGGGTTCAACTTTCGCAAAAAAATATCCACCGTCTGTTAAATGACAGTCCTCAATATATTTGGCTATTTTCTGTCTATTAAATATTATTTCTCGCTTCTCATTTTGAAATGCGGTAAGCATAACTAATCATCATTATTATGACTATGGAAGTTAAGAATGCTGTTCCGTACCTAAAATACCCGTCATCCTGTAATACCACACCTTTAAGCCGTCTAATATCAACATAGCAAGGATTGTAATAATTAATAGTTCTATGATGTATTGAGGAGAAACCGCACTCGTCACCCAACCAAAAGTAGCAACTAATGTAGCAATGACAATATTAATGGCAACCATGCCGCCAACCCACTTGCTTGGCGCAAATGACCAGAATGGACCACGAGTTCGTGTCATTAAGATAGTTTCCATTGCCGAATAGATCAGATACAGGAACATTAAAGAACTAATTTGGGCTGCGTTTAACTTCTGAAGTTTAAAGTAAAACCAGAGGAGTAAAAGTCCCAGAGCCAACCATCCGGTTGTAAAAATGGCAGTGATCTTTGCCAACTGAGGCATATTCCATTTTTCAGGGATTCTTGTTGGCCAAGCTTTATCCGTCCCTAAGGTCAGAGTAACTAGATCGTTCATAACAACGATAAAAACAATCAAGCTTAAGGAAACAGGAAAGAATCCGGTAAAAATGAATCCAAAGGTCAAAAGTGCTGCCAACTCGACAGTACGCGTCAATTTTGTAATTGTCCACGTCATCATCCGTCGATAAACACGGTGGCCAGCATCAATTACTTTGACAATATCAGATAAACCCGGCTTAATCAGAACGATTTTCGCTGCCGATTTTGCAACATCTGTCGCAGTATTCACTGCAATGCCAACATCTGCTTGCTTTAGTGCCGGTGCATCGTTAATGCCATCACCGGTCATTCCTACAACCATTCCCAGCTTCTGTAAACTCTGACAAATTTTGTACTTATCTTCAGGATAAACATTCGCAAATCCGTCAAAATCCAAGGGATTGAGCAATGCGTCCTTTAATGTCCCAATTCGATTACCAATTCCAACTTGCTCAGCAATCGCCTTGGCGGTACTACTCGTATCACCCGTGAGCATAATCACACGAATACCTAATTCTTTGATTCTTGCAATTGATTCCCTGGCGTCATCGCGTGGAGAATCAACCAATGCAATGAGCCCTTGACAAACTAGTTTTTCGCTTTCGCCAGAAGCAACTGCCAAAACTCTGAAGCCTTTTGCACCCAATGAATCAACCTTCTCTATAAAATTACCTGGAATAGCTGCAATTTTTTCAACAACTGCTGGAGAACCCAACACCACATTCAATTGTCTTCCATTTTTAATGATCTGAGCCCTGGATACTTTCTGAGCAGGATCAAACGGAGTAAAAGACAATCTCTTAGGCATCTCTAATTTCAATTCATTAAAGGCTCTAAAAATTGCGGTACTAATAGAATCTTTAGATGCGATGTCGCTTACCGCCACCGCCAATTCCAGAAGCTCAGAATCTTTCGCTTTTCCGAAAGAAACAATCTCGGCAATTTCGGGACAATTGTTCGTTAAAGTCCCAGTTTTGTCGACAAGCAAAACATCCATGCTGGCAGCTTCTTGAATCCCGGTTAGTCCAGTAATAAGCACATTCTCTTTAGCTAAATGTTGCGCTTCCACCGCGTTTGCTACAGTGAAAGCAGAGGGCATCGCGATCGGAATAGTAGCAATGATTAAAATAGCCAGAAATGGCAACAGCTCCTGCCAAGGAACTCCTTGAATGAGTGCGGTGATTACCAAAATAATGATGAGAAGAAGGTCGAAGTACGCAAGATAACGGATAATGTTGAACAACAATGCTTGTAATCGCCCCGGAGATTCAGCAGTCCGCACCAGTTCCACAGTTTTACCATATGAGCTATACTTCCCGATTGCAGTCACTCTTGCAATTACCTCACCATGGGAAATTGTGGATCCTGCAAAAACCTTTTCGCCGGACCCTTTGGTTACATCGATCGATTCACCGGTCACTGCAGATTCATTAACGCTTACAGTCCCAAGGATAATTTCCACATCAGCCGGAACAATATCCCCAATTTTAAGATGGACGATATCCCCAGGGACGAGTTCACGGGACGATATCGTCTGCCATGTTCCATTTCTCAAAGCCCGGACACTGATTTGTAATTGCCGACGCAAATATCCAATCGCTTTCTTTGCGCGCTCCTCTTGAATTTCCCCGGTCACTGCGGAAAAAACAAGCAATAGGAAAATGGTAACCGCCTGAATACCCTTTCCCAGAATCAATTCGAATATCATGGCCGCCTCAAGCAGCCAGGGAACCGGACCCCACATGCGTTTTAGAGCTCCCATAACAGGACCAACTTGCTTTTCCAGAATTTCATTGTAGCCGTATTGCTCTCGTTTGGTTTGAACATCCACATCATTTAAACCGGTTCCTTGATATACATTTTCGACTTCTCCCATATCCTCACTTTTTACCATATAAAATTTCGCCATTTTTATATTCTCATTGCTTAAAAATATTTCTCTTTGTTCTCTCTAATACTTTAGAAAGATTTAAACTGTTCAGTACGAGACTGTCAACTTAATACATTCAACCACGTTCATGACCTTTAGTAAACTAGGCTCCCTAGAGGAACTTCAGTTTTAATCCAAAAATTAGCTAATTTTCTTTTAAAAGTTGTCTTAAATTTTTTTTTCTATTTAAGAATAATAAATATAAATAAAGTTATTATGCTCATTGTTACTAAATTAAACATTGTTCAACTTAAAAATAAGCCTTAAGTTGACAGTCTCCGACACTAATAACAACCGAAATAGCCTTCAGAACTTCCCAATTTTTTAAGTTTAGAAAGTAGAGGCTAAGATCACTATGGGCAGAAGACCAAGAAATTTAGGAATTTAAAAGACTCTACTTAGTTAACAAGGGAAATTATTAAAGGTGGAAAACTTTAATAAATGGGTGTACGCTACCTTAGGCGAGGTAAAAAGCATTGGAAGAAAAAAGGGTTAAGGTCGCTGACCTGTCCCCTTCGTCTAAAAGTGTAAACATAGCAGTAAAAGTAGTAAGCGTAGGAGAAACAAGAGAAGTAACAGACAGAATGAGTGGAAAAACAAACAAAATTGCAGAAGCCTTAGTTGGAGACGAAACAGGAACTGTACTGTTAACGTTGTGGAACGAAAACATAGACAAAGTAAAACAAGGAGACACTATAGAAGTTAAAAACGGGTACGTTGGCTTCTTTAAGGGAAGTATGAGATTAAACGTAGGCAGACAAGGACAAGTTCTTCCTTCAGACGTAAAGATAGAATCAGTAAACGAAGAAAACAAGATGTCAGAAAAAGATTTTGGTAGAGCTGCATCTTTTAGACCAAGGGGAAGGTTTAGAGGTAGACCTAGGTATTAAAAAGGGAAGAGAAATTTAGTTCAATAAATTTATTAGTTGTTAGTTGTTTTTTGGAGTTTTGTTCTATACTTTTACACCCATTTTCTCTCTTATTTTAACTCTTAGGTAGTTGGTGTAAACTTCTTCTAAGTCAGTTGCATGCTTCGTTAACGTATTGAAAGCTTCAAGTTCTGTTTTCTTTTTGTTTTTAATAAACCAGTCGTTTTCATTTAACCAATAACCGTTATCTCCCTGCATGTAGGGGAGGCTCATGTTGTCTTGAGCTGCTTTTAGATCTTCCTCAGTCATAGGTTCTAGCGCAATCTTCTTCACTTTTCCAAAGAATCTGTCAACATCAGAAACTTCAAGACCAATAAATTTTGCATTTGGCGCAGAAAGCATTGAAATGTGCGCAGATTGGATTGAGCCATATATTATATTCGCAGCAATTCTTAAACTGTACGGATTTAAGTCAGTAAGTATTGCTATTGGAATTCCATAGTCACTAAACTTCCTAAGCATTCTCCTCATTCCTCTAGAAGGTTGACCACCCAACATGGCTATTCCAATCTTCAACTTCTCAGGTATTCCAAGCTCCATTAAGTTCCTGTAGATACCTTCCTTCTCTATTGCTACCAAAACATTAATATTGGCTTCCTTAATTTGGATGAATTCGACGTTTCCTGGAACTGAGTAGCCATCACCTCCTGTTCTCAAACAGTTTACTGTCATTTTTGGCTCTTTTAAAGTAATATCTCCATATAAGTAGCCCTTTGATTGAGCAACTATTCCAAAGCTTTCTCTGCTTAAGTTGTAGTAAACTTCAGCTATTTTTATTATTTCGTCCGACTCTGCTTGGTTAGCTGGAATGAGCAAAGGATGTCTTGACTTCTGTAGGTAATAGTAGTCTCTTTTTGTAGTAGAGAGCCCAATCGTTAGCCTTTCAGCAGCTACTCTAGAGAGGAAAGTTAAGGCAACAAGTTTCTTGAGACTAGCTTTTCTGTCGCCCCTTATATCAACTAAGCTTTCTCCTAACTCATAAGAATGAAGGTCAAGGTCAAACTTAACGTTTGTCTTTGTTAGTTTTCTGTGCTGAACTACTGGAACTTCGCCTTTTTCTATTTTTTCTTTTAAGTTTTGGCCAAACGATTTCAGTTTCTTAAAAACAGACTCTAACGTTGGACTTTCACTCGACATTTTCTACATTTCTCACCTCCTTAAACAGCCTTTTCAAAACATTACTTACATCCACTTTGCCACCACCGGTAATTAATCCAACTTCTTCAGCTAAAACTTCGTAGTAGCCTCTAAAGAATTCATATCTTTTTGCAATTGATTCTTGCTTCCTTTTCTTATATGTGTACTCTCTTATTTTCCTACCAAGTTCTTGAAGTGCAAGTGTAAGTTCGTCATGTATTTCTTCAACAGAAGCTACTGCAAACTTTCCAGGACTTGTATATGGAACTTTGCTTGCTACAAGAGAAGTAACAAAAACAGTTGGAACAACAGGAACACCCCTTTCATTTAATTCTAAGCCATAATTTTTCCAATCAATTTCATTAACTGTTTTGTACAACAGACAATCAGAGAGGTCGTATGGTAATGGAACTTTATTTGCCAGTCTTATTACTGTTATCCTTTTTGGATTGATATAGTTTGCTACTTCTTTTCCACCTATTGCAACTCCAACTTCAACCTGAAATGGTATCCCTTGGTAAGTCCAAGGAGGTCTAGAAACTGCAGCAATAAACTCAGCATCTTTAAACCTATTCTTCAATGCAGCAACCATGGCTTCTTCTCCTATGTTACTTAAGACTTCTAGCTTTGGGCGTCTTAGCTTAATGTTCCTAGCAACTTCTAGAATTTTATCTGCCTTTATTTGCTTTGGAGGTAAGTTGTAGCTTAACTTGGCAGCCTTTAAGATCTTTTTTGCAGTTTCTGGAGAAATAGAAGCAAAGTGCTTCGATAAGAAAGAAACTAAGGTCTTGCAATCTTTGTCGACTTCAGCCATCCTTTGTAGAATTCCAGGGTCAACTGAAGAAAGATGTGGCTTTATTTCTTTTGCAGGAGGTGGAATTTTTTCCGTAGTCCTATTTATTACTAGTTCAGACTTTTTGCCTTCAATTTTTTTTCTTAGGATAAATGACGCATGAGGATTCCCTATTGATAACTCTAATATATACTTATCTATTTTATCAGTATACCTTGCAGGAATAAAAACTTCAACTGATGTTCCATGTTCTTTGTTCCAATCTATTTTTTGTTCTTCAAGTACTATTGGCTCATTTTTATCAACGTTTATCTTTAAGACAACTTTTGTTGCTTTTTCTTCACCCTCTATTTTGCTTATTACAGTTGCAGGTTTTAGGCTTGTTAGTTGAGAATACAGAATTACAGCAGAAATTCCTACTCCTTGCTGCCCTCTCATTTGCTTCATGGTGAACAGTTTTGATCCAAAAAGTACCTTACCCATTGAAAGTGCAATCTTGTTGGAAACAATACCTATTCCGTTGTCTTCTACTCTTACTCTGTACATGTTTGCTTTTCGTATTTTTCCTGCCTGAGGGGGAAGAGTGATTTCTTCCTTGGTTTCTTCAACTTCAATTATTATTTCGGGAAGTATGTTCCCAACTTCAGCAGCATCTAAGGCATTGTCTGTCATTTCCTTTATCGTTTGAAGCAACGCATGCTCTGGTTCACTGAAGCCCAACTGGTGTAGGTTTCTTTCAAAGTACTGTGCTGGATTAGCCTCTCGCATCCTTTCTGCTTCTATTTTTGCAATTTCTCGTAGTTCAGTTACTTTTTTGCTCAATTCACCACTCACTTTTCAATTTGCTTAATAAGGTTTCCTTTCCCTCACTTAGTTTATATAATAAAAATCTTACAACGAATAGTAACAACTTATAACTTGTATTCTTCCCTTACAAAATTCAAATAATATTTGGTTCTTTCAAAAAAAGTGCCGGCATAGTTATCAAGAGCTGGTGAAGCATTCTTTTTGAAATTGTATAAGGATGAACAATGCGTACATCGAGTGATTACTAAGTACATTTTGCTTAAAACATCACCTGAAAACTCGCTAAAAAGTCTAGCTATGAAATGCTAGGCAACAAATAATGAACAATTGCACAATGAGCTATTATCGCGAGCAAGAATCTAGACATTAATCATGAAGAATGTCAAAGTTAGTGTTTAAAGCTACCAATGAACTTTCCAGCAAAGAAATAGCCAGTAGCAAAGATGCTAACTCCCTGATAACCGTTCCTTAAGTAAGCGTGGCCTTAAGTTGGTTTTCTCTTAGTATTTAGTAAAACTTTTATCCATGTTATTACTAACTAAAGGCATGAGCAAGTCTTCAAGAATTCCAGGTTTCTACAACCTCTCAGTAGAAGAAAGATTAAAAAAAGTAGCAGAGTTTGCGAACCTAACAGAAGAAGAAACAAAACTTTTGTTTAAAGAAGGTAATCTTAGTTTTGACATAGCCAATAGGATGATAGAAAACGTAGTAGGAACAATGTCTCATCCCTTTGCGGTAGCTCTAAACTTTCTAATTGATGGTAAGGATTACATCGTGCCCATGGTTATAGAAGAAACTTCTGTTGTAGCTGCAGCCAGCAATGCGGCAAAGATGATGCGATCCAAGGGAGGTATTTTTACTAGTGCAACAGATCCAATAATGATAGGGCAAATTCAGTTAACTAATGTGAAGGATCCATGGTCTGCTAAACTAAAGATTCTTGAGCAGAAACAAGAAATAATTAAGCTAGCTAACGATCAAGACCCAACTTTAGTTAGCTTCGGAGGAGGAGCAAAAGATCTAGAAGTTAGAGTGGTTGATAGTGAAGTAGGGCCAATGGTAATTACGCACCTTCTGGTTGACGTTAGAGACGCAATGGGTGCCAATGCAGTAAACACGATGTGTGAAACTGTAGCTCCTTATATTGAAAAGATAACTGGAGGCAAAGTCTACCTAAGAATAATCTCAAACCTAGCTGATAGGCGAATAGTAAGAGCTAGGGCAACAGTAGCCAAAGAAGAAATAGGTGGAGAAGAAGCTGTAGACGCCATAATAAAAGCTTACGCTTTTGCTGCATCTGATCCATATCGCGCCGCTACTCACAACAAAGGAATAATGAACGGAGTCATAGCAGTAGCTTTAGCGACTTGCCAAGACCATAGAGCAATAGAAGCTGGTGCACATGCTTATGCTGCAAGGACTGGAAGGTACTTGCCCTTAAGCCACTGGGAAAAAGATGAGAACGGTGACTTGGTTGGAACTCTAGAGATGCCAATGGCAGTTGGACTGGTAGGCGGTGCCACTAAGGTTCATCCAATAGCAAAAATTGCAGTAAAGATTCTAGGTGTTAAGACAGCTACAGAGTTAGCTAGGGTTATGGTTGCAGTTGGTTTAGCTCAAAACTTTGCAGCTTTAAGAGCTTTAGCCTTAGAAGGTATCCAACTTGGACATATGCGCTTACATGCAAGAAATAT
>Ga0272448_1007643_pt1 | contig 11412 bp, 6 predicted proteins | sample YNPCB0191_FD_202220 | JGI IMG/M metagenome (GOLD analysis project Ga0272448, IMG submission 202220) | Hot spring sediment microbial communities from Yellowstone National Park, WY, United States - YNP-CB-019-1 | ecosystem: Environmental > Aquatic > Thermal springs > Hot (42-90C) > Sediment... | reverse complement strand
TTATTAACCTATTAATCTTCTCTTGATTAATTATTAACCTATTAATCTTCTCTTGATTAATTATTAACCTATTAATCTTCTCTTGATTAATTATTAACCTATTAATTTCATCTAGTTGATTAATCAACATATTGATTAATTATTCATCTTCTATTGATTAATTATCATTCGCACGCAAGTCGCTTCCTGTTAGTTTCATCTAGATGATTAATCAACATATTGATTAATTATCATTCGCGAGCAAGTCTCTTTTTATTAATTTTATATTGATTATTAATCTTCTCTTGATTACTAATCCGCCATTGATTAATTTTTTTTGATAAACCTCCTGTTAATTTCATATTAATTAGTAATAATCTTATATTAATTAATGACCTTCTCTGAATATAGAATATCGATCAACCTATTGATTATTAATTAATAACCTCCTATTGAATATAGAATATAGATCAAGAGATTGATTAATAATTAATAATCTTCTCTTGATACTGAATCTTTTATTGATCATTGATTTTTATATCGGTTAGTCATAAGAAAAATAGTTTCCAAGTTTTTTTTACAGTAAAACTGTTGGTGATACTGATTAATAATTTTTCTATTGATTAACTCATTAATTTTATCTTGATTAAGGGTGTTCTATTAATTGAGAATCGACTTATTGATTAAGAATTTTATATTGGTTCTTAATTAACTTATTGATTAAGAATCAACTTATTGATTAAGAATCAAGTTATTAACAATTATTAATAATTTCTTAGTGATTTATAATCAAGTTATTGATTAAGAAATTATTAATGATTATTAATAATTTCTTAGTGATTTATAATCAAGTTATTGATTAAGAAATTATTAACGATTAATAATTTCTTAGTGATTAATAATAATTTATTAGCAATTAATAATATACTATTGATTAGTAATTAATAATAATTTCTTAGTGATTAATAATAATTTATTAGCAATTAATAATGTACTATTGATTAGTAAATAATAATATTATAGTGGTAGATGGTAAGATGATTTACTATTAGTAAATGATAGTACAGTTGATTATTAATATAAATTAATTGATAATCAACTAAAAGTTTAGAGCTTACCTCTAAGATAACTAATGATAATATTATTCAACTGTTAATGAATAAGAGGGTAATTAAGAATCTGAATCATCATTAACTCTGGACATTCTCTTAGAACCTTGTTTTTTAGCTTTAATGGCTTCTACTTGTTTGAGAACATCATCATCATCATCATCTTGATTGGAGTGAACTAAATTTTTATCGCGTTTAGATCTGGTAGTGTCATAATCACGATATCTATCATGATCACGTTCCCGTTCATAATCACGAGTACGGTTACGATCACGTTCACGATCACGTTCATGGAAACGGTCAGTGTCACGATCATGATAACGATCAGTATCACGATCATGGAAACGATCAGTGTCACGATCATGGAAACGATCAGTATCAGTGGGTTTATCAAGACGAGATCTAAGACGATCATCAGGATAAAAACGTGAATTAAAACGTCGATCGTTATAGGGCATTTTAATTTCGATATCATTATTTCTCAATTCAGTAACAATAGCATCAATAAAATCTTGTTGGCGATCAATAGTATTACGGAATTGTTCAATCAAATTGTGAAAATCTTCAATAGCAGATTTTTGAGAATCAACAGTGGCACGTAAGTTTTTAAAAGCTTGACCTATTTGTTGTATATTATCACCATATTTACCCATCTCTTGCACTTTATTAACAGTAGTACTTAAACGATCATCAATTTTCTCAAGTTCTTCTTCTAAAGATTGATTTTTTTTGTAAAAATAAGTAGAAGTACCAATTAATGCAGCCGTAGTAATAATACATAATATCATCTCAGGTTTTCTAAAATTGTCCATTTACAAGGTTTATTTTTGAGTTTTAAGTATTTTTGGAAAGTTAGAATAACTTAATTTTAAATAACAATATCATGGAGCATTTGATTAATAGATGATTTTGACAACTCATAAATAAAAGCCTCAGAATCATTAAGACCAACAGTTAGATAAATACTATCGTTATGAGAATTACACATACCAGAACAATATTCAACACCTTTACTATCAAAATAAAATAAATAAGAAATCTTAGAAGGATTCCAATATTGATCTAACCAGACAAAACGATGTAAATAAATTCGACCCGAATGAGTAAAAATTACCTCGTGAACAACAGTTAAAAATCCATTATCAAAATTAATTGGTCCAGCACTACCTCTAAATCCTGAAAAATCAAATTGAGATGATTTAGTTAAATGAACACTACAATTATCATGTAAATCAAAAAGAGTAAAGGGATGAAATCCATAAATAGCTAACAAATGATTATTGTAATTAAATGGTAACCAATTCTTTTCACATCTATTTGGATCGGGACCTGTTAATAAGGTTAAATTTTCAACTTTAATACTATTATTATCAGTGTCAATATTTGATAAGACTGCTAATGACATTTTAGGTATATTTTTCTCATGTGTATCATAGGTAGTTGTAGTAAACCATAATTTATTATTGTATTTAACTAAACGACAATCTTCTAAACCAACAACGAGTTTGGGATAACGAGGACGATCAAGATCATCAATTATTTCTTTTTGCCAAATAACTTTTAATTGTGAATCTAATTTTATCAAAAAATTTCGAGTCCTAATGATTTTATCCTGATCCATACTTGTATAATTACCATTAACATGAACATAATTAACTGTACGACAATTTAAAATATATCCTTGTTCTTCTTTAATAATAGATGGATTAAGAGGATTCCATTTTTTATTACTATTGTTAATTAATGGTAACTTAATCGGAATATCTATTTTGTTCTGATAATTAAGCTTATCAACATAAAAAATATAATTATTATGTACAACTTCTTTTAGGACTAAAGGTACTTCCGGATTAAATTTTATTTTATCCGAGACTTCTCTGCCTTCCTCATATTTTGATAAATAAAAAGCTAATATTGATAGTTCATACAACCATTCATAATCTTTAATTAGAGACTTTATATTATTTTTTACCGGATTTATTGATTTTGGCATGTTTAATCCTATTTTGATAAATAAATAACCTAATAATTGTTTACCTATTATTCTATATTCTTTACCAAGATAATAACAGGCATCAAGATATTTAGGATTTAATTCATAGGCCTCTAAAAATTTAACTAACGCTTTTTCATGATTTCCTTTATTTGATTCATATTGTCCTTCTTGTATTAATTTTGACCATATTACCTCCATTTCTTTATTTTGGTATGTCTTTAGATATTTTATTTTAAATACTTGATTTTTTATATCAGGTATTTGTTCTTCTCTTTTAATCTGTTTCATATTCTACCTCATTCTCTTCTTCTTTTATCTTATCGAAGGTTTCTTCTTTACTTGCTCCTAAAGCAGTTTGACCTATGGTATCACCTATTGCTTTTGCTATAGTTGGATTATTAAATCCGGTCACTAATTTTTGCAATATTTGATTAATATCTTTACATTCAGATATATCTTTGAATATCGTCCCTATAGTATTTTGAGTTTGGGGGTTATTAAATATTGAGCCTATTGCCGCACCTACTTCCTCTTCTTTTGGCATGCTTACACCTTCAGGTGGTTTAATATTTAAGGTTGACATTAAATTAGTTGCCATATTAATTAGTCCTCCAAATCCATTTTCATTGGCTTTATTATTCTCTCCATCATTCAAATTTAATATCATCTCTATTTCATTGATGCATTTGGTTAATGTCTCTTTTTCTTTGTTATTATCTAGTCCTTCCTTGAATATTCTATATAAATGTAACATAAATATTTGGGTGTATGTTAATTCCTCACATTCCCCTGGTCTTTCCTTATACAATCCTTTTCTATTAGACTCTACTCTTTTCTTAATTTCAAGTCCTATGTTATAAATTGCCGATAACATTAATTTTAATTCTGCTCTTACACCTTCCAATTCTCCATATCTTATTATTATATTCCCATCTCTTAACCAATTATCATCTTCATATCCTCTTAATATAGCTATTTTATTCTTTTGATAAACTCTCATAAAATAAGGTAAATGGTCCATTGGTTCCGTTAAATCGTAAGCTTTCATATATTTATTCAAACAAGTATGGATCACATTAGATTTATCATTTAATCCTAATTCGTATTCTTCGTTCGTCTCCATTATTTTTCTCATGATCGCAAATAATGCTTTTATTTCTTTATTTAATTTACCCGAATCCTCCATTTTTTTACTTTAGTTTTTATTTATACATTTTTCTATTTTCTCTTTTTTAGACTATTTTTTACTTTCTAATCACTCAAATTATTATTATTTTTTTCTAATTACTTCATCTATTATTAACATTTATATTCTTAGTTTCTTTCATCATCTCTCTTTTTATTGGTTCATTAATATCTCTCCACTTGTCTCATTCTATTTGGCAAAATTTTCCTTAAATTCTAATTTATCTCTCTCTTATCTTAACTTATCACTTAATTTTTCTTTATCTACCTATTTTTATCATTCAACTTATTAATTACTTATTCTTATCCTTATTGTTCTATTATCCATATTATTTCCCTTTTAATCTATTTCTTTTTAATTCTATGTTCATTATTATATTCTAATTACTCTTGTGTTCCCATAATTACTTATTATTATTAATATCCCACTGGTTCTTATTTATTCATTATTAATACTGTTTATTCAGATTTATATCATTATTAGTTATTAATTATTATTACATGTTAATTATCATTAGTTATTGCATATTAATTATTATTAAATGTTACTCATCATTAGAGGTTTATTATTATTAAATGTTACTCATCATTAGATATTTATTATTATTATTAGAGGTTAATTAATTATCATCAAAGGCTAATTATTATCAAAGGTTAATTAATTATTATTAGAGATTAATTAATTATTATTAGATATTAATTATTATTATTAGAGATCAATTATTATTATTAGAGATCAATTAATCATTATTAAAGGTTAATTAAAATCATTAGAGGTTAATTAATTGTCATTAGTTATTAATTAATTATCATTAGAGGTTAATTAATTGTCATTAGATATTAATTAATCATCATTATTAAATGTTAACTAATGATTATTAATCATTATTAAATGTTAACTAATGATTATTAATCATTATTAAATGTTAACTAATGATTAATAATCATTATTAGAGGTTAACTAATGATTATTAATCATTATTAAATGTTAACTAATGATTAATAATCATTATTAGAGGTTAACTAATGATAATTAATAACTAATAATTATTAATTATTATACTTTAACCAATGATTATTGGATATTAATTATTATTAGAGGTTAATTAATTATTATTAGAGGTTAATTAATTATTAAAGGTTAATCGGTTATCGTTGGAGGTTAATTAATAATCATTGGATATTAATGATTATTAGATGTTAATTAATAAATAGTTATTAAAGGTTAATTAATGATTGTTTGAGATTAATAAATAGTCATTAGAGGTTACTTAATAATCACCAGATATTAACAAATAATCATTAGAGGTTAATTAATAATCATTAAAAGTTAATTAATAATCATTAAAAGTTAATTAATAATCATTAGAGATTAATTAATAATCATTAGAGATTAATTAATAATCATTGGATATTAATTAATGATAATTAGATGTTAATAAATAATCATTGGATATTAATTAATGATATTTAGATGTTAATAAATAATCATTAGATATTAATGATAATTGGATGTTAATAAATAATCATTGGAGATTAATTAATAATCATTGGATATTAATTAATGATAATTAGATGTTAATAAATAATCATTGGATATTAATTAATGATATTTAGATGTTAATAAATAATCATTAGATATTAATGATAATTGGATGTTAATAAATAATCATTGGATATTAATGATAATTGGATGTTAATAAATAATCATTGGATATTAATGATTATTAGATGTTAATAAATAATCATTAGAGGTTAATTAACATCTGATGATTAATTGAGATTAATAAATAATCATTGGATATTAATGATTATTAGATGTTAATAAATAATCATTAGGTGTTAATTGGCATTAAAAGTTAATTAATATTAGATAATAGTTTATAATGGTGATTATATTAAAAGTTAATTAATAATAATTATATTCACTTAATTATTATTAGATGCTAATTAATAATGATAAGTAGATAAAATATTATTTAATTCTGAGTAATAAATTATTGGTTCTTAATCATGATTAGAGATTAATTAATCAGTGACATTATTGATCATCATTAGATATCACTTAAATGATAATTAGATGTAAATTAAAAGTTAATAACATAATTATAGTTGAATTAACATGAAAAATGATGATCCATAATGCTACTGATTAATTAATCAGTATTAGAGATTGATTAAATATTATAGGTTGATGATAAATAGATATAAATTACATTGTATATTTATATCTAAAATAATAATCTTTAAACTTAAGATCTAGGTGAACTTACTGAAGGCATGGAAGTTAACCCTACAGGATTTAACTGAGGAAATTGTTTAGGACTTGATTGACCTAAACGAGGTGCTACTGATTGTACAGTAGGTAATGTTCCAGTTGTTAAGGGAGGGACAACATTAGGACGTGGGATATGAGGTAATACCGTAGATGGTTGAGTGGGAATATGAGGAAGAGGATTACGTTTACGAGTTGGAGAATGTTGATTGGTAACTGCTGGGACTACTGGTACTGAAGGTAAAGTTGAAGTTTTGACAGAAGTATGTTGAGTTTCACCTTGTTGAGCTAATTGATTAAAACGTTGCATATAAGTATGCATTTGATCAGAAGGGATACCTAATAATTCAAGAGCTAGAGAATATTTGTCAGCATGAGATGACACGATTGGCCATTCCGGTAATCCAATTTTCTTAGATCCTGGTCCTGGTTTATCAATACTCTTAATACCAGTACCTTCGTCTTTCATATTAGAAACATCCAATACTTTGTTAGGTTGGAGTTGTTGAAGTCTGGTTGTTAATGAAATTTTTCTCCCTGATCTTTTAACTGGACTTGTTACTCTTGTCTGTCCAGATAATTTCGGTCTGGTTGATGTTTTACCAGTGGTAGCTTGAGGTAAATTATCAACCAAATATGCTAACATTTCTAGAGAAACAGTAGGACCATCAGAAACACCCTTTTGTGTTGTTTGTGAATTTTTGAAGGTTAAATATTGATTAACCTCATTATCATAATGTTCTTTTAATCCACCTTGGTTGACTGATACACTATAGTTCTGTGATGTATACGCACTATTGATGTAATCTTCAACTTGGTTACTTTGCATACCTTGTGATTGTAATACAGATCTAATCTCTTCTGGATTACCTGCTAATCTTAAGGTTGGAATATAGATATAACCAGCATATTCTGGTTTTCTCCATCTTCCTGGAGCCCCACTTAATAATAATTGACCGCCCTTTTCACCAACTTTGAAATAAAAATGACCTTCGACAGCTTTCTGAGCCTGACTACGTTCCCATCTCATTCCTTTACTTACAATAGTAGCTTTTTCCATTTTTTTGTCTTTGTAAATATATATTTAAGGTAGTTAATTATCTTTTAATTAAAATAAAAGACTTAGAGCAACAAACTTTAAAGAATTTCGGTTTTTAATTTTATACTTAAATATTTCATTAAAATAAAAAATCAAATTATGAAAAAAATTTGGCAAAGATCAATCAATTTTATTTTTTCATTTTTCTTGAAAACAAAAAGTTTTTCATATGGAAATGACAGAAACATCTACAAGCGAATCGCGTTGGTTTAAAATTATTGTCTTAATTATTTCTGGTTTTTTCGTTGGCTTTTCCGTCGCTAATATTGTTTATTATGCTAAGATACGTAATTGTACTAGTAATTCTAATTCTAATTGTTCCGTTTCCAGAGGTGAAGCAACTTCTATGATTATTGTTAATTCCATCCTCTTAATTATTTCCTTTATCTTATTTATTTGGTCTATTATTACTCTTATTGTTCATCCTCAAGCTCGTCAACAATATCAACAGCGTGTCGTCCAATATTTACAAAATCCTCCTACCGGTCTCGTTTCTCCTAGTACCACCATTTCTACTACTACCACTACTACTCCTTCCACCGCTACTTTACCTGTTCAACCTAAATAATTCATTAAAACTTACTTCTTATCAACCTGATTGTTATTAACCATTTTATTATCAGGTCCTTCTTACTGACTTATTATAATTATTTGCTATGTGTGTTTATCTATTTGGATCCAAATAGTATAATTATTAAATATCATATTTAATAATTATTATCAGGTTTATCAATTATTATCAAGTTATTAGGTTTATTAATTATTATCACGTTTATTGATTATTATTAGGTTAATAAATATTTATTATCAAGTTTATTAATAATTATTAGGTTAATAAATGAATATTATCAAGTTAATTAATTATTATCAGCTTAATATACATTTATTATTAGAATATTAATTATTATCAGGTTAATAATTATTAGGTTAATAAATGAATATTATCAAGTTAATTAATTATTATCAGCTTAATATACATTTATTATTAGAATATTAATTATTATCAGGTTAATAATTATTATCAAGTTTATTAATTATTATTAGGTTAATAAACATTTATTGTCAGGTTAATATTTATTATCAGGTTAATTAATTATTATTAGGTTAATAAACATTTATTATCAGGTTAATAAATATTTATCAGATAATAAACATTTATTATCAGGTTAATAATTAATATCAGCTTAATAAACATTAATTATCAAGTTAATAATTAATATCAAGTTTAATTATTAATATCAGGTTAATATTTATTATCAAGTTAATAATTAATATCAAGTTTAATTATTAATATCAGGTTAATATTTATTATCAGCTTAATAAATATTTATTAGGTTAATAAATATTTATCAGGTTAATAAACATTAATTATCATGTTAATAATTATTATCAAGTTAATTAATTATTATTAGGTTAATAAACATTTATTATCAGGTTAATAATTAATATTAACTTTATTAATTATTCTAGGTTAATAAACATTTATTATTAGGATATTAATTATTATCAAGTTAATTAATTATTATTAGGTTAATAAACATTCATTATCAGGTTAATATTTATTATCAGGTTAATAATTAATATCAAGTTTAATAAACATTAATTATCAGGTTAATAATTAATATCAGCTTAATAAATTAATTATCAGGTTAATATTTATTATCAGGTTAATAAACATTAATTATCAAGTTAATAATTAATATCAAGTTTAATTATTAATATCAGGTTAATAAACATTAATTATCAGGTTAATAATTAATATCAAGTTTAATAATAATTATCAAGTTTATTATTAGGTTAATAGGCGATTATTATCAAGTTTATTAATTATTATCAGGTTAATAAATAATAATTATCATCCTCATACCATTTAGGATTTAAGGAAACCCTAAAGAGAGATAAAACTATTGAGTTACATAATTATTAGATTCTTAATTATTTATTAGGTTATTAACCTGATAAACAATTATTAGATTATTAATTATTTATTAGGGTATTAACCTGATAAACAATTATTAACTTGATATTAATTGTTTATTAATCTGATAATACATATTTATTGACCTATAAATAATTATTAATCTGATAATACATATTTATTGACCTATAAATAAATTATTAACCTGATAATAATTATTTATTAATCTGATAAATATTTATTAATTTGATATTAATAAATTAACTCAATAATAATTATTAACCTGATAAATATTTATTAATTTGATATTAATAAATTAACTCAATAATAATTATTAACCTGATAAATATTTATTAACCTGATAAATATTTATTAACCTGATAAATATTTATTAACCTGATAAATATTTATTAACTTGATATTAATTAATTAACTCAATAATAATTATTAACCTGATAAATATTTATTAACCTGATAGTAAATGTTTATTAACCTAATATTAATTAATTAACTCAATAATGATCATTAACTCAATAATGATCATTAACTCAATAATAATTATTAACCTGACATTAAATGTTTATTAACCTGATAAATATTTATTAACTTGATATTAATAAATTAACTCAATAATAATTATTAACCTGATAAATATTTATTAACTTGATATTAATTAATTAACTCAATAATAATTATTAACCTGATAAATATTTATTAACTCAATAATAAATGTTTATTAACCTAATAATAATAATTAATAAACCTGATGATAATAATTAATAAACCTGATGATAATTATTAATCTAATAATAATTAATAAACCTGATGATAATTAATAACCTGATAATAATTGTTTATTAACTTGATATTAATTATTAACCTGATAATAAATATTTATTATCCTAATAATAATTAATTAACATATAATAAATATTTATTAACCTGATAATAATTGTTTATTAACTTGATGTTAATTATTAGCCTAATAATTGTTTATTAACTTGATATTAATTAATAAACTTGATAATAATTGTTTATTAACTTGATGTTAATTATTAACTTGATATTAATTAATAAACTTGATAATAATTGTTTATTAACTTGATGTTAATTATTAACTTGATATTAATTAATAAACTTGATAATAATTGTTTATTAACTTGATGTTAATTATTAGCCTAATAATTATTTATTAACTTGATGTTAATTATTAGCCTAATAATTATTTATTAACTTGATGTTAATTATTAGCCTAATAATTATTTATTAACTTGATGTTAATTATTAGCCTAATAATTGTTTATTAACTTGATATTAATTAATAAACTTGATAATAATTATTAACCTGATAATAATTGTTTATTAACTTGATATTAATTATTAACCTGATATTAATTGTTTATAAACTTGATATTAATTATTAACCCGATAATTAATATTAACCTGATAAACAATTAATACTTGATATTAATTATTGATTAATCTGATAATAATAATTAATAAACTTGATATTAATTATTAACCTGATATTAAATGTTTATTAACCTAGAATAATTAATAAACTTGATATTAATTATTAACCTGATATTAAATGTTTATTAACCTAGAATAATTAATAAAGTTAATATTAATTATTAACCTGTTAATAAATGTTTATTAACATGATATTAAATGTTTATTAACCTAGAATAATTATTAACCTGTTAATAAATGTTTATTAACCTATATTAAATGTTTATTAACCTAGAATAATAATTAACCTGATAATATTAATTAACCTATAATAATTAATAAACTTGATATTACCTGATAAACAATTAATAATCTGATATTAATTGTTTATTACCTTGA
>Ga0272448_1007642_pt1 | contig 11412 bp, 4 predicted proteins | sample YNPCB0191_FD_202220 | JGI IMG/M metagenome (GOLD analysis project Ga0272448, IMG submission 202220) | Hot spring sediment microbial communities from Yellowstone National Park, WY, United States - YNP-CB-019-1 | ecosystem: Environmental > Aquatic > Thermal springs > Hot (42-90C) > Sediment... | reverse complement strand
CCTGCGAGTCCATATCCTGTGGCTGTGCAGAAGAAGCAGGAAAAATTCCCCTTTATAGATGGCCTGATATAAAGCGTCTTTTCCACAGCGTCATAGCGGATGCCTGTCAGCCCCTGAAGTAGTCCATAAGAAGAAAGTGCCCGTCCATACCAGTGTCCGCACTCATACTCATCAAAAGGGTTTCTTTTTGAGCCATCATACCTTGCCCTCGCAGTGCGGACAATCTCAAGTGCTTCTTTTACCTTATTAAACATCAGCAGGTGTGAAGCCACCTGATATTCAAATCCTGTCCATACCTCATCGCTATAAGGAAAAGGATATGTTAATCTTTCCCCTTTGGGCCAGGTGCAGAGAAGAAGTCCTCCTTCATCACCTAAAGCATAGCCCGGCCTCTGCGGATTAACATGGTTTATAAGTGACTTCCTGAAGTTATATCTGAAGACAGAAAGTAGATGTTTCTCCACTTTTTTGCTGTCAAGGATTTTCCCAACTCCGCAGACCTCCGCCAGCCACGCACCTAAAACACCATCTGCAAGACATCCCTTTCCATACTGTTCACCCGGCCCCTCTTTTTTAATAATCTCCATTACCTCATCTATCCAGGCGAGATAAAGACCAGAGTATCTGGTTTTTTCATAAAGTTTACGTATTGCCTCTTTATCCTCTGTAAATAGCTTTTTTGTAGGATCTTCTGCCTTCAGTCCTTTCCACATAATCTTCTGGTAAAAATACTCCCCGTTGAATAATTTAGTTTCCAGATACCTTTTACCCTTTTCATAAAGTTCCCGGTAAAGAGGGACATCATCACCGACTGCTTCTGCCATAAGAGATGCGGCTTTCAGTGCCCCAAGATAAATACTGCCACACATACCATCAGGTCCCCAGAACTCAATATCATAGGTATTATGGTGTGGCTCCTGGAGAATCCCTTTGTGTTCAGGGTCCCAGGTTTCTATACAATAGTTTAAACTCTTCTTAACCTTTTCCCATAGTCCCTTAAGCCACTCATTATCACCGCTTATTCGCCAGTCCCTGTAGACCCGCATAATACCACCTAACTGACCATCCGCTGCTGCGTGAAATCTGTGGACAGATGGACGGATGGGTAGCCATGCCCGAAACTCCTGGTGTCCTCTTTCATCCTGCATCTCATTAAATTCCGTCTGCCTTAAAGTCCTTTCAAGACCTGGAAAAAGGTGTGCGATTGCCTGTGCATAGTTCCATACATGGGTACAGGAACCATGGCAGCAGCCCTGTGTATCACAACAACCTTCCCAGCACCAGAGTCGGCCATCTGTCTGCCGTAAAACTGTAGGGGACTTAAGTATAGAAAGGTTTGCAGAGATAGCATCAATAACCTCTTCTGGTATAGAAGAACTGTAAAAGCACTCCGTGAATTTTGTGGTCTCTGCTTTTAATCTATCGTAATACTTTTCCCAGTAAAGGGATACATCCTTAATGTCTTTAAACCTGCCTGCATACCAGGGTCTATAGAATTCTTTTGTATTGTCATCCCCTATCCTCAGGTTGCTATCCGGGACATACCAGGAAAAGAGAAGTTTTATTTTTTGACTTCCACCTGCAGGGATTTTAAGAGGCGCATATATACTACCTCGTGGACTTGGCTCATCTTCCTGACTGAAAGGTGGATTGGAAATAACTCTGGCTTTTTCTATCTCTTGCCAGAGTGCAGCGGTAATGGCAAACCATTCAACCCTTACCCAGTTGCAATTCACACCAACTTTTTCTCCTGGTACCATAGCACAGAAATTCCCTTCATTATAGGGTTTTTCATCTGTTGCATCCTGATGGAGGATAAACCCGTTTTTTATCTTCTCTACCCTGTGCCCGGTTTCTTCAGTAGCAAGGAAGTTTTTTGAATGAAATGAGTAAACCCCTTCAATAGTTTTTTTCCCGGAGTTTATAAAGTTATATTCAAGTGCAGCCACAGGGAGGGATGAGCTATCCTCATCTCCCGGGATGAAAGGGCTCCATCCTGTAACCTCAACCCTTAGCGGTAGTCCAGGATATACAAGTTTTACTGTAGCAAAAGGGAATTTTGCAGTGAATGATTCTGTATAGCACCTTGGCAGTCCATAGGTATATCCGCCCAGGCCATTACCGGCGCCCGGCAGCCCATATATCTTCCATTCCTGGACCTGTCCCTCAAGAACCCTTGCTGTTTCAGGATGGTTCTTAACACAGAAAGCGGAAAACATAAGTGGCTGATGCAAAAATTCCGGCTTATGTCTTATTGAAACATTGGTCAGTCCACCATTGCCTTCCAAACACAACATTCCTGCACCTATACCCCCCATAGGGAAGGCGATATAGTTGAGGTTTTTGCCGGTATATACTGTACCTACACCTCTTTTTCTTATAACAGACATATCCTCCTCCTATTCATAAAGCAGGTATTTTTTCTTTTTTCAATGAATTCTTTCAGTTCTCCCTGATATGACTTAACTATTTCCTCTGCCGTAAATATTTAGTAAACTGCGTTTGCATTTAACTTACCCCATCTAATCTCACTTGTCAATTTTTGTCCTCTTTCAGGTTAGGTTTTACCTTTATCTTCATCTTTTGACACCTCCTCTCAGGTTGGGAGGATGACCAAAAGATTTATTTTCTTTGTTCCATCGGCTTACTTTTTCCTTCGTTCATATCTACTCCTGTCTTAAAACAATGAGTGTATTGAAGATAATCCTCGTTGTTCTTCTATTCCAAACGAAAAATCCTAGTTTCCCCAAAACGCATCTTGCAGGTTATTTCTTTTGTTGACGGAGAGATAAGCCGGCCGTTGAAAGCGTCTAAAACCCGTTTTTCTCTGGGAAGAGAAATATGTCTGATTCCATCAGACGAGGCATTGATTGCAAGGTAGGAACGGTTTACCAGAACGATATCTTCGGTATCAAGGTAAACATGTACCCCTGCATAACGAAAGAGGTTGATATAAAAACGGGGAGGGATAATGGGACTAGCGATGTACAAGGAACGCCAATCTTGGAACTCTTTTAAGGCGAGACCGGGGCGGTCCAGAGCCTGGAGGTATCCTAAAGTTTCTGCTTGAGGGTCATCAACATAGAATAGCGGGGTAATTACACCTGCTCTGTCCTCAATCGCGGTGGCGCCGATAAAGCGCGGCATTCCTTCCAATAGGGGATGTTTTTTTTGCCGGAGTGTTGTTAACAGGTGGTATGCTACACTGGATTGACCGAATCGTATCCCTGTCAGTGTTTCCATTCCTTCCAGAGAGGAGCCGTCTGGCCCCAGAAAGCCGGGGGCATAGTACCAAACTGCGGTCCGCCGGTTCTTACAGACAACATTATGGATAGCTTTTCTTTTTCGAGAATTAATGAAGAATGCATTCAGAAATATATAGACACGGTAGGGAGGCACAATTTCGATATCCTCTAAATAATGGAGGTCGTAGGGAACACCCATCCGGCTGAAAGTATCCTGGTTTTGCCTTTGTAGTAACCGGTGGATGAATTCGGAAGCGGCTGACTCCTGGTAACGTAAGCTTTCTCTATCGAGAAAAATTCCCACTTCGGCGACACTCCTGCGGTCATATTTCACCGAGTCCTTCATTATCTTCTGGATAGTCTTCAACGTTTTGAGTATCTGCGGGTCGTCATACCAGCCTCGACCAAAATCGTACCACCAAAATTCTTCTCCACGCTGTAAACTGAAAGCAAAATCGCGTTTCAATACCTGGATACTCTGCCAGACGTTCAGTGGAGGAGGGGATACATCGGATTCTACTTCGGACCGATGCGTCCTGCTGTCAACCTCAGCCATCCAGAGTTTTCCATGTAACTGGACAGACTGGGGCAGACCTTGTGAGGTAAAGGAGCCTGTACCAGCAGTACGGTTATAATAGACCGCCGGAGTACTCCAGAAATCGACATAAGGTGAACGAAGAATGGCGGGGTCCTGCGAATACATCGGATAGATGAAGGCAGCCGAACCGGTCTGCATGGCAGCACCGCCGAAGGCGCCGGTGGTGCAATTACCGTCTGTTTCCTCTTTGACTATCCGGCAGAAATGTTCCAGCGATTGGCCCCGGATGAAGGTAACAAAATCGTAATAATCGAGAACCTTATGTGACTTGCGGGGGTTCCGGAAACAGCCGATGTGAGTCATTAACCTTTCCGTCTGGTCGGGTGGCAACGCGTTGGTAAAGTCAACCTTAGAATCGAGCCAGGATTTCCGAAGGCCGTCTACGCTCTTATATTTCCTGCGCAGCCATTGGCGGAAAGAAGTAACCATTGGAGTACTGAAATCAGAACATAGTAATTCCCCTTCAAAATAGGTGCCGTAATGTCCCCATTCACCGCAGTCCCCATAGGCAATCTGGTAACCCACAAAATGACCGGGATATTTTTTCTGGGTATGGCGAACAAACAGACGAAGAGTTTCGCCCATCTCCTTTTTCCACAAAGACGAAGCCAGGGACGGGTTCTGGGTGGAGTGAAAGTATTTCATGGAGTCATAAAAGAACGACTCCGGTGCTAAAAGGTTATCCGGCGCCGGTTCTTCCGGGTAAGGTTTGCGTTCTTTTTCCAGAAAACCAATCAGTTCCTCCGGGTGTAACTTATCCCACCAGCGGGGAGTGGAAATAAAGGTACGGGGAATGAGGTATGCCTGCGGGTCGGTTTTCAAAATCAGGTCAATTACCCGGTCGAGAAATGACCAGTCATAATGGCCCGGGCCTTTCCAGCAATGAAGAAGGGGTGCCAAAAAGGTGTACCAGTGTACACCGATACTGGCAAAGTTCCTGACCTGTTTTTCAAAACCGGGAATCGGGTCAAATGTATAAAAAGTTTCTGTAATGGGGGTACCGTTCAGAAAGAGTGTGGGAATACCCTTGTATTTTTGTACTTTGAGTGTATTCATTTTTTAAGGTCTTATCAGTAATCGTTGAGGGTGGTCCGATACATAAGGATAAAGATTATCCTTTAACTTTACCCATGTGTCCTGATAATAATGCGGAGGTGTCAAATTCTCCGGACGTCCAACCAGAAAAGACCATACCTTACCGTCATAACCTTGCGGCACCGATATGGTTAAGGTAGTTGGTTTTAATAGTGTTTCATCCACAACCGTTTCCTTCAAGGGGGAGAGAATTTTGATGCGGCTTATCTCCGGTTCACATACCCCAACCTCTATGGTGAAATTTTTAACTCCAACCGGTACATAAAAATACTGCTCTCGAGCATGCCCAAATATATAAAGATTTGTAGCATCAACAACATAATAGGGAGATAATATTTCTACCGAATACCATGCTGCACCCCCTATTCCCCCATTTACAATGACCGTATAGGTTCCTTTTTCTCCAACGGATTTGGAAATTGTTTCTGAACTTCCCGGAGCAACAACCCCGTCGGTAACCGGAATGCCCTTGGGGTTCAAGATAAGCCAGGAAAGAGCATTGGGTCTTGCGGAACCTGCCAGATGTTTGAGGATGAATTCCACCTTTCCTCCTTGTTCCGGAATATAGACGAGAAACTTTTCAATCTCTCGATAGATGGTGGGTGGTGTGCTGTACTCGGGTAATTCGTTTATCTCTGCCAGCGGAATAAGTTGTTCGGCTGGTTTCCATAGACTCATGTCTATCGGTGGAGCAACCGGTTTTGGCGGAGAAAGAACCAAATTTGTCTGGTATTTTTCACCTTTCCGAAGGTGGGTAATAATTTCTTCGTTAGCCATCTTTAATGCCGCCCAGTATTCCTCCTGAGTCGTGCCTAAAGGAAGATGATAACTTTTGTCTCCGAGTCGGTTAGCAAAATCGGGAGAGGTAAGCATACGGAGGGTCCACATATTGTAACCATCGGTATTGATTGCCGCATAATAAGCGTGTATACCGAGATCTTTGGGATAATAATTATTGATCCGGAACCAGGGGATATAGATACTATACGGCGCAATCGATTTAACCCAGGCTTTTTCCTTCTCTACCTCTTTCGTAAAACCCAGACCGCCGTACATAGACCAGGAATTAACAATCACCGGTGCCTCTTTTGTGCCCAGGTTTTTAATAAAGGGCCGCGTAAAAAGGTCGTCCCGAAGAGGCATCAATCCTAATTTCAGGTGTGGGTTAATGGCATGTACCTTTTTCTCAAACTTCCGAATAATCTCGCCCAACAGTTCTTCTGAAAAAGAGGCATATTTTTCCACCAAATTATGCTCTTTCAGCCACCTGTATCGTTCAGATGCGGGTAATTTTCCCACCTGTGGACCAAGTTGAGCAGATTTAATGAACTTCTGCCAGCAACTATCACAATAACAGGGATGGGGATTGTGGATAGTTTCCAGGTCCATCGTCACCGCATCAATCGGACTGTCAACCGAAATTTTTGCGATGTGGAATACCCGGGAATAAAGCCTGTCTACCCAGACACTTTCGTTAAAGAGACAGAACTGTGTTGGAACCTCCTGACCGTTTTCTCCAACATAAGGTGGAAATTTTTCTCCTGGTGCTCTCCGGTGGTCCCCTTCAGTTCCATCAGGATAGGTATATCCTGGATACAGGCATATGGAAAACAGGAGCCCCTTCTCAGACAAATTGGCCGCTACCTTCCGAATATATTTTTCGGCAGCATCATCAATCGTATAACTGCCATGAAACTTAATATCAATTGCGTTAAACCCAGCCTGACGTAGCAACTCTGCTTCTCTCAGATATCCGGTATGGTCAGTGTTCCCATGATAGAGAAGATAACCGGTATAGGCAGTCAGCCTTCGGAATTCTTTGGTGTCAGCCAAAGCGTTTGTCCCTACAAAATTTGTCCTTACAAAGGTTATCTCGCCAAACCGGCTGGGTTCATTAAATTGACCAAAGGTTGGCGACCAAGCACCCAGCCTGTCTTCACCGGAAGTACCAGGTATTGCTCGTTCGCGATTTATATTGATACCCCAAACTTTGCCTTCAAGATGGGTATCGGTTAACCGTTCTAAGGGGAAAGCCATCTCCAGGTCCCACCCGTCAGGTCGTCTGGCACTGACTACGCGAACTCCGCTCTGCCAGGAACGGTCTTCCTGCATACCATGGAGCTGATGTTCAGCCACCGTTCCGAGAGCATTGATGCCGATATGAAAGCAAGAAGACATGTTGTGGGTGGTGTCAAGAAAGATTTCAATGACATCATCGCTGAAGAGATTGAAATCGCCGTATTCCTTGATAACCGCCTTCAGTTTATCCATCTCCGGTTCATCGCACTGCACCGCGATATATAAATATTTATCATCGTAAGTAATCCAGCCGACAGTACGGGGAATATATATCTTTCCGGTTGAGTTATTTTTCAATTTTAGCGGTTTGGCTTTTTTCCAGCAGGGGTCATTCAGTTTGCCATCCAGATGGGGGGGGGCGGTGGTGTAGAAGACCTTCATCTTTGGTCGTTCTTTTCCCGCCTGACTGAGCAGGGGAAAAGGAGGACGGTAAGAAGGACCTTTTTTCAGATACTCTTGGATGGCGGTATTCGCCAGCCGAAAAGCATCCCAATATTCTTGTCGGGTACTTCCTTTATATAATACTCCTTCGGTTGACTGCTTATCTGAAAGAAGCGAAGGATGGATCTCGTATATCCAGTATCCAGCAGTGGCCAGAGCCATCTGGTACAAATGGCTGGGAATATTCTTCGGATTATGCTGCAAAAGCCAGATACCAGGGCAGTAAAGTGCCGGATACCCCTTTTTTTCTATCTGCTGCTTGCGCTCAACAGTGGCGGGAGAAAAACCCGGGGTATATTCGTTCTCCGAAAAGATGATAACCGGTTGTTCCGGCGTCCCGAATCCGCGGGTTATTCCGGGAAGCCATTCAAGAGTGGGGAAATAGGCAAATGCAAAGTCAGGGTTAATCTGGTGTACCGCTTTCTCAACCTTGGTGGTGATGTTATATACCTCTCGTTCCATAAAACGAGCGTAGAGGGGCATTAAATCATTGAACTTCAACCAGTCCCGGCGTTCTTTCGCCGGAACGGTCTTCCAGTCAATATCCGGTGCGAATTCTTTCATGAAGTCACCAAAACAGACATCGCACATGCAAGGTCCCGGATACTGGGAGAAATCGGAAATGTACATCTCAAAATCAATATTCTCTCCGATCAAAACATTTGGATATTCCTTAGAAACTTTAGCAATAATTAAACTCAATTTCAGTATCTCCTCCTGCCAGTAATCCCAGTTGCGCGGACAGAGAGCTTGTTTTGCTTCTTTTCCGGCGCCGTCATAAAAACGGCGGTAGGTTTTAAGGGGTTGGTCAAGGAGTATGTCGCCGTATCCAATGTCCACCATTAGATACAGGTTGTACCGCTTGCATCCTTCTGCCCAGAGTCGCAGCATTGGCTCAAATCGGGGAAATTCCCCGGCAATTTCTTCAGCAGGCCCGCCTTTCCATCCACCAAAAAGTAGATTAACTCCGTTAAATCCGGCTTCAGCCATCTGTCGTAACATATCAAACCGGTACTTGCTGGCGTCTATGACCGCCGGAAGCGGTTCCGGAAGCGTCGGTTCGTCCGGACTTCGATACATATCCGCACTACTATAACCAAAGCGGATTTTTTCCTTCAATAATTTGACAAAGATTGGTCGCAAATTACCCAACGGCTCCGGGTTGATAACAATCTGTTCGGGATTTGTACTCATGGCTGCCCCCGTATTGGTGAACCCAATAAATAAAAAGAGACCGCTAATCATTACTGCTAAGCCAAAAATTCTGCCGGCTATTTTTCTCTTACTCATTTCCCTTCCCTCACGTTTTTGTTCTATTTTGCCACCTTGCTTCCCCATATCTCAACTTCTCCTATCTCCATCCTCAGCCCTGAATGCCCGTCTTGATATAGGTCTAATCGGATAAAACGGGCCGTCTTATCCAAGGGCGGAGAAACGATAGGATACTCAATTTCTTGAGAAACCAACAAAGAATTAGCCGGGGATGGAGCTTCTCCGGGCCAGAAAGGATTTACCACCTTGCTCTGAGCTACTGACCAGGTGCCGGGTTCTCCGGTGAGACTGGTGGCGATGCTGTAGGCATTGATAAAACTGCCTTTCTTTTTGTCATAGTGCCCGGCCGACCAGACTATTACCCGCTCAATCTTGAAGGTATCTTTTAGGTCAAAGATTATGGTCGCTTCTTTGTCTATATATGGTTTGTCCTCGTAGGTTACAACCACTGCGGTTCCGTAATTACCGTCTATCAGCTTATTATTTTCCGGGTCGCTCTCAGCAGCACTGTTATCGTCTTTCCCCTCGTGCTTTGAAGTGAGTTTATAACTAACGGGTAATCCGGTACCCTTTTCCTTGCCTTTATTATTGGTTAAAAGAAGACTTTCTTGGCTGATTTCCGGCAGTTTCACTAAGGAATCCGGGTCCGGTCTTTCGTTAATCTTCACCAAACCACGCTTACCCTTTAACGTATTCTCTTCTAAGGGAACACCGTAAATCTTAATTTCAGCAATTGCCATAAACGGTGAGCGGGAAGAATAAAAGAGCATCTTTACATACCGGCCAGTTTCATTAATCTCTTTAATTTCAAATGAATATGTCTCCGGTCTCTTGTCTTTATCAAGAAATACCGAGTCATTTTCTACCTTCTTGATCTCCTTCCAGCCGCGGCCAGGATTATCACTTAAATATAGAGTGAGATTGTCCACTAAACCGCCGGCGTTATTGGCAATGGTGATAGCGGTTATATTCTCTATTTTACTTTTTCTCCCTAAATCAAATGTTACCTCAACCTTTTTTTCTTCTTCACTCCAAAACCATGTGTGGATAGAATGTCCCCAATCCAACCGGTCATCAATCAGATTATCTCCGGCATCAGTCTCCTGAACAAAATAGTTCTGAATAAACCCCGCTTCGGTTACCCAGATATTGGTTTCAGGCGCTATCCGACCAGCACAACACTCGCCATATGACCTGATAGTATAGATTGCGTCTTTACTGAGCAAAATACTCAGTCCGGATTTTTCTTCAGCCAAGACCGAACCCCGGAAAAAACAGACAAAGAATATTCCAATACAACAAAATATTAATATCCTCATTTTTTAAACATTTTCCCTCCAAAATATTTACCAGGTTGGGTAGTAATTAGCATAGAGAAAATTGTAATTAGCAACAGGGTCAAGGGTTTCTACATGACCATCTAAAAAGAGTACATTCGTTTTCGTTCCTCCTGTATGCCGGCCTATTGCCGCCGTATTGAACTGTCCCTCGCCATACCAGGGACGACCGCTCATGGCAGAGACACAATTGACATCCATAATTATGTGTTTTTTGGTTGGGTTATTAACCTTGCCGAGTTTTCTCCAGATATTTCCGCTTCCTCCTATATCGCTCTTATAGTATACGTTATACCCGTAATTGGTAAGGATCGAAAATGGTGTCCCGTGGCCATAACCAGCGTCTACTATCTGCTTAATTCCTGAAGGACAGACATAGACCTTGAGGTTCTTTAGATAAGGGTAAAGGTAGCTTACCCACCATGTCCAACAATCGGTGCTTTCTCGGCAGGGAGGTATCCATTCGTTATAATCCTGGATGTAGAGCATTTGGGCTAAACCCAGTTGTTTCAAGTTACTTATACAGCTTGCCTGCCTGGCTCTCTCCCGTGCCTGACTTAGCGCCGGTAGCAACATTGCTGCCAGAATCGCAATGATTGCCACCACCACCAGAAGCTCTATCAACGTGAAGCCAGTCCGTCTTATCTCTCTTTTTTTCATTGTCCACCTCCATAAAGGTTTTCTATACAAACAACACTGCTCTTCACCCTTTCCTCTCTCTACTCTTCTTCCTTCCATTTTCCATCACCCCCTTTCTTTTCATTTTCCTATCTATTTTCATTATGCCTCATTTTTTATTTTTGTCAAGTCAAGTTCGCCACGCTAAAATTCCGACATAAGAAACTTTTTAAATCTTCCTCTTTCTACTAATTTTCAATCTTTTATAGTTTTCTACTTTTCAAACTTTGTTATATTATATCACCACCTTATTATACCCCCCCCAGAAATTTGTCAATAGGCATGAAAACCATTGATACACAATAGATTTCAGGATGTTTAAATTCCTCTTGACAAATTTTAAAATTATATTTTTCATATTCAAAAAATTAAAACTGGTGGTCCTCTCAGCCCTTTCCCTTTATATCCCAACCATCCTTGTGTAATACCTCCAATTCACTTTCTCTTTTTCTCTCTTATCCATTCCGGTATAGGTAATAAGTTGTTTCTCTGGCTTTCTTTCAACAAAACTGTTATCTCCCTGTTGATTTCATTTAGCCTGGCTACCTTTTCCTGAAAAGAGTGGTAATTGTTAATATATTGCCTTATCTTATTTATCCTCTCAGGACTAATATACCTGTAATATGCTCTACTGCCTTTTTTGAAACTGACATATGTAAATGGACCA
>Ga0272448_1007640_pt1 | contig 11414 bp, 9 predicted proteins | sample YNPCB0191_FD_202220 | JGI IMG/M metagenome (GOLD analysis project Ga0272448, IMG submission 202220) | Hot spring sediment microbial communities from Yellowstone National Park, WY, United States - YNP-CB-019-1 | ecosystem: Environmental > Aquatic > Thermal springs > Hot (42-90C) > Sediment... | reverse complement strand
TAACTCGGATTATGGATAGGCTTAAAAACGATCTTCTGACTTTTGTCTATACTCAGATAGCCATTTGTATCTATCCGTTATTGCTCTTGCTTGCTTTTTATATATTTAAAAGCGGATTTGCCTATTCCTTCGGAGCAAACGTAGTTTTTCCTATATTGCCAGTAGTTGCAGGATTTATGGGGGGATTTCAATTTCCGCTCGCAACGGGGATATATCTCAAATATAATTCCAAAGTCGGTCGCGTCGCTGGGCTGACTTATGGAGTTGATCTTATTGGTTCGTGCATCGGTGCTTTTTTAGTCAGTGCTTTTCTTGTGCCTATTATCGGCATCCAAAATACGTGTTTAATGATAATAATTTTAAGTGTTATAGTGCTTGTGCTTCTTCTGCAAAGCATGATTATCAGTAAAGATCAGAGTTAATAGTTATGAAATGTAGAAAATGCCATAAACAAGTAAAAGAGGACGATATATTTTGCCCTGCGTGTGGAACTAAGTTACAGTTTATATGTGACAATTGTGGAAGTTCGGTTGATGAAAATGACTCTTTTTGTAGAAAATGCGGAGTAGCATTAGAACAAGCGAATGCTTCTACGATCTCATTTGACGTCGCAAAAAACTTGTCACATCACATAAACAATGCACTTTCTATTATATTAACAAGCTCACAACTTGCCCTACATATCAGTAAAAGCCTTTATGGGAATTTACGAACGGAATTACAAAATCTTCTCAATGATATTGCTGAATTTGCCGAAAATAGTGGTGTTCTTGTTCATCAATTTCAAGAATATATAAACGCCATTGAAAATAATGATTTAACAAGCGAAATAGAAGAATTTGCCAAAAAAATCATAAACTATCCCCAAATTGAAGCGGTTGAGAAAAAGATAAAAGATGATAATGTGGAGATTATAGAGATAAAATCTGAGAAATCAAGGCAAATATCGGTCCTCATTGTTGATGATGAAAGCAGAATTCGTCAAACTATGTCTTATGCGTTCTCATTAAGCGGACACAATGTTATTACTGCATCAAATGGTCAAGAGGCGATAGATCATATTGAGAAGAGGTTCTATAATATTGCATTTGTTGATCTCGTTTTGCCCGATATTGATGGTTGGCAAGTTATAGATATAATCAAGCAGAAATCACCAAACACAATGACAGTTCTTATGACTGGCTGGAATGTCAAATTAGATGATAATGAAGTATGGGCAAAGAATGTTGATGCTATGCTTTCAAAACCTTTCCAACTTTCCGATGTCTATGAGCTTATCAAAAATTTATAAAAAGGAGATGGTGATGTTGAAATTACAGTTGATTTTATTCGCTTTTACATTAATTCTGCTATGTTTTGCCATTATACCACAAAGGGTTTATTCACAATCTTATGGTATAGCTGAGAAATATCCCGGTGATATAGGAATTGAGAATGATCCTAATGTATTATTTGCTGAAAATTTTGAGGCAGGAAACATAGAAGAGATAGGAAAGCATTGGGACAATGTCAGTAACAAAGATGGAAAAGTTATGCGGATAAGCAGTGACGTTCCACCAAGCAGTTCAGGGAAATATTCGTTGCAAATGACATCTACTTTGGGAGAAAATACTGGCGGTCATCTATACGTCCGCTTAAAACGACCTGTTGATACTGTATATGCCCGATTTTATGTTAAATTCGCTGAGGATAATAGCTACATTCATCATTTTGTCCATATCGGCGGATATAACCCACCTACACCTTGGCCCCAAGGAGGGGCAGGGGAACGTCCCAGAGGCGATGATCGCGTTACTATCGGCATTGAACCACACGGAGATAATGGACGTTATCCACCACCTGGGATATGGAGCTTTTATAATTATTGGCACGAGATGAAAGTATCTGCTGACAACAGATATTGGGGAAATGCTTTACGTCCTATTAAGCCCGCAATTGTTCCAAAAGGAAAATGGCAATGCGTTGAGGTTATGATAAAATTGAACTCAGCGCCTGATATACCTGATGGGGAACTGGCGTTGTGGTTAGATGGAGAACTTATCGCACATTTTATCAAAGGTGTTAGACGAAGTAATTGGACAGGAATGGGATTCTCACTCCTTGAAGATGGCGGAGAACCTTTTGAAGGTTTTCGTTGGAGGACAAGCAACGATCTGAAGATCAATTTCTTCTGGCTATTGCATTATGTCACCGAAAACGCTTTACGCCAAAATAGAGTGGACACGTCAAAAATCAATAATACTGTTTGGTTTGACGACATAGTGGTAAGCACAAGCTATATTGGACCTATAAAAAAGAAAGATTAAAGACAAACATTGTTTCCTGTATGCCTTGTTAACCTTTTACAATGTCAAAGTTTTATAGGGGGACAAAAAATGGCTATGATAAACTGCCCTGAATGTGGAGAAAAAATAAGCGATAAGGCGTTATCCTGTCCAAAATGTGGCAACCCAATGAAACCTATCCCAATAAATGTTTTTTGGCGAGGGTATGAGTGGAAAACTAAAACGCAAATATTAGGTCTGCCATTGATACATATCGCTATTGGCAGGGATAAACAAACAGGGAAACTACTTACAGCTAAGGGGATAATAGCGATAGGTCAATTTGGTATAGGATTGATCACAATTGCACAGTTTGGCGTTGGTCTGCTCTTTGGATTGGGGCAATTCGTGGCAGGGTTTATTTCTATCAGTCAATTTGCATTAGCATATTATTTCGGTCTTGGTCAATTTGCGACAGGTATCACCGCAATTGGACAATTCGCTTACGGTGTTTATGTTAGAGCGCAACTTGGGTTTGGTGAACATGTATGGTCTAGTCAAATACAAGACCCTGAGGCGATTGAATATTTCAGCAGAATTATGAGTTCACTATTTGGTGCTAAGTAAATTCTTTATGTTTGTCTACGTGTTTGCTCTATTTTCACGATGAGATTATATTCTTCCTCAGTCATACCAAGCAATTCAAGACGTTTTCGCTGTAGTTGTTCTTTTTCGTTTTCAATAGCTTTGGCAATATCTTCATATTCTTTTATCTGTTGTTCTAAATTTTTGCCAAGACTTTGGATATATTCTAAATCTTTATCTGACCATTCTCTCTGGCTTGCTTCCTCTTTTGTTAGACCAATTATTGAGAAAGGATTTTGCTCATATTCTAATAGTCGTTCTCTTAGCATATCCAAAAAAGCTAATTGATATAATTCGTCAATTAATTGATTATATCTCCTCTCAATCGCTTTATAATCAGGTGTTTCTTTGACGCGATAATATTTTTGCAACAATTGCTCTTCACGGCTTGTAATCGTCTTACTTGTCGTATTTTGAGACGAACTTTTGGCATTAAATGATAGATCATCAAAATCGCCGAGCATATCTAAGAAATTTACCGCCTCGTTTATATTTCTCTCTGGTATAGGAGTAGATTCTTGAGACCCTATTGTATTAACTGCCACTTTTGAATGCGATTTTTGCGATAATTGCTTTTCCACAATATTATCGGATTGCTTTATTGAGAAGTTGTTAATAACTCCTAAAACTGCAAAAACCAGAGTAATTGAGATAAGAACAATTGCAATTCCGATATATAGTCTGAATTTTGTAAGGAATTTAATATCCATTTTCAGCCCCCTCATATTTATAGTTTTCAGTTTTCAATATTTAGAGATTCCTTCTAAGCTAAAAGATTATGAAAACTAAAAACTTCTACTTTCTCGCAACCCATAATTATATTTTATCACATTTTTAACAATAATGGAATAGAAAAGTGAACTGATTCACCCTCAGTTTTTTTACACATCGTAAAAATATACCCGACAATTCCAAGAGCTATATGAAACCAATAAATACTCATTGGATAAAGCAAAACGTCATTCCTGCGGAAGCAGGAATCCATTCCTTTGTTACAACTTCTCTGGATTCCCGCTTGCGCGGGAATGACAAATGTGGAGCATTTTAATTTTAATGAATATAAAGATATAGAAAATACTTATAAAGATATGCTATTTTTTGTTTATTTTTCAAGAGTTTCTTACATATCTATCATTTAAACACATATCATTTTTGTATCCTTTAAAAACTGAGGGTGAATTAGAAAAGTGAATGGGCAATGCAAAAAACTAAAGTATAACGGTTTTTTATGGAAAATTTTCTTGACTTTTCATAGATTTAGTTTATAATATTGCATATCAAAAAATTAAATAATGACAATGCGGAGTAAACTTTGGCTTATTGGAAAGGAGATCATTTTTGATAACAGTAAATAACAGTAAATATTTAATAAATGAAAGGAGGTCACATGGATGATCTAAAATTATCATTAGAGAAATACGGTGTGTGGATCCTTGCCAAACAATTAGGGAGGAATGATCCAAGGGAATTTCCTCCAAATGATGAAAATATAAAAAAATCAAGAGAGTTTATCAGGGATAAATCTATAAACCCTGATTATATTCCAGATTCATGTAAAAAATTAAAAACGATCTTTTCTTTTGTCCAACCTCACAATCTTGACATCTGCTATGAAAGCTATTTCCCACTCAGGCAACTCAGTATAAGGTTAGATTCTGACCAAGATAATGACACCGATTATCTGTTTAATGAATTTAATAAAGAATTTATGTCACTCCCTAAAAAAGATGGAAGATTTGAAACTTTTTATAATTTGTTTAAGAAATACACGTGGTATATTCCTGGAACTTTGGAAATGGAGGGCATTTCTCTTTTTGAGCAATTCAAGGCGGTAACTGCAATATCGCATTGTCTTGTGAAAGGCGGAGAAAAATCACTGTTAGTTGGAGGCGATATCCCAGGAATACAGTCCATGCTTTATACGATAACCTCAAAAGGTGCAGCCAAAAGCCTAAGAGGCAGATCGTTTTATCTGCAAATGCTCTGTGATATAATTGTCCAAACTATAATACGTGAGTTATCGCTTACATCAGCAAATATTATATATAGTGCTGGTGGTAACTTTAAAATATTAGCCTCATCAGCAGATAGCGAAAAGTTGCAGACTGCAAGAGATGAGATAAATAACAGACTTTTAGATGCACATAGAGGCGAACTGTTCTTAGCAATGGATTGGATAGAAATTAACTTAAATGAATTAGTATTAGGTGATGCTTTTTCAGAAAAAGTTAAACAGCTTGTAAAGAAAATTGGGACGCAAAAACGTGAGTGGTTCGCTCATCATGCCAAAAACGGAAGATATGATGATATATTTGGAGTTCAAGGCGAAGGAGGAAGTTCAGAACTCATTAATTATTGCGAGGTATGCCATGTAGAGGTAGATGAGAATGCACGTGAAATTGATGAAGATGGAACTATTAAATGTAAACAGTGCGATAGCTTTGAGGAACTCTCTTCCAAATTGCGTAAAAAGTTTTTTATAACTGAATCCATATCAGAAAGCATATCCAATACAGAAGTCGTTAAGTATAGAGGAAAACCCTTTGGAAAACCAAGCTGGGATGATATTCTAAAAAGTTTAGGCTATATATGCAGTTTTTCTGATGAATTGCCTGAACAAAATTCTCAAAAAAGACTTTCTATTAGTAAAATTAATGATTTTAACTTTCTTCCATCGGAAGTATCAGACGATTGTGAATATGGATGCAAGCTAATCGGGAACACAGCACCTATTATGGACGAAAAATCCGTAAAAGCCATGTTAGAGAAATATAAACAAAAACATTATAAAGAGGAAATAAGAAATACAGGTGTCATGGCAGATTTAGATGCAACAGGTATTAATAAATATGGGGTTCTTAGAATGGATGTAGATTGGCTTGGAAGTGTCTTCTCTGAAAGGCTTACAGAAAAAGATATGCTTCATACATCAGCTCTAAGTGCTTCGTTGAGTTTGTTCTTTACAGGTTGGCTTAATTGTATCTGCGAATCTATAGGTCACAAATGGAGCGAAAAAGTTGCCGATTTAACTGATAGCGAAGAAGAATTGTCCAAATCTAAACTTCCATATATTATTTACTCTGGTGGAGATGACCTATTCATAGTTGGTTGTTGGGATGTTCTGCCAATTCTAGCTGAGCAAATCCGAAATGATTTTATAAGTTATGTTTCATTAGGCTGTGTTTCTAATGAAATTGTTAAAATTAAACCATGTATGACTATATCAGCAGGAATTTCAATATTTGATAATAAATTTCCTATATATCAAGCAGCAGAACTTGCCAAAGATGCTCTTGATAATGGAGCTAAGGGGTTAGATAACAAAGACGCAATAGACTTTCTTGGAATTTCTGTAAGCTGGGAAGATTTTAAATCTATAAAAGCAATGGCTTTTGAACTATCGGAAATGTTGAAAACCGAAAAATATGGGAATAAAGTTAATCGTTCCTTTCTTACATTATTAAAGCATATAGCTGATGCCTATTCCGAAGATGCAAAGAAAAGCAATCAAGACGACCTTGTATATGGTAAATGGATGTGGCGACTTGCTTATAGCCTTTGCAGGATGAAAGAAAGGATAAAATCAACTAAACTTAAAGAAAAAATTATGAAGATCGGCGGAAGTGATCAAGATCTAGGAACGGTGAACGGCGCCGCTATTTGGAAAATGATCAAATACTTAAATCTGCCCGTAAGATGGGCTGAATATTTAACCAGAGGAGGAAAATAGAATGGGAAGTGATCGCAGAACATCTAACAACACTGGAACAGAGGTCTCGCCCGATATAATAAAAAAGATAATACAGGGCAGTGACATAAAACTGCTAGTAGGGCAAGCGGAGAAACTTGGTAGAGAATTGGCTAATGAAGGACTTACTACCAGTCAAATAAGGGTGTTTTTTAGTCAAGTAAAACAGATAGATATTACTGCAAATAAAGATGAACTAGAAGAGAAAGATCAAAGAAAATTAATTCTACTTAAGCCCAAACTTGCCTATCAAGCAAAAAGACACGGTCGTGGAGTGGCAAAATTAGAAAAAATACTTAGTCCAGCTATTGATCTTATTGGTGACAATAAAAGTTATTTCCGAAATTTTGTAGATTTCTTTGAAGCCATTCTTGCCTATCATAAAGCACAAGGTGGGAGAGATTAATAGGGAGGGTATAATGACATGGCAGATCAGATCAAATTATACGGTAAGGTTTTTATTAATGGTAATATAAAAGCGGTAACAGGTTTACACATAGGCGGTGGTGACGCAGGAATAAATATCGGAGGGCTTGATAACCCAGTTATAAGAAACCCAAGGACTAATCAACCCTACATTCCCGGAAGTTCGCTCAAAGGGAAAATGCGTTCTCTATCCGAAAAAATCGCGAATCGTCCACAAAATAACCCAATAGGTGAAAAAGTTTCAATACACGTTTGTAAAGAAAAGGATGATTATTTAAATTGTGATGTATGTCATATATTCGGCGTTCCTGGCGACAAGGATTTCTCAAGCCCAACTCGTTTGGCTGTCCGTGATGTTATGTTAGATGAGAACAGCCTATCTGGAATGAGTGCTGATCTCGGTTTAACTGAGATAAAATGGGAAGCAACAATAGATAGGATTACATCAGCAGCAGTTCCTCGCCAGATAGAACGTGTTCCCGAAGGTGCTATATTCAAGGATTTTGAATTGTGTTATGGCATATATGAAAAGTCAGACGTTGATAGACTAAAGAAAGTTTTTGAGGCAATGCAGTTAGTAGAAGATGATTATATTGGTGGTTCAGGCACTCGTGGAAGTGGAAAAATCAGGTTTGAAAATATCACATTAAGTTGCAGACCGGGCGATTCTTATGGAACAAGTGGGACGCCAGAGAAGTTTGACATTCCTGATCCAAAATCTATGAAAGAATTACTTAATTCTCAGGGAAATATAGTAAATTGGCTGAACGGATTGCTTTTTAAGGGGTGAGAATTATGGGCAAAACGATCATATATAAACTCAAGCCCAAAAGTCCTTTCCATATAGGTGGAAGTGGCATTGGCATAGAAAAGACGTGGGAAATTATCCATTCCGATACGATCTTTTCTGCCATTGTATCTGCATGGAAAGCTTTGGGCGAGAAGGTTGACTATAATGGAAATATGGAGCTGTTAAAGCCTTTCTCTGATCTGAATAACCCACCATTTAAGCTATCTTCAGCCTTTCCATATTCAAACGATGTGCTTTTTTTTCCTGCACCTATGATAAAATCAGGGGTTGATAAGAAGGAAAGAAAGGCACAATTCATATCCTCAAAAGTTCTACAATCAGGAAAAATTTCGGGTTCAGTGCCAAAACAAGATAGTAAAGTATATGTATCCGAAACTGAAAAAGAAATTGTTCCTGATACAATGTGGATGAGCGGATATAATGCCATTGTCCCAAGAGTTACTATCGATCGGATTTCCTCTGCATCTGCCATTTTCCATTGTGGACTGCTTATTTTTTCTGAAAATTGCGGGTTATACTTTTGGGTAGAATTATTTGACGAAACTTATGAAAATCATTTGAACAAAGCAATTGAATTCCTCAGTGAAGAGGGCATCGGTGGTGAACGATCAATTGGTTGTGGTCGTTTTATTTATTCTGATCCTGAACCTGCATCACTTCCGATTATTGAAAATCCAGATAATTATATGACTTTGTCACTTTATCATCCGACTTATGATGAAGTAATGGCTGGCATATTAGATAACTCTCATTATGAACTGATCACACGCAGAGGTTGGCTTTATTCGCCTGACGGGGGATCGGGAAGACGTAGAAACGTAAAAATGTTGGCGGAAGGTTCTGTCTTCTCAAAACCATCTCTTGTAGGAGATATTTTGGATGTTAGACCGAAAGGATGGTCACATCATCCTATATATGATTATGGATTAGCATTTACTCTGCCGATAAAATGGGGAGGTGAATTATAAGTGCCTGATAAAATATATAATGCAAAAATTACCACTATTTCGCCCGTGCATGTCGGTTCGGGAAAAGGTGAACTTATATATGATTATGATTTTGTCGCAGATGGAAATAAAATATGGGTCATAGATCACGAAAAAATGTTTAATGTGGTAAGTGATGAAGTTTTTAATAAAGTAGGTTCTGATGCCCCTATTAATGAATTGCTCAAGCCAAATCAATACAATCAGTGTAGCAAATATTCTCTTAACAGATTGGCAGATATAAAAAAGATAGTTGTCCAAATAAAAAATGCTTATCATCGTCCTTATATCCCAGGTAGTTCTATAAAGGGTGCTATTAGGACAGCTTTGGCATATGCTATGGTTGATCAAAATGTTGTTAATGTGGAGAAAAGGAATATAGATAATAATACTAGAACAGCAGACAGTCGTATTGAAAAGGTGCTTTTCGGTGATGACCCTAACCATGATGTTATGAGGACATTACAGATTTCTGATACTGAAAGTGTTAATGCTATTGCTTTGGATAAAGTTGCTTTATATTCTGTCAAAAGAAATGCCAATGAAGAAAGACTAATCCCTAAGGAGCCTAGAACAGAGTATATGTTTCCTGTTGAAGTGATCCCAGAAGGCACTGAGCTGAACTTCAGCATAAAGATTGATGGTTATCCATTTGAAGGAAGAAATTCCCAAAAACTCCGCTTTGGTGATAAAAAAGGTTGGATAATAAACTTTACAAAATATTGTAATGATTTTGCCCGTGCAGAAATCCGCAATGAACTATGGTTTTACGAAAGATATAAAATTCCCAAAATGAAGGCTTTTTATGAAAAGCTCAGTAAACAGCTAAACGAACTTAATCCCGAAAGACAGTTCCTCCTTCAGATTTCATGGGGAACAGGTTGGTCATCAAAGACCATAGGATTAGCCTTAGATGATGATATATTTTATTATGTAATAGATAAATTCAACCTTGATAGAGGTAGAAAAACTGTGTTTCCAAAAACCAGACGAATTGTGGAGCGAGGCAATATTCCTGAAATGCCATTAGGATGGATAAAGGTCGATCTATTCTAAATAATACAAGGAGATATGCCATGTCAAATGAACCTGAGTTTTATGATCAGCTTATTGAAAGAATGAAAGAAGAAGGTTTGAATGACGAGAGAATTTTTTCTAACATAAAAAACCTTAAGCAACCTGTAAGCGAATGGGAAAAAATGCCAAGAAACAAGGCAGAAACTCAGGAGTTTTATGATTCTAAGATATTTCCTTTAACGAAAGATGTATTTCTTGCCAATCCTAAAAATAGATTAAACGAACAATATGACTATCTAATTTCTACACTTGGTGAATCTCCACATCCATTAATTCTCTCAATATTAGCTATTAATCCAAAAGAGAAGGTCTTTCTTTTACATACAAGAGAGACAGAAAAATTCATTAATTACATTGTTGAAGAATCTGGATTGTGCCATACAAAATGCAAAACAATTCCTATTAATGGCTCAGATGTAGCGGAATTATACCGCAAAATGAAGGAATTATATCCAGAACTTGAAGGCAAGAAAATAGCTATTGACATCACTGGTGGCAAAAAAACTATGTCCTGTGGCGCATCGTTAGCAGGATTTATGATGGGTGCAGAGATATTCTATGTTGATAATTATGGATATGATAGCAATCTGCGTCGTCCTAAACCCGGTGCAGAATTTCTATATAAGGTCAAAAATCCTCTTGAAATATTCGGCGATATAGAACTACGATCCGCAATTCGGCTTTTTAATGATTATAGCTATGCTCGTGCTATTGATATATTGAAAGATTTAGAGGAAAAAGTTCCAGATGATCGCACTATAAAACTTATTCGTTTGCTTGCTGAAACCTATGATTATTGGGATGAATTGAAATTTAAGGACGCACTTAAATCTATGGATGAACTTATAAACCTCATACAGAGATATGAGAGTGGTGGATTAAAATTTGAATTTCAGTCATACATTGAAAGGCTAGAAAAACAGAGAAGAATGCTTAATAATCTTTGCAGTATGATCGAAAAAACTGAAAAAAACAAGGTAACAGAGGAAATTCTAATAAATACTGAAATGGTAAAAGCTCTGATATTCTTTCTATATACTAATGCAGAAAGACGTCAACATCAGGGGAAGTTTGATACTTCTGCACTTATGATGTATCGTATCCTTGAGCTTATTATGCAGAGAAAGCTAATGAAGGATTACAATATTAACCCAGATTATCCTAACTATGATAATCTAATCATTCCCAAAGAGACTATTTTGGAAGAATTTAACAAAGAAAAGGGGAAAATCCATAAGTATAAATATAATAATCTTCCCTCACCAATAGGATTATTAGATGGTTATACTCTTTTAAAAGTCCTTAAAGATAGAGTTTTTTGCGATATTGAGAGATTAGAAAACATTATAAGTGAGCGAAATAAAAGCATACTCGCACATGGATTTAAGCCAATAGAAGAGAGAAATTTTGAAAATATGAAAAAATTGACAGGATATATGATTAAATTATTTTGTGAA
>Ga0272448_1007639_pt1 | contig 11415 bp, 11 predicted proteins | sample YNPCB0191_FD_202220 | JGI IMG/M metagenome (GOLD analysis project Ga0272448, IMG submission 202220) | Hot spring sediment microbial communities from Yellowstone National Park, WY, United States - YNP-CB-019-1 | ecosystem: Environmental > Aquatic > Thermal springs > Hot (42-90C) > Sediment... | reverse complement strand
TTTGTCATTCCTGCGCAAGCAGGAATCCAGTTTTAGAAAATCATGACCATAGAAAAATTAAATAAAAAATTAAATAGCCTTGCTTTAGCCTTTTTATTCAATGAGACTGATCCAATTTTTAGCTTTTTCAACACGAGCTAAAATCGCCTGATATAAGCCATCAGCTGTTTCTTTAAGTGTTCGTTGAGAGTTTGTATATTTGTTCAATTTCACTGCGGAATCCACTTGATCGATCCATTCCTGCCTAACTGTCTCAACACCAGACAAAGCACCTGCAAGACCACCAGCTATTGCAGCAAGGCAATCTGTATCCCTTCCAAAGTTTACTGCCCCGATTATCGCGTCGCTTGCATTTCCTTTTGTAACCTTGAATACCGCAAAAGCCTTTGTAACCACTTCATTTGCCCACGATTGAGCATAAGCAATGCCTGTGCCGTTATAGATTTTGTAGAAATCGTCTCTCATATCAAAAACGTTATCATATTTATTCGCTATATCTAATCCTCGCTTCAATTCCCATTTTATCCTTGGATGTGCATATTTCATTGCGGTTTCAATGACCGAATCAACAGACGCATTAGGACAAAGAGCATGGGCGATGCCAACAGCAACAATCTCAGCCCATTTCAGACCATCTCCAACGTGAGTTTGATACAGAAGCCCAACGTCGTAAATATCCCTTGATGCCCCATCAGGATCGCAGGCGTTTATAATGCCTATGCCATGGCAGGAACGCGCCATTGAGACTAAACCGTCCCAAGGACAATACCTGCCTATATGTTGAGCAGGTATCCCCGCTTTTGCCATAGCTAATAATACCTTCTCAAACGGTTCAGATACCATACCATCTGACTCTGGCTTAATGTCTCTTAACCATATTTTAACGACATCTTCCGCAGTGACCCTGTCTTTTTTCTCAATTATGGCAGTCAGCATAAGTTTTTGGCGCTCTATGCCGTCCTCTGTTGTTCCCGGTGGTCTTATCCATTTGTTGCCATAATGCTCATAAGGTAGGAGTTTATCCAAAACGCCATACTTTTCATATATTCGCTCTTTATCCCATCCCTCAACAACTGCACCCATTGACGATCCGACGTGAGATGCGGATATACAGCCATATATTTTCTCAAATAATGTTGCCATATTTGTCTCCAGTGATCAGTAATCAGTGATCAGTGATCTGTATAATGTGTAAACAGGGCGTTTTAATCTGACATCTATTTCGCTATCCATTTTCCTGTTGCTTCTAATACTGTGGTTTTCATCTCCAAATTTTGTCGTCTAACAGGTATTATATCAAAAAGATCAAATCCACAAGTAGAGACTACCCTTTCTAAACTGACAGAGCATGTGAAAGAACCTCCGCCACCACCTCCAGCAACGCATATACCAACAGCCCTCTTGCCTGCGATATTCTGCCTTCCCGATTCGTGCATACAGGTTCTTCTTAGCCTATCAAGGAATGCCTTTATGCTTTCGCTTAAATCACCAAAATATACAGGGGTAGCAAATAAGACAGCATCGGCATTTTTTATTTTATCTACCAATGTTGCAAAATCATCTTCTATTACGCATTTTCCCTGAGACCGGCAAATTCCCCAGCCGTTTTCATCACACTGACGACACCTTTCAATTTTCATCGGTGGAAGAAATATCTGTTCACATTCTCCGCCGACGGATTTAACACCATTAACAAATGCATCAACAGCTCTTGCGGTCTGCCCTTTTGGGTTTCTACTGCCAATTATAGCGACGAATTTCATATTATAGCCCTCCTACTATCTCTTGGTTCTTTGGCATAAATTCAAGCAAGTCCATATATTTCCTACATACAAGTTTCATCAATTTACCAACAGGTTCAAAATGCTAAATCCGCATTTTTATTGCCTTTTATAATGAACTTTTCATATTTGTCACCAAAGAACCCCATATTCCTTTTCCAAAGGGAGACTTTTGAGATTTTATTAGCTTCTCCCTTTGAAAAAGGTTTCATACGGATCAGTGATCAGTAATCAGTGATCAATCAACTTTCAACCTTTAACTTTTATTAGATTAGGCAGGTTTAAAGTAAAAATTGACTAATATGCTTTTTTGTTAATAATAGCATTTTCCAACGCATCTCACCACTAGACCAAATAGGTCCGTGTGGTTCTATGGAAAGGCATCCGTCAAATTTATGCTCATACAGGAATGCCATAACTTTTCCCCAGTGAATATCACCCATTCCCGCAGGAGGTTGAGAGGCGAGTTTTCCTTCGCTATATATATGTTCCTTGATGTGCATGTGGGCTATCTTATCTCCGTGAAGTTTAAGCATTGCCAGATAGTCGTCGCCATGGTGCATCCAGTTAGCAGGATCATATTTAACGCCAACTTGTGGAAACTTTTCCCATACTTTTTCATAAGCAAGTATAGAATCAAAGAAGCTGTTTCCATGAACTGCATACATAGCAGGTTTCATTCCCGCTCTCTCTATTTTTTCTAGGAATGATGGAAATACATTGGCAAACTCTTTTACTTTATCGTCCAAAGATGCGTTTGGAATATCTCCTCCGCCAGTCACAAGCACTTTTGCTTGAAGGACTTTTCCAAACTCAATCGCCCGATTTAACATCTCATGTGCGGTTGCTCGTTCCTCTGGATTAGGCGATAGATGATTCCATCCCCAAATGCCAAGTGACGAAACTCCTACGCCATACTTTTGATGTATATCGTGCATTTTTTGAACTGTTTCAAGCGTTAGATTCTTAAAATCTCCCCAATAGTTGTATTCTAACAACTCAAATCCATTTTCTTTGGAAAATTTAGAATCAATTTCAATGCCATTCAGATCGTTATATCCAATAAAACCGAGTTTCATTGACATTATAGTCTCCTTTTTTAATTTTTAATTCGTCCCCAAACAGTTGCTAATTTCCCTTTTGAATCCACAGGAGCCTTTAAGCCAGTAGTAGCTTCAAGCCCTTTTTCCATTATTTCTTTTATATCCGCTTCTTCAAGTGGGATATTAAACAATGCAACTTCATCAAGAACACCGTCAAGTTGATGTCCACCAGCGGAACCATCGCCGATACGGATATGTGGGGGGTTAGCATCTAAACTTGGCTTTGAATAAGCCTGTGACCCTACTTTTACTCCGTCAAGATAAATAGTTAGTCCTGCCTTTTGACCGATTACACCAGCCATATGATGCCAGTTTCCATCAGTTACCACCGGTCCATCAATAGGACCAGCCCAAGCATCCGCCGCGCCTTTGGTGATACTCAATTGTAATTTTTGCGAATCTTTATCAATTACGAGAAGGTAGTTACGAGGATTTTGTCCTCTCATCATAATTGACTGCCACCTAATGCCTTTTGATGATTTGATATTTCCCCATGCGACCATAGTTAATTCGGGCAAAACTTGGCTATCGTTAAAGGGGACTTCTACCCAAACGCTACTGCCATCAAATTGTAATGCTTTCCCAAACTTTCCTTGAACCCATTTTTTTGGACCAGAGATAGCGCCATCGTTACCTTTGCCAGAAGAATCTACTGCGGTATTGCCCGATCCTTCCTCAAAAAGCCACATACCGACAACAGCTTTTTGATCGATTTTTGCATAGATTGGCGAAACAAGTAAGATGCTCAAAAAGACCATTCCTGCAATTGCCAAGGGTCGTCTCATTTGCTTTTCCTCCTTAAAAATACGAAAAATAACCGCGAAAAACTCAGTAACAGGTAACGAATGACGAGTTTTCTATAAACTACTCGTCACTCGCTACGCGTTACTTGTCACTTTTTCCTTGATTAGCTTTTTACATTGTCTTTAATGTCCTTATAACCCAAATCTAATGTTTATATCTCAGGCACTTGAACATTGACTTCTTTGCCTTTTTGGGCAGAACGGCTTATACCGTCCATTATAACATTTGTGATAAGGACTTTTTGTGGATCAATAGGAGAAGGACCTCCTTCACGGACAGCCTTTATGAACTCCCTAACCTGTTTATCCCAGACGTCAACAGGTTTTAACCCTTCAATTCTTATGTTGACCATATTATCCCTCGGTTCAACTTTTAGTGTGCAACCTTCGGATTCTGCTAATTTTTCTAACTCTTTTGGAACGCTATCAGCATAGATCGTCCCATAAGTCATACCTGCTTTCTTGCCGAGATAATAGCTATTGCCCAAGGAGTCAGCATGGACTGCCCATGAAATCTTAAAGACCATTATGGAACCGTCCTCAAATCTGACCCATGCAGCGCCGAATTCCTCAACATCCATAGTCTCAAGCCCTGGGGTATTGCGAGAAATATAATCGCAGGCATACCCAGAGACAGTCACAGGTTTTGGGTAATTCAACGTAAAAAGCGTATCGTGCATATTATAGACGCCGATGTCAACTATGGCGCCAAAACCAGCGGTCTTTTTATGGATGAATGTCCCACCGGGGACACCCCTTCGTCTGCAACCAACAGATTCACAATAGTAAACATCGCCGAGTATTCCTTCATCAACGATCTTTCTTGCCATGACAATGTGTGGTTGGTATCTGCTATGTATAGCTATATGGAGTATTTTTCCAGAAGCCTTTGCTGCCTTAGCCATAGCAACAGCATCAGAAAGTTTCGCAGCCATTGGTTTTTCGCATAGGACATGTTTTCCCGCTTCCAACGCTGCAACTGTCGGTCCTCTATGTGCTTGATTGAAAGTGCAAACACTGACCGTCTGTATCTCGTCCATCTCCATCATTTTCTTATAGTTTGTGAAGACATTTTTCTTAGGAACTCCCCATCTTTCAGCAAAATTCATAGCCTTATCTTTGAATATATCGCATACAGCTATGACTTGTATATCCTCTATTTTAGAATATACGCCCATATGATGATTAGCTATACCGCCAGTTCCTACCACTGCAACTTTTATTTTGTCCATTTTAAGCTCCTTCTCAAAGTCATTTAGGACAATATCAAAAGTAAATTTTTACATAGAAACAATTTTACTATAACATTGATATTAGCATACGTCAATTAAAAAGTGATTATAGACATAATTAATATTTTGTGCTACTATTTTAATATATAGTAATATTTCATAAATTTAGCAACGAATGGCATATAGATCGTAATAAGCAAAGGAGAAACTATATATTATGTCTAATTTAGTTCGTTTCGGCGTTTCTATCGGTTCAGAATTGTTGCAAAGTTTTGATACCTTGATAGAGTCCAAAGGCTATGTTAATCGTTCCGAAGCCATAAGAGACCTGATAAGAGATTACCTTGTTGAATACGAATGGGAACAGGACGTTGAAACTGTCGGCACTGTTACCATAGTTTATGATCATCATGTCCGTGAATTGCCCGAAATACTGACACGCATACAACACGAATATTACAAAATGATAGTTTCCTCTATACATGTCCATATAGATGAACATAACTGCATGGAAGTTATAATAATCAGAGGTATTGGCAGTAAAGTTAAAGAGATAGCGGATAAATTAATCAGCACAAAAGAAGTTAAACACGGCAAGCTTACAATGGCTACAACGGGAAAAGGATTAGCATAGCTAATAAGAATAATCAAGACTTTATGTGAAAAAGATATGTCTTCTATTAATATTGATAAATATAGCACCATAAATAGCATAGTCAATCGGCGAGACCCCAGAATAAAAATCATAGTTTTTCTTCTGTTCATATTGGTTATCTTATCTACTCGTCCAGAGTTATTCTTGGTATTTGCTATATATGCCATTTTTATCTTTGTATTAATACTATTATCAAAAATTCCGATCAAATTTATTATTAAAAGGTCTTTAACGGTAATACCTTTTGTCTTGATGATAGCAATTTTTATCCCTTTCTTGAAAAAAGGCGAGATCGCTGGTGGATATTCATTTGGCAGTATTAGACTTAACGTTAGTTATGGTGGATTGATGGTTTTTTGGAATGTCTTGATTAAGTCATATCTATCAATCTTATGTATGATACTACTGACTGCAAGCACAAGATTTTCGGAATTACTGAAAGCACTTGAAAAATTGAGAATTCCCAAGCTAATTGTGACATTACTATCATTTACATATCGCTATATTTTTGTGTTCCAAGATGAATTTCAAAGTATGTCAAGAGCTAAGGAATCAAGATCATATCGCAGAAAACGTTGGCTCAATTTCAAGACATTAGCTAACATGGTTGGAGTATTATTTATAAGGGCTTATGAAAGGGGAGAAAGAGTCTATCTCGCGATGTGTTCCAGAGGATTTGAGGGATCGGTAAAAACTATACAAGATATGGATTTGACAAAAGGCGATATTTATTTTCTCTCCACGATCGTTATCATATTAGCACTAATAAGGATTTTAGGTGAATGGACAACTTATCTGCTATAAAGGTTGAGAATCTGAGCTATCGTTATCCTGATGGCAAAGAGGCTCTACGAGATGTCAGCTTTGAGATAAAAAAGGGCGAGAGTGTCGCTTTAATGGGTCCTAATGGTGCGGGCAAGACAACACTTTTCCTGACCTTAAATGGACTATTAGAGGCGAACAAGGGAAATATATTCATATTTGGCGTTAAAATAGATGGGAAAAAATCAATGCGGAATATCAGGAACAGGATCGGCATTGTCTTTCAAAATCCAGATGATCAATTGTTCTGTCCAACAGTGTTTGATGATGTGGCTTTTGGGCCATTGAACTATGATCTTCCCCCTGATGAAATAAGAAAGCGAGTTAAAGAATCATTAGAGGCGGTGGCGATGTCTGGCTTTGAAAATAGGCTTTCACATCATCTCAGCTTTGGAGAAAAAAAACGCGTTTCACTTGCAACTATCCTATCCATGAGACCTGAAATAATCCTTTTGGATGAACCCAGCAGTAATTTAGACCCACGCTCCCGACGAAAGATGATTGAGACCATTAGGAATTTGAATGCGACAAAAGTCATAGCTACCCACGATCTAAAAATGGCTCTTGAATTATGCGATAGAGGGATCATTATGGATGAAGGAAAAATAGTTGCAGACGGCGTTTTAACCGATATTTTTAACGATAAACAATTGTTAGAAGCACACGGATTAGAAATCCCTTAAAGTCTATTTTAATTTTTATTGTTGTTATTTTGCTTATCTTTAAATAGTTTATACTCTATGCTGTCAACGAGTGCTTCCCAACTAGCCTCAATGATATCTTCCGAAACTCCGACTGTTCCCCAATATTCCTCGCCATCGCTTGATTCAATGAGGACTCTGACTTTTGCCGCAGTCCCTTTTTTCGCATCAAGCACTCTAACCTTAAAATCGGTCAAACGCATTGATTTCAACTGGGGGAAAAGCGATATTAACGCTTTCATAAGGGCTTTATTTAGTGCATCAACAGGACCATGCCCTTCTGATGCCTGATATTCTAAGTTGCCTTCGGTATCCATTAGCTTGATAGTAGCCTGTGAACGCATTTGGTGGTTTTCAGACCGATCAACGAGGACAGTAAATCCCTTCAAATCAAAAAATCTGTCATGTTTGCCTAATATCCTATGCACCATCAGCTCAAAAGACCCTTCTGCACCTTCATATTGGTAGCCTTCCCTTTCTGCTTCTTTCAGCAAACCTGCTATTAACTGCAATTCTGGGGACTCTTTTTTCAATTCTGGGTGATCTTTTAATAATTTAGCTAAGATAGCACTTTTTCCAGCTTGCTCAGATACAAGGATTCGCCTTTCATTGCCGACAAGCTCTGGCTTAATATGCTCATAAGTGACAGGATTTTTCTGGACAGCATCCGCATGAAGTCCCGCTTTATGTGCAAAGGCACTTCTGCCGACATAAGGTTGACTTTCGTCATGTGAAAGATTGGCAAGTTCACTTATAAGTCTTGATGTCTCTGTGAGTTTTGATAAATTCTCGTCGCTAATACAATTTATACCTAACTTTAATTTAAGGTTTGGGATAATAGTGCAAAGATTAGCATTTCCGCATCTCTCACCATATCCATTAAAAGTCCCATGAACTTGGATTGCCCCTGCTTGAACAGCGATTATTGAGTTGGCAACCGCCATACCTGTATCGTTATGTGCATGTATTCCAATGGGAATTTTCACTTTCTCTATTACAGCTTGGATAATCTCCTGTGTTTCAAGGGGCATAGTCCCGCCGTTAGTATCGCAGAGGACAGCATAAGATGCCCCACCATTTATTGCAGATAAAAGCGTTTCTATTGCATACTCAGGGTTGGATTTATAGCCATCAAAGAAATGCTCTGCATCAAAAATAACTTCCTTGCCATTTTCAACAAGAAACCTAATAGAATCTTCTATCATTTTAAGGTTTTCCGACTTGGATACTTTTAGGACATCTTTAACATGGAGGTCCCAGCTTTTACCTACTATTGTGATGACATCCATTCCTGTGGAAAGAAGATGATGCAGATTTCGGTCTTCGGAAGCAAATTTTCCCGCCCTTCTAGTGCTTCCAAAAGCAGTAACCTTTGATTTAGCTAATTTCAGTTCACGGACTCGCTTAAAGAATTCTTCATCTTTCGGATTAGCACCAGCATATCCGCCCTCTATATAATGTATCCCTAATTTATCTAACTCTTGAACAATACGAAGTTTATCTTCTACTGAAAATGATATTCCTTCCGCCTGAGCACCGTCTCTAAGAGTTGTATCATAAATTTGAATTTCCTTCATTTTCTCCCTCTTTTAACTTTTAGATATAAAAATGCGAATTGTCTTTTCTGCTGGATCAAGGACAAATACTCTACCTCGTGAGTCAACAGCTATATCCAAAGCCTTTGTTGAATCTTCATTACATAAATTTGGATTGTGAATTCCTACTGTGTTGGCAAAACTCTCTGCACCTGCAACAACACTTTCAAATTCCCCTTTTTCATTATAAATCTTAACTCTTGGTACCCCCTTTTCACAAGTAACAAATTTTCCGTTAGGGAGAATAGCGATATTAACTGGATTACAACATCCGCTAAATCCCTTAATATCTATTGATGTCTCACCCCACGAGGATATTAAATCCCCATCAAAATTGTATGTCTCTATTTTATGATTACCCGGATTAACAACTCGCAATAGACCGTCGTTAGCTACTAAAAGATCAAAATAAGGGCTTGGAATAATGAAACCTGATATACCTTTATCGGGATTGCGTTTTCCGATGACATTTTTCAATTCACCTTTTGTATTGTATCTCTGGACTATTTTTCCAACTGCATCGGCTATAAATACATTATCGTTATAAACTGCTACTGATGTTATAACCGCATTTTCTCCGATACTATTCCATTTTGATATTTGTCTCCCTTGTTGATTATAAATTTCAATATGATCTTTAACAGCGACATATATGTTTCGGTTATCTGCGATTGTCAGACACGTTGCGTTATCAGAAAGCTTAATTTCAGATAATTTGTCCCCTTTATCGTTGAAAATTCTGATTAACTTATCTCCTGCGACATATATTCGGTTTTCTGAATCAATTGCAATAGCAGAGGCATTTTGTAGGTTTGTCTTTATTTTGCCGATCTCTTTGTATTTAATTAAATTTGGATCAGTTTTGGCGAATTCAGTTAGATCGTATTTGAAGACATCGCCGATAGTTGTCTTTTTATCTCCCGTTCGGGCATTATACAAAATAGCGACAACAGCAGATATGATTGCGATAGCTAATATAATTCCTATTGTCATATTTATCTTTGACGTTTTCATAAATAACCTCTATATTCCCCTTTATCAAACAAGGCTATTAATATTTTCCTCCTTAATAAAGGGGAATGATATTAAACAAATTATTTGAATTTACTAGGGTCTATTGGATAAACTCCCCATTCATCACGACAACGTTTCATTTCAAGAATATTTTCTCTTGTTGCTCCGACAGAAAGAGAATGAGAAGACCCCATAATGTATCCTCCGCCGGGTGCTGCATACTGAAAGGCATATTTGGCATCGTTGCGAATATCTTCGGGAGTTCCACCAGCTATATGTTCGTGCCAGATACCGCCCCATAGACATAACTTGCCAGCAACTCTTTCTTTTAATAGCTTGATGTCCATTCCACCGCTTGCTTGTATGCCTTCATAAGCATCATATACTTCTGCTAATTCATCAATTATGGGCCAAACATGACCGCAACAGTGTTTAAGGACTTTCAGACCGTATTTATGTGCTTCTTGGACATGTGCTTTATGCCATGGATAGACCATTTCCCGATAGATTTTAGGGCTTGCCAATAATCCTGTGCTACTGCCTAAATCACCGCAAGGCATAATTCCGTCAACTCCAAGCTGTGCATAGAGTTTGACTTGGTGAACAAGCCTTTTGCCATGAAGCTCTGCGATTTTTTTACATATCTCTGGATATTCAATTAAGCTCGTCCATGTTTCCTCTTCAGTCCCACCAAATCCCGGAAAACCAATATCTCCTACAAGCAATAATATAAAATGTGTTGCTTTCATCTCTTTGACTGCATGATGGACTAATTCCCAACTTGATGAATTTGGATCGCCGATAGGCTCATTTTCCACATTTTCAATCTGTTTTTCAAGGTTTTCAATCCTATTTTTAATATCATTTTCAGATAAAGGAAATATCGGGTTTCTTTTGATTTTGTAGGGCATAAGATCGCCAGTTATTGCAGAAACGCGATAGAGATTGCCGTTATCATCTTCATAAGTTTCGTGATCTAATTGCTTCATTGGTTTTGGATGATACCCTTTTGGTGGCACTCCGCCGACAAAGACAATATCCATCTCCAAAGCCTTGATGAGATCAATGCGATCACGTTTATAACATTCTACAACCTCATCGCGACGACCCTCCCAATATGCCCTTGTTTCTCTAATCTTTGATTGGACAAGCGTCTTCCTACCGAGAATTTCTTCATAGACATTATAGTCAATAGAATGTTCTCCCCATGGTATACGGTCTGGCTCTCGGTGTTCTAATGCTGCAAAAACTCGTTCTCTTGGTAGCATTATTGTTCCTTTCTCTAAATTTAATTATTTACTTGTATATCTCAGTGCCATAAATTGTCACTTCTTCAAGCATAGCTCTGATATTTTCTAACGGAGTGTCAGGCAAAATGCCATTTCCTGCTGCCAACAAAAGACCGCCTTCAGGACGATAGAACATATCTATCCATTCACGAATGCCTTTACGACATTCCTCTTCTGTGCTTTCTGGCAGGAGATATTGGACATCTACACCAGCAAGGAAACTGATCTTATCACCATATTTTAGTGCAGTTGCCCTTTCGTCCATTGCAAACCTTTGGACGGGATGGAATACGTCCACGCCTGCGGATATAAGATCGTCCATTAATGGGGTATTATCTCCGCAAGAGTGCAACCAAAAGTGCATACCGTAGGAATGGACATGATCGCAAAGCTCTTTATAAAGAGGATAATAAAACTCAT